>Ga0182018_10000240_pt1 | contig 72339 bp, 66 predicted proteins | sample 812P2MmetaG_FD_120490 | JGI IMG/M metagenome (GOLD analysis project Ga0182018, IMG submission 120490) | Permafrost microbial communities from Stordalen Mire, Sweden - 812P2M metaG | ecosystem: Environmental > Terrestrial > Soil > Wetlands > Permafrost | place: Sweden: Stordalen | collected... | reverse complement strand
GGTGTGGATCCAGAATTGATAGAGGAGGTTCACTCCTCGGGCGGTGGCCACCAGCTCCGGTGCGATCCCCGCCAGGCAGAGCGCGCCGTAGGGGAGGGTGGTGCCCAGGGCATCGGCCACCGGTTGGCGCAGGGCGGTCGACAGGTTGTAGCGCTCGCTCGAGTGGTGGACCACGTGGAGGGCCCACATGTACCGGCTCTCGTGCATGAAGCGGTGGTTCCAGTAGTAGATGAAGTCCCACCCGGCGATGGCGGCGGCCATGGCCATCGGGCCGGTTCCCCGATCGGGGAGCAACCGGTGGCCCCAGAGCCGTTCGGGGGACGTCCGTGACGCCCACGTGGTGGTGACCGCAACCCCTCCGGCCACCACCGCGGCCACGCCGCCGACCGATGCCACCCGGCGGGCGCGGGGCGCGGTCATCCCGGGCCGGTCCGGCGCCGCCGCGGCCTCATCCTCTCGTCGGGCCACGACGTCGGCGACGGTGGTCACGGCAACCGCCCCGAGGGCGGCGATGACCACCGCCTTGCCATAGCGCCCTCGGCCCGGGGTCAACGGCCGGAGCAGCCGGGGGACGACCAGTGGCGCCACCAGGCTGCCGACCCCCATGGCCAGGCTGGCCACCGTGTCGCGGCGCTCGTAGTCGCCCGCCGACGGCCCGCGGGCGGCAGCCCGCCGGCGCAACCACCAGTACTCGACAGCCATGCTGGCGAAATAGAAGGGTACGGCGATGACGGTGAGGTCTGGGGAGGCACGCCGACGATCGTTCATCGCACTCATTGTGCCCTTCGCAGCGTCGTCCCGCGGACCCGACCGACCGGCTCCCGCCGGGCCTGAGTAGAACCGGTTCTATACTTGGGACGCGGTGTCCGACCGACCCAGCGGCCCGGACCCACGGCGACCAGCGTCACACAGCGCTCGAGAAGACGAGCCCGAAACTCCAAGGGGGAACCAATGGCCCAGCCGGTGATTGTCGAAGCGGTGCGGACTCCGATCGGGAAGCGCAACGGATGGATGGCCGGGTTCCATGCCGCCGAGCTGCTGGGCAATGCCCAGGTTGAGCTGGTCAAGCGGGCCGGTGTCGATCCCGGTGACATCGAGCAGATCGTCGGGGGTTGTGTGACCCAGGCCGGCGAGCAGGCCTCCAACGTCACCCGCACCGCCTGGCTGAGCCAGGGCTTGCCCTACGAGGTCGCCGCCACCACCGTGGACTGCCAGTGCGGCTCGGCCCAGCAGGCCAACAACTTCGTGGCCAACCTGATCAGCGCCGACGCCATCGACGCCGGGATCGCCTGCGGCGTCGAGGCGATGAGCCGGGTCGGCCTGGGGGCCAACGCCTACAACGGTCCCGGCAAGTCCAAGCCCGAGAACTTCCCCTGGGACATGCCCGACCAGTTCGGTGCGGCCGAGCGGATCGCCCAAAAGTACGGCATCACCCGCGACGACGTGGACTGGCTGGGCTTCGAGTCCCAGCGCAAGGCGGCGGTGGCGGTGGCCGAGGGCCGGTTCGACCGGGAGATCGTTCCCCTCGAGGCGCCGGTGGTGGGGCCCGACGGGCCCACCGGCGAGAAGACACTGATCACCAGAGACCAGGGTCCGCGTGAGACCACCCGCGAGGGGCTGGCCGGGCTCAAGCCGGTGCTCCCCGACGGCATGCACACCGCCGGCAACAGCTCGCAGATCTCCGACGGCGCCGCCGCCGTGCTGTGGATGTCACAGGGCCGGGCCGGCGAGGTCGGCCTGCGACCCCGGGCCCGGATCGTGGCCCAGACCCTGATCGGCTCCGATCCCTACTACCACCTCGACGGGCCGATCGCCGCTACCACCGACGTGTTGCGCAAGGCGGGCATGACCATGGCCGACATCGACATCTTCGAGGTCAACGAGGCGTTCGCCTCGGTGGTGATGTCGTGGGGCAGGTCCCACAATGTGGACTGGGACAAGGTCAACGTGAACGGCGGTGCCATCGCCCTCGGTCATCCGGTCGGCTCCACCGGGGCCCGCCTGATCACCACCGCTCTGCACGAGTTGGAGCGCTCGGACAGCAACCTCGCCCTCATCGCCATGTGCTGTGGCGGTGCACTGGCCACCGGCACCATCATCGAGCGGATGTGATCTCTTCCGAGCCCGGAGCAAAGGAGCAACGTGACCGGCACTGAACATCTGACCTATGAGCGCTTCGGGTCCACGGCGGTGGTGACCATGAACCGCCCGGAGGCCAAGAACGCGCTGTCCGGACCCATGCTCGTGGGGATGGCTGACGCCTGGGTGGAGATCGACAGCAATGACGAGATCCGGTGCGCCATCCTGACCGGGGCCGGCGGGACGTTCTGCGCAGGGATGGACCTCAAGTCGATGTCCGGGCCGGGCAACGAGTCCGTCCAGCAACGCATGGCCGAGGATCCCGACCTCCACTGGAAGGCACTTCTGAGGCACTACTCGCTGAAGAAGCCGCTGATCGCCGCCGTCGAGGGCTGGGCGGTGGCCGGTGGCACGGAGATCCTCCAGGCCACCGACATCCGGGTGGCCGGCGAGGGTGCCAAGTTCGGCGTGTTCGAGGCGCGTCGGGGCCTCTTCCCCCTCGGGGGGTCCACGGTGCGCCTCCGGCGCCAGATCCCCTTCACCGTGGCCATGGACCTGTTGCTGACTGCCCGCGAGGTGTCCGCCCAGGAGGCCAAGGAGATCGGGCTGATCGGTCGGGTGGTGCCCGACGGGACCGCCCTGGAGACGGCGCTGGAGATCGCCGAGGTGATCGGAGCCAACGGCCCCCTCGCCGTCGCGGCCATCAAGGCGTCGGTCAAGGCCACCGAGGGGATCCCCGAGGAGGAGGCCCTCAAGATCGAGTTGGAACTGGGATGGCCGATCTTCGCCACCGAGGACGCCAAGGAAGGCCAGAAGGCCTTCGCCGAGAAGCGCACGCCCAACTACCAGCGCCGGTGAGTCCAGACGACGTGGAGCTGTCCGGCTCGGGCCCCCGGGGGCGTCTGGCCGCGGCTCTGCGCCCGCTCATCACCATGACAGTCTCCGCCGCCCTGGACGACGAGGTCCTGACGCAGGCGGCTGAAGCCCTCGAGGCCCTGGCCGCCTCGATGGACCAACGGTCCCTGCCGGGCAAGCACCCGCGCCGGCCCCCGGACATGACCAGGCCTCCGCAGGAGTTCTTCCCCAACAGCCCCATCAGCGGCCTGCTCAACCCAATCGCCCCGCCGGTGCACATCTGGGCCGTCGACGGGGCCGAAGGCGGGTACCGGGAGGTACGGGGGGACGCCTGGTTCGACTATCCCTACGAGGGCCCGCCCACCTGCGTGCACGGCGGGGTCATCGCCGAGACGTTCGACGAGATCCTCGGGGCCGCCAACATGGTGGCCGACAACCCAGCCATGACCGGCACCCTGACGATCCGCTATCGCAAACCCACGCCGCTGCGCACAGCCCTCCGTATCGAGGCCCGTTGCATCGACCGTCAGCGCCGCAAGGTCCATACGTGGGGTGGGATCTACAACGGCGACGAGCTCACGGCTGAGGCGGAGGGGATCTTCATCGTGGTGGGGCCGAAGCGGATGGTGGCCATCGCCGAGGCCAACCCAGACACCGCCGACCCGGAGATGCTGGCCGCCATGCGAGCCGAGGCGGTGGCAGTGGCCGCCAGCATGGCCGGCAGCCACGCCCGCGAGAACAGCGACCTGGACGATCCCGACGACCCTGGAACGGCCGGACCCCTCCAGGTGGGGTGAGTCGGGCCGGCCGAGGGCACTGCCGATTCCGATCAGATCTTCTGGCGACCCTCCCAGTAGGGATCCCGCAGCTTGCGCTTGTAGAGCTTGCCGTTGGGGTCGCGGGGCAAGGCGTCGGTGAAGTCGATCGACTTGGGCGTCTTGAACTTGGCCAGGCGGGTGGCGCAGAACTCGAGGATCTCCTCGGCCAAGTCCGGTGAGGGCTCGACGCCCTCGGCCGGCTCGATGACCGCTTTGATCTCCTCGCCCCAGTCGTCGTGGGGGATGCCGAACACGGCTGCGTCGCCCACCTTGGGAAAGCCGAGTAGCACGTTCTCGATCTCGGCGGGGTAGATGTTGGCACCGCCGGAGATGATCATGTCGATCTTGCGGTCGCGGAGGAACAAGTAGCCGTCCTCGTCGATCAGGCCCACGTCGCCGACGGTGAAGAACTTGCCGATGCGGTTGCTCTTGGTCTTCTTCTCGTCCTTGAGGTACGAGAAGTCGCCGGTCTGCATGGACATGTAGACGGTTCCGATGACGTTGGGCTCCTCGATGCGGTTGCCCTCGTCGTCGAAGATGGCGATCTCCGATATCGGCCATGCCTTCCCGACCGTGCCCGGCTTCTCCAGCCACTCCTGGGCGCTGACCAGCGTCCCTCCGCCCTCGGAGGCGGCGTAGTACTCGTCGATGGCGTTGCCCCACCACTCGATCATCTTGTACTTGACGTCCACCGGGCACGGCGCCGCGGCGTGGATCATGTGCTCGAGCGACGACAGGTCGTACTTGTTGCGGGTCTCCTCGGGCAGCGCCAGCAACCGGTGGAACTGGGTGGGCACCATGTGGGAGCTGGTCACCTTGTACTTCTCGATGAGGCTGAGCATCTCCTCGGGGACCCACTTGTCCATCAGCACCACGGTGTGGAGGAGGTGGATGGAGGCGCCCGAGTAGCGCATGACGGCGGTGTGGTAGAGCGGCGAGCCGACGATGTGCACGTTGGCGTCGTCGGGCTGGATGCCGAACAGGAAGAGGATGCCCGACAACCCAAGGGCCGCCTCCTCCGGGGTGGCCCCGCTGAGCTTGCGGAACACGCCCTTGGGATTGCCGGTGGTCCCCGAGGTGTAGTTCATCACGTCGCCGATGGTCCGGTCGGGCGGATCAGTGGTCGGCTGGCCGTCGCGCATCATGGCGTACGAGCCGAACCCGACGATCTCTCCCACTGCGAAGCACCGTGACGACGGAAGCTCGGCCTCTTCGGCCGCGTCCAGGGCCACTTCGGTGAAGCGCTCGTGGGCGATGAAGGCCTTGGCCTCGGAGTCCTTCAGGATGTAGGCCACCTCGGGCCCGATGAGGTGGTGGTTGATGGGAACCAGGTACCAGCCGGCCTGCAGGGCGGCCAGATAGAGCTCGAACATCTCCACGCCGTTGGGGAGGAGGGTGGCCACCACGTCCCCCGGCTTGAGGTCGAGGCCGCGCAGCCCGTGCACCACCTGGTTGGTGCGGCCGAGCAGCCGCTCGGCGGTGTACTCGGTCCCGTCGGGATCGACCAGCGCCAGCTTGCCCGGGTTCTCGTGGGCCAGCGCCCAAAATCCGAAGTCGCCCATGTTGTTCTTCTACCCCCTGCGCCGCAAGGCGGCGGATGCTTGCCGGATGGGATCGGCACGTGCCGGACGAGGCCGCCAGTCGGTGCGACTGGGGCACTCCTCGTGTGGCGCCGGCCCGGTGGGGACGCTAGAACAGGTTCTCGTATACGGTCAACCTCCTCACGGGAGTGATGTCGGCCTGCCGGCCGCGCCGCCGGCCTCGGCGGACCGGTGCGCCGGACGCGGGCTCGGCGGGGAACGCGCCTCGCGCTGGTGGGATGCGGTGGGGAAGACCATGACGACCATGACGACGAGACAGAGAGGCAGTGGGCAATGAGCGAGTTCCTAGCGGACAAGGTGGTGGCCATCACCGGTGCCGGTGGCGGGATCGGCCGTGCCGTGGCCTTGGCCGCGGCGGCCGAGGGAGCCAGGGTGGTGGTGGCGGACATCGGTGTGGGGTTGGCCGGGGAGGACCCGACCAGCGAGGTGGCCGAACGGGTGGTGGCCGAAGTCGTGGCTGCCGGCGGCGAGGCGGTGGCCGTGGGGGAGAGCGTGACGTCGCTGGCCGGGGGCGAAAAGATCGTCGGGGCCGGCGTGGAGCGTTGGGGTCGCATCGACGGGGTGGTGGCCATCGCCGGCATCCTGCGCGAGCGCATGCTGTTCAACATGTCCGAGGACGAGTGGGACGCGGTGATCGAGACCCACCTGAAGGGTCACTTCACCGTGTTCCGGGCCGCATCGGCCATCATGCGCAAACAGGAGGGTGGCGGATCCTTGGTGGCCTTCACCTCGGGGGCCTTCGCCGGGAGCGTGGCCCAGGCCAACTACGCCGCCGCCAAGGGTGGGATCGTCTCCCTGGTGCATTCGGCGGCGGCCGGGCTCAACCGCTATGGCATCACCGCCAACGCGGTGGCCCCGGTGGCCCGCACCCGCATGTCGGCCAACGTCCCCATGGACCTGGCCGAGATGGGCGACCCCGAGGACGTCGCCCCGTTGGTCGTCTACCTGCTGTCGGATCGGGCCAAGCACGTGACCGGGCAGGTCTACACGTCGGTGGGCCCGAAGATCGCAGTGTGGAACCAACCACGGGAGGTGCGGGCGATGTACGCCGACGGGAGGTGGACGCCCGAGGACATCGCCGCCCGGCTGGACTCGACGGTCGGGCAGGAGCGGATGCCGCTCCTCGATCAGCTCGAGGCCTACCGCAAGGCGGCCGAGGCCAAGGCCGCCGCCGAGGCGCCGCCTGGTTCGTGACCGGCGGCCGGGCCGGGCTCCTCAGGTGTCACTGAGGACGCAGAACTCGTTGCCCTCGGGGTCGGCGAGGACGACCCAGCCCTCGCGGCCACTCTGGCCGACCGAGACCCGGTTGGCTCCGAGCATCTCGAGGCGCTCCACCTCGACGGCCTGATCATCGGGGCGCAGGTCGAGATGGATCCGGTTCTTGACCGACTTCGACTCGGGAACGGCCAGAAACAGCAGGGGGCGGACAGTGTCCCGGTCGGGGTGCCGGGTGCCGGGCTCCACCCACACGTCGCCGTCCTCGTCGATCCCGTGTTCCCACCCGAGCGCGGCCGACCAGAAGCGGGCCAAGGAGATCGGGTCTTCGGCATCGATGCTGACGGTCTCAACGCGCAGGGCCATGGGTGCCTCCCGGGACGATTGCATGCCAGTCTGCCCTGCCGCCCGGGTGCCGGTCGGCTGAGTGCCGGCAAAGGAGTTGACTTCGTCCGCTGGTGAGGCCAGTATTGAGCATATGCTCAAAGCGATCGCTCAAGACGCAACCGAAGGCGCAACCCCAGCCCCAGCCCCAGCCCCAGCCTCGGCACCGGCACCCGCCCGGGGTCGGTGATGGCGAAATCGGGAACGGCGAGCCGGCTGGCCGGCCGGGGTGCCGAGCGGGCCGACGGCACCCGCCGGGCCCTGGTGGAGGCGGCCGTCGAGGTGTTGAAGACCGAGGGATTCGGCGGTGCCAGCGCCCGCGCCATCGCCGGGCGGGCGGGCTGCAACCAGGGCCTCGTCTTCTACCACTTCGGATCGGTGGTCAGCCTCTTGCTGGAAGCGCTCGACTCGGTCAGCGCCACCCGTCTCGCCGCCTACGGCGAGTCGGTGGCCGGCGTGGACTCGCTCACCGACCTGGTCGACGTGGCTGCGGCCATTTTCGAGGAGGATCTCGATGCCGGCCACGTGTCGGTGCTGGTGGCCATGATCGCCGGTGCGTCGTCCACCCCGGGGCTCGGTCCCGAGGTGGCCAAGCGGATCACGCCATGGACGGACTTCGCCCAGCAGGCCATCGATGCCTCCCTGGGCACGTCGGCCATCGGCGCGGCGATCCCCTCGGCAGACGTCGCTCTCGCCGTCGTCGCCCTCTACCTGGGCCTCGAGATGTTGAGCCACCTCGACGGTGACCGGACACCGGCCCTCGCCCTCTTCGACCGGGCCCAGCAGGTGGCGGCCCTCGTGGCCGCCTTCGGCGGTCCGGCGGGCCCGACCGGGTCGGCGGCGGCATCGTGACGCCGACCTCGCTCGATGAACGGGCCGAGCGCCTCGAGGGCTCAGCTCCCGACTCCGGGGTGGACGTGGTCACCGGCGCATTCAGCTACTCCGGTCGGGCCATCGCCGACGCCCTTGTGGCCCGGGGTCGCCGGGTGCGGACGCTGACCGGGCATCCGGGACGTGCTGTCGGGCCTTCGCCCATCGAGGTCCGCCCGCTCGACTTCGACGATCCGAGCGGCCTGCAGCGGTCGCTCGACGGGGTCACCACCCTCTACAACACCTACTGGGTCCGGTTCGCCCACGACCGGACCGACCACGAGCGGGCCGAGGCCAACTCGCGAGCGCTGTTCGAGGCGGCGCGGGAGGCAGGGGTCCGGCGCGTCGTGCACCTCAGCATCACCAACCCGAGCCTCGAGTCCCCCTACCCCTACTTTCGGGGCAAGGCGCGCGTCGAGCAGGCCCTCGTCGACAGCGGGCTCTCCCATGCCATCCTCCGGCCGGCCATCCTCTTCGGCGGTGACGGCGTTTTGGTGAACAACATCGCCTGGCTGCTCCGACACCTCCCGGTGTTCGCTGTCGGTGGTAGGGGCGACTACCGGATCCGTGGGATCCACGTTGACGACCTGGCCCAGCTGTGCCTGGACGTGGGGGCCGCCGGCCCGGATTGCATCATCGACGCGGTCGGTCCCGAGTCCCCGACCTTCATCGAGATGGTCGGATGGATCCGGACCGCAGTGGGAAGCCGGGCCCGGATCGTCAGGGTTCCTGGCGCCCTCGTCCCCCCAATGGCCCGGCTGCTCGGGCTGGCGCTGCACGATGTGTTGCTCACCGGCGACGAGTATGGCGCCATGACCTCGGGACTGGCCGATACGCGGGGTCCGGCCACCGGATCGACGCTCCTATCGGAGTGGCTGGCCGACAACGCGGCCTCGCTCGGTCGGCGCTATGCCAACGAGCTCGACCGGCACTTCAGCCCATCGTCCTGATCCTCGCTGCGCCGGCCCGCGCCGCGGCAGAAGACCCACACCGCTGGTCCCGGCGCGCCGGAGCCCTGCCATCACTCCCCGGCACGGCGACGGTAAGGTGCCGATCGGAGGCACCGTCTTTCCCTGGCGCGCGGAGGTAGCACGTGGTCGCACTGGCAATAATCCTGAGCATGGTGGTGCTGGTCCTGGCCGTGTTGGTCGCGGGCCTCCTGCGCAGCCATGCCGACATCCTCAAGGCCCTCCACGACTTGGGTGCCGGTGTCGGTGAGCCGGGCAACCCGCATGGTCACCCCGGTCCGGGCCCAGCAGCCCATCCCACCGGGGTGCCACTCACCATCGGCCCGCCGCTACCCGGCGAGCGCAACTCGACGTCGGCGCCGGCCATCGCCGGGGTGACTCCTGGTGGCGACGCCCTGGCGGTATCGGTCACCGGTGGGGACCATCTCACGTTGGTGGCGTTCCTGTCGTCAGGGTGCGCGACCTGTGCCGGCTTCTGGCAGGCATTCCGGCAACCCGACCAGCTCGACCTGCCCGACCGCACCCGGCTGGTGGTGGTGACCAAGGGCCCGGAGATGGAGATCCGCGCCGAGGTGGCGGCACAGGCGCCGCCCGGCCTCGCCGTACTCATGTCCACCGAGGCGTGGGCCGACTACGAGGTCCCCGGCTCGCCGTTCTTCGTGCTGGTCGACGGACGTTCCGGTCGCCGCATCGGCGAGGGCGTGGCCCATCACTTCCACCAGGTCGCCGAGCTGGTCCGTCGAGCCGACGCCGACGCTCGGGACTTCGCCCTCGGAGCCTCTGCCAGTCGACCCTTCGCCGAGGGCCTCGACGGGCCCGAGCGGGAGCGGGCCAACGACCGGGAGCTGTTGGCCGCCGGCGTCCTGCCCGGCGACCCCAGCCTGTACCCGTCCTCCCTCGACGATGTCTATGGACAAGGGGGCCCTCGGACCGCGCCGGTTCCGGCGACGACCGCCGAGCCCACTACCAGGGCCGGGTGACGGTGCCTTCCCTGCGGGCCCATGGGATCGACGCTCCGCTGCCGGCCGGATTCGAGGGCCGCATCTTCGTGCGGCCGAAGACCGGTGACGAGGTGCCGTACCCGGTGGCGCACTTCGCCACCTTCGCCCTTCCCGACCAGGTCGCCGATTTCGGGGGTGGTGCGGTCACCCTGATGGGTCCCGACGACATCTTCGCCGTGCTCTTCGAGTACGGCCCCGAGAGCGTGGGTCGCCGCCTCTTCGACCGCCAGGGCATGCCTCGCTCGCTGACCACCGCCGACTTCCGGACCATCGTCTTGCGCCGCGGGCTCGGCGGGCAGTCGGGGACCCAGTGGTTCTTCACCGAGGCGGGCCGCCCGTTCACGCTCTATGTCGTACTGGGGAGCCACGCCCGTCGTGGCGCCCTGGTGCCTCGGGTCAACGAGCTGATCCGCACCATCGCCATCAGTCCCGCCGGTGCCACCACCGCTCCGTCCACGGCGTCGGCCGGTGCTCCATGGAACTGATCGGCCCGTACCTGATCGCCTGCGTCCTGTTGAACGTCGCCGGCGTGGCCAAGGCTGCCCGCCCCGACGACACCGCCCGTGCGCTGGGTGTCCTGGTGCCCGTCCCCTACCGCTGGCTCCGCGGCGCGGTCCGGGTGGGATCGGTCGCCGAGGCTGCGCTGGGGGTGGTGGCCGTGGTCCTGCCTCGGCCCGGGCCCGCTTGGTTGGTGGCCGTGTCCTACACCGGCTTCGCCGTCATCGTCACCGTGGCCCGGTCGAAGGGCGCGGCGATCTCCAGTTGTGGGTGCTTCGGAACGCCGGACACCCCCGCCACCATGCTCCATGTCGTCGTCAACGTGGGCCTGGCCGTAGCCGCGGCCACGGTGGCCCTGGCCGGTGGCACCGGGACCATCGCGTCCGTGCTCTCCCGCCAACCGCTCCATGGCCTGCCGCTGGTGGCGGTGAGCGGGTTGGGGGCGTGGCTGGTCTACCTGGCCCTTTCCGGGCTGGCCAGCGTGCAGGCAGCCCGTCGGCTGACCGCGGTCTCCTTTCGGGCCGAGCGTTGACCGCCACCCTCGTCGACCGGGCGTCGAGCTTCCTCGAGTCCCGGATCTCGCGTCGCAGTTTCATCAACCGTTCCGCCTACGCAGGAAGTGCGGTGGCCATCGGCGCCGGGCTCGACCTGGTGCTCAAGCCGGGTACGGCCTACGCGCAGATCTGCACATGTGGCACCGGCAGTTGCGGATGCGACTCGACCTGTTGCGCCGGGTTCAGCGAGTTCTGCTGCTCGGTGAACGGGGGCTACAACTACTGCCCGACCAACACGGTGATGGGCGGTTGGTGGAAGGCCGACAACTCGTCGTACTGCGGCGACGGGCCCCGCTACTACATGGACTGCAACTCGAACTGCCAGTGCGACACCGGGTGCGGCGGCGGCTGGGGATTCTGCGAGCCTGGTTGCGACGGCACCAACTGCGGGTGCGGCCCCGCGGGGTGCGACTCGTATCTCACCGGGTGCCTCCAGTTCCGCTACGGCCAGTGCAACCAGGACATCGACTGCATCGGCCGGATCGTGTGCCGGGTGGTGGCATGCGTGCCCCCCTGGGAGGTCGATCCGACCTGCACCACCACCAACGCCGAGGACGACGGCACCGCCGAGCAGAACGAGCCGTGCTGGACAGCGGCACCACCGTCGCCGCCTCCTCCTGCCTGCGCCTCGGCCCTGACCAACTGCCAGGTCGTCGGCATGGCCTCGAGCGGGGATGGTGCCGGCTACGGAGTGATGACCGGATTCGGGAAGCTGTTTGCCTACGGGGACTTCGCCGACCTGGGCGACCAGTCGGCCACCTCGCTGGTCAAGCCGATCGTGGGCATCACCGAGTGCCAACCCGGCGGCTACTACCTGGTGGCCTCTGACGGTGGGATCTTCGCCTACCTGGCTCCCTTCTACGGCTCGATGGGGGGCCTTCCCCTCAACCAGCCGATGGTCGGGATGGCGGTCAACGGCTCCGGTGACGGGTACTGGACGGTGGCTTCCGACGGCGGGATCTTCTCTTTCGGCAACGCCCCCTTCTTCGGATCGATGGGCGGTCATCCGTTGAACAAGCCGATCGTGGGCATGGCGTCCACACCTACCGATCAGGGCTACTGGTTGGTGGCCTCCGACGGGGGGATCTTCGCCTTCGGTGACGCCCCCTTCTACGGATCGATGGGAGACCAGGTGCTCAACAAGCCGGTGGTGGGGATGGCGGCCACGCCCACCGGACAGGGCTACTGGTTGGTGGCCTCCGACGGGGGGATCTTCGCCTTCGGTGACGCCCCCTTCTACGGCTCGATGGGGGGCCAGCCGTTGAACCAGCCGATCGTGGGTATGGCCGCCCCCATTGCCGCGCCGCCGACGGGCACCTCCCCGCCGCCGACCACCGTGGCGGGCTACTGGATGGTGGCTGCCGACGGCGGCATCTTCTCCTTCGACACCCCGTTCTTCGGTTCACCGGCCTGACCATGGCCCCCCTACCACCCCGCGGCACCCGATGAGACACCAGACGACGAAAGGATCGACATGACCGTCTGCATCACTGTCCTGGCCTCGTTGGTGGCCCTGGCGGCGGCCGTACGCTCGACGTGGTCGCCGTGCGGGCTGTCCATGTTGTCCACCATCACCCCCCTGGGCGAACGGGCCAAGGGCCACGCCTATCCGGCCACGGCCGGTTGGTTCGTGCTCGGGTCCACCATCGGGGGCGTCGCGTTGGGTGCGCTGACCGCCCTCATGGCCGGCGGGGTCCGCTCGCTGCAGGCGTCGTCGACCGCCCTCGGCACCGCCGCACTGTGCGCGGCGGTGGTGGCCGCCGGCTCCGATGCCGGCGTCTTCGGCTTCAGGATTCCCATCCATCGTCGCCAGGTCAACGAGCGGTGGCTCGACCAGTATCGGCCCTGGGTCTACGCCGGTGGCTTCGGTTGGCAGATCGGGACCGGCCTGTTCACCTACATCACCACCGCGGCGGTCTATCTGATGATCGTCCTCGCCGCCCTCACCGCCGATCCGGTGACCGCCTTCGTCCTCGGCACCTGCTTCGGCCTCCTCCGGGGCCTCGCCGTCCTGCTGACCCGTCACCTGACCACTCCCGCCGCCCTGCTCACCTTCCACCGCCGGTTCGCGGCGGCCGGCCCGTGGGTGGGTCGGGCGGTGACTGCCGCCGAAGTGGCGGCATCAGCCGTGCTGGTGGTGTTGCTCTGGTCCCCGGTGGCGCTCGGCGTGGTGGGAGCGGCCGCGTGCCTGGCCACGTTCCGGTTCGTCCACGCCCGGTGGCGGGAGGCACACCGGCCAGCTGGCCATCCGGTAGCCGGTGACCGGCCGCTCCCTGCTGGGGCCCCGGTCCCGGCGGGCGCTGATCGGCGGTAGCCGACCGGCTCCGACGCTCAGTCGCGCTCGGCGCGGGCCGCACCGGTGGCAGCCGAGGCCACCCACGGGGGATCGGCGGCGCTCGATGGGTCAGCCGATGTCGGCGCTCCGTCGAAGGAATCGGACCCCGGGTGGTCGGACCCCGGTTCACCGTCGTCCCCGTCCCCGTCCCCGTCGCCCCGCGCTTCGCCCTCGGCACGCGACTGGTCGACGCCATCCGCGCCCTCGCCCCGCCGCCAGCGCTGCAGCGCCCCGAGCCTCGACACCAACAAGATGACGCCGGCCACGGCCAGGGCGATCCCCGCCCACTGGACCAGCAGCGACCCCAGGTGGCCGTCCTCCCCGAGCCAGAGGTGCTCGTCGAGGAAGCGCTCGATGCCCCACAGCACCATCCCGACGCCGAGCACGATCCCCGACGGGGGGAGCAACGGCGCCGCCGGCGCGCCGTCGGCCGATGGCGCCGGAACCGGCGTGTTGGCGCGCAACCACCGCTCGACCAGGAGCAGGACCCCGAAGATGGTCAAGTCCTCGATCGACTGAAAGATCGGAACCGGAAGGCGCTTGCCCGTCTGCCCGGCGTAGTACATGCCGAACCACTGATTGGTCTGGTGCCCACCCCCGGCCACCATGAGTTGGGGGCCGAGCAACCGCCCGACGCCCCAGCACGCCATGAGGACCGGCGCCATCAGGTCGGCGAAGCGCATGGTCGGAAGCTGGGGACAGCGCCGGCGGGCGCTGACGACTGCCACCGGCACGGCGAACAACAGCCCGCCGAACGATGACAGCCCGCCCTGCCAGATGGCCACCACCTGTCCCGGGTGGTTCGAGTAGTACGAGAGGTTGGACAGGACGTGCAGGGCCCGAGCGCCCACGATGGCCGACACGATCACCCACACGAACATTCCGGTCACCCACTGCCAGGGGTAGCCGGCGTTGCGGAGTCGCCGCTCGGTGTAGCGCAGGCCGAACCAGAAGGTCAGCGCCAGCCCGATTCCGTAGGTGTGCACCTCGAGGAACCAGATGTGGAACGCGACGGGGATTGGTCTCATGGCAGCGAGGGTCTCATGGTCAGGGGGCTACTGATCCCGGACGACGCAATCAGCGCCCCCTCAGTATGCCTCAGGTGCCCGGTAGGGTGACATCGGTGCGACCGGGCCGAGGGGGGCAACGGGCGTCAGCCGGATCCGGCACCGGAACCGCCGTCAATCGAGGCTTCGGGGGAACCAATGGGAGAACTTTCGGGAAAAGTCGCCGTCGTCACCGGCGGGGGGTCGGGGATCGGGCTGGCCACGGCCACCCGACTGGCCGACGCCGGAGTGGCCGTGGCCGTGGTCGACCTCGACGGCAGCGCCGCCGAACGGGCTGCCTCCGTGCTGGGAGGCCTCGGGGTGCAGGCCGACGTGGGTCGCTCTGACCAGTGGCCGGGCATCGTCGACGCGGTGTCGTCACGCTTCGGCGGTATCGACCTCGCCCACCTGAACGCCGGGGTGGTCACCGGGGAGTCCGACATCACCCGGGTGACCGACGACATCTACCGACGGGCGGTCGGGGTCAACGTGGACGGGGTCGTCTTCGGGCTGCGGGCCCTGGTCCCCGCCCTGGCCCAACGCGGTGGTGGGGCCATCGTGGCCACGGCCTCCCTGGCCGGTCTCATCGGCTTCTCGCCCGACCCCATCTACTGCCTCACCAAGCATGCCGTCGTCGGTCTGGTCCGGTCGCTCGGTCCCCAGTTGGCCGAGCAGCACATCACCATCAACGCCGTGTGCCCGAGCATCGTGGACACGCCGCTGATCGACGGCACGCGCGCCCTGCTGGAGCGCAGTGGCTTCCCGCTCATCGATGTCACCGCGGTAGCCGAGACGGTGGTCGACCTGCTGTCAGGCCAGGCAACCGGCGAGGCGATGGTCTTGCAGGCGGGTCGTGAGGCGCTGGCCTTTCGCTTCGCCCGGCCCCCGGGACCCCGGGCGGGGGGAACGGTGGGGCAGATGCCGCCGACCGAGTTGGCTGCCCACGATCAGGAGTGAGTCGGTCACTGTAGTGGCAACGGGCGGGCCGGCTCCCGCCGCCTTCGCCGGGTTAGCTGACCCGGCCGACGCCGACGAAGCCGTCGCCGGTGCGCACCCCGGTGTTGTGGACGGTTTCGCCGGACTCGGGCGCTTCGACCATCTCGCCGCCCCCGATGTACATGGCCACGTGCTGCGACCCGCCCGGACCGTAGAAGAGCAGGTCGCCGGGCTGGATGTCGGCCAGAGGGACCTGGGTGGTGGCGTCGTACTGGGCACCCGAGGTGCGTGGCAGCGAGACTCCCGCCTGGCCCCAGGCCCACTGGACGAGGCCAGAGCAGTCGAAGCCGACACCAGGCGTTTCGCCACCCCAGACATAGGCAACGCCTATTTGGCTCTCGGCCGCCTGGACAGCACCGCCGGCACCGCCGGGAACGGGCGGAGGAGCGGCCGCCGGCAGAGGAGCGGCGCTCCCCCCGGAACTCGAGCTACTGGCGCTGGCCGCCGCGCTCTGGGCGGCCGCGGCATGAGCCTGGGCACTCTGCGCAGCGGCCAGTCTGGTGTTAAACGCCTGCTGGGCCGCCGCCGCCGCCGCTGCCGCCGCCGCCGCCTGCTGCTGTTGCACGAGAGTCTGGATGTTGGCATTGACGCCGTTGAGCGTGGACTGATCCTGTTGCTCCAACCCGCTGGCCTGATTCTCTTCCGCGGTCAGCGTGTCGCGTGTGGTGCTGTCCTGCGTCTGCTGCTGCTGGAGTGCACTCTGCGTGTTCTGCAGTTGGACCTGCGCGGTGTGGAGATTGTCGACGGTGGTGGTGACGTTGCCGGTGGCGATGGAGGAGTACTCGGAGCGGATGCCGCTCGTGTTGGGGTTCGACGAGAACATCTGGGTGACCTGGTCGGCGGTGCCGCTGCTGGTGTAGTCCCGGATGGCCTGGGTACGCAGCTGGCTCTGGTCCTTGGCCACCACGACTTGGTCCTTGGCCACCTCGGCCTGGTTGGCGGCGATCTCGCCGCTCAGTTGGGAGACCTGATAATCGGCCGACTGCACCTGACCGGTCAACGTCTGGATCTGCCCCTGGGTGGCCTGGATCTTGGCGGTGATGGCCGCAGCCTGTGCCTTGAGCGATGACTCTGTGTCGGCCGATGCGGGTCGCGACGAGGAAATCACCGCAGAGGTGAGACCCAATGTTGTGGCAAGTGCGATCATCGAAATGACCCGTCTTCGGGTCTTCTTTCGGGCAGGGGGAGACGCACTTGGCTCTGACGTCGAGTACTGCTCGGCGTGAGTCATATCGCCCCACTGTCTAGTCGAACCGGCCAAGGCCCACAAGGACCCCCCCCGAAAAGTACCCTGTGACCTGGAGATTTGTGTGGGAGGACCCTGTCGCCGGTCTCAAAGATCGAGTGTTGCGGGCGCCCACCGGCGCCCCGGCCTGCCGGTGCTGAGGTGAGCGAAGAGCAGCCCCGGGGTAGGGTCGAGATCCATGGGTGAGGTCGTCGAATTTCCGAGCAATGGGAGTACCGGGCAGGGCTATATCGCCACCCCTGAAAATGGCGCCGAATCGACCGCCGGAATCGTGGTTCTCCAAGAGTGGTGGGGCCTGGTGGACCAGATCAAGCACACCTGCGACCGGCTGGCTGACGCTGGTTTCACCGCCCTGGCCCCCGACTTGTACCACGGCGCCACGGTGCCCCTCACCGAGCCGGACGAGGCGGGCAAGCAGATGATGGCGCTGAAGATGGACACGGCCGCCAAGGACCTGAGTGGCGCCGTGGACGAGTTGGTGCGTAGGACCGGTCGCGGCCAGGTGGGGGTGATCGGCTTCTGCATGGGAGGGGGACTGGCCTTGGTTCTCGCCACCCAGCGCCCCGACGCGGTGGCAGCGGTGGTGCCGGCGTACGGGTTGGTCCCGTGGCCGGACGCCCAGCCCGACTACACCAAGCTGACCGCCGCCGTGCTCGGCCATGCTGCCGAGGAGGACGACTACTTCACCCCCGATGCGGCGCGAGCACTCGAGTCCGAGCTGAGAGAATTGGGCAAGGACGTCGAGTTCCACATCTACCCCGGCGCCGGCCATGCCTTCTTCAACGAGGATCGACCCGAGGCCTACCACCGCCAGTCGGCCGAGTTGTTGTGGGACCGGACCATCGACTTCTTCCGCCAGCGACTGGGCTGACTCCGCGTGCCTGACCCCGGGCTCGTCGACGAGTACCTGATCCTCGGCCTCCGGCTGGGGCGTCACATCGACGGACTGGTCGACGCCTACTACGGCCCTCCGGCACCGGCGGCGTCGGTTGCCGCCGAGCCACCGCAATCGCCGGCGCAGTTGGTGGCCGCGGCACGATCCCTCCTGGCCTCCATCGACGCCGGAGTGGCGCTCGACGCGGCGCCGTCCGGAGGGCCCGGTGAGCCAGGCGCGGCCCCGGCCCGGCGGCACTGGTTGCGGGCCCAGGTGGTCGGACTGCTCACTACGGCGCGCCGACTGGCCGGGGAGCCCATCGGCTACGCCGATGAGGTCGAGGCGTGTTACGGGATCCGCCCCACCCGGGTGGACGAGGAAGTGCTGGAGCGGGCGCACCGGCGGCTCGACGAGGTGCTCCCGGGGCCGGGGCCGCTGGCCGAGCGGCTGGTGGCCTGGCGGGAGTCCCATGCCGTGCCGGTGGATCGCCTCCACGCCGCCATCAACTCGTTGGCCGAGGACCTGCGGGAGCGCACCCAGGCCATGTTCGGGCTGCCTGACGGTGAGCACGTCGACTTCGAGCTGGTGACCGGCCAGCCCTGGTCGGGGTTCAACTACTACCTCGGCGACCTCCGCAGTCGGGTGGCGGTCAACACCGATCTGCCCGTCCTCTCGACGGGACTGGCCCACCTGGTGGCGCACGAGTCCTATCCGGGCCACCACACCGAGCACACCCGCAAGGAGGTGGGCCTGGTCCGCCGACGGCAGTGGTGGGAGGAGTCCATCTTCGTGGTGGGGACCCCACAATGCTTGTTGGCCGAGGGTCTCGCCGACCTCGGTCTCGAGGTGGTCATGGGCCGCCGCCCCGAGTCCATCGTGGCCGGCCACCTGCGCCCGCTCGGGATCCGCTATGACGCCGAGGTGGTGGCGGCGGTTTCCGAGGCCGGTGAGGCCCTGGGCGCGGTCAGGCAGAACGCGGCATTCCGGCTGCACGAGGACCACGCCGATACCGACACGGTGATCGCCGAGGTGGCTCGCTGGGGGCTGTTGTCGCCGGATCGTGCCGCCAAGGCGGTCGAGTTCCTGATGCACCCGACCTGGCGCGCCTACCTGACCTGCTACGTGGAGGGCCTGCCCCTGTGCCGGGCCTTCGTGGGCGGGGACCCGGCCCGCTTCGAGCGGCTGCTGTCCGAGCAGCTCACCACGGACGTGATCGAAGAGCAGATCCGGGCCGACCGGATGACCCCAGTGCCGGAGTGAGCGGTGAGCCGTGGATGATGCCACGACGACCGGCGGACGGAGTGCCGGGGGTACAACGGGGAGAGAAGCGATGGAGATGAGGGCCTTGCAAGTGACCGCGCACGGCCGGCCGGGCGAGGTCCTGGCCGTGCGTGCGGTGGCGGTACCCGAACCCGCGCCCGGCGAGGTGCGGGTGAAGGTGGGCGCGGCCTCGTTGAACTTCAACGACATCGACCGGTGCTGGGGACGATTGGTGTCGGTGCCGACACCACCTCCGTTCACCCTGGGGATGGACGTGTGCGGCGTGGTCGATGCCGCCGGGGCGGGGGCCGAGTCCTGGATCGGGGAACGGGTGGTGGCCATCACCAAGACGGCACTGGGCGGGATCGCCGAGTACGCCATCGCCCCGGCCGTCTCGGTCTTCGAGGCCCCGGCCCAGCTCGACGACGCCGAGGCGGCCGGCTTCGTCCTGTCGTTCCAGACGTCCCACCTGGCTCTGTTCCGCCGGGGCCGCCTCCGGAGCGGCGAGACGCTGGTGGTCCACGCCGGGGCCAGCGGCCTGGGCACCGCCGGCATCCAACTGGGCAAGGCGGCCGGGGCGCGGGTCATCGCCGTGGCCGGTGGCGCCGACAAAGGGGCGCTGTGCGCGTCACTGGGCGCCGACCTGGTCGTCGATCACACCACCGACGACTTCGTCGAGGCGGTCCTGGCCGACACCGACGACCGGGGAGCCGACGTGGTCTACGACCTGGCCGGCGGGGATGTCGTCGAGCGGTCGTGGCGCTGTACCGCCCGCGGTGGCCGCTATCTGGCTGTCGGGTTCGCCGACGACGCCGACAACGGCATGACCGGGCGGCCACTGCGGATGGCCTGCATCGGCAACATCGACATCGTGGGGGTGATGGCCGCCTGGGTGGACGAGGTGGATCCGGGCATGCGCCGGTTCGGTTTCAACCCGTTCGGTCGTGCCGAGGCCGAGGAGATCCACTCCGACCTGCTGCGCCTGGTGGCCGACGTCGGCATCAGGCCGGTCATCGGCCGGCGGATCACCATGGCGGAGGCGGGCGCCGCACTGGACGACCACGAGGCCCGGCACTCGACGGGACGCACCGTCGTGGAAGTGGGCGGATGAGTCGTCCCGGCGCCGGCCCGAGCACCGACGTCGACTACACCTGGCGCGACAGCGAGTTGAGGAGCCCTCCCCTGCGGGTGCTCAACAAGGTAGGGGGTCGGTTGTCCCGGTGGGGCATGGACGTCCCCTCGCTGACCCCGGCCTCGGTGGTCAGGGCAGCCACCAAGCTGGCGGGCTCTGACGACCTCGGCACCGACACCTACCGTGAGTCGCTCGAGGTGTTCCTCGACTCCTGCCGCAACGAGGCCGAGCTCACCACTTTCGGCCGGATCCTCATCGCCAAGATGCTCGCCGCCGCCTTGGCCAACCGCATCGAGCTGCACCGCTGGTCGCTCGATCACCCCGAGGTGCGCCAGGAGCGGATCACCGGTCCGTGGGCCATCGTGGGCCTGCCCCGCACCGGTACCAGCGTGCTTTCGATGCTGCTGGGCCTCGACCGTGGCCCGCCCCCTCCTGCAGTGGGAGGCGGCCCATCCCATCCCGCCGCCGACCTTGGAGGAGGGGGACGAGGATCCACGCATCGCCAGGACGGCCAAGGATCTCGACGGGTTGATGAAGCTCAATCCCCCGCTCAAGGCCATGCACCCGTTCGGGGCCACGCTGGCCCAAGAGTGCGTGACGCTCTTCATGTACGACGTGCGCACCTTGGCCCTCGAGACCCAGGCCCATGTGCCTTCCTACGGCCGTTGGCTGGAGGAGGCGGACATGGCACCGGCCTACGTCCAGCACAGGCTCGCCCTCCAGACCCTGCAGAGCCATCAGCCCACCGAGCGATGGATCCTCAAGACCCCCAACCACCTCTGGCATCTCGATGCCCTCGGTGCCGCCTATCCCGATGCCCGGATCATCTGGACCCACCGGGACCCCGGACCGGTAGTGACCTCGCTGGCCAGCCTGGCCAACGCCGCCCAACGCCCGCTCACCTCGAGGTCCGATCCGCGTCCCACCGCCGAAGAGTGGAAGCGCAAGTGCTCGTTCGCCCTCGGCTCGGCCATGGCCTTTGACGACCGCGCCGCCGACGGATGGTGCCGCCACCTCCACTACGACGCCTTGATGGCCGACCCGGTGGGAACGGTCCGCGACCTCTACCGGAGCTTCGGCGACGAGGTGGGCGAGCTCCACGCCCGGCGCATGGAGGTCTTCTTGGAGGACCGGCCGAAGGACGTGTTCGGCCGCCATCGCTACGCGCCCTCCGACTTCGGTTGGTCGTATGCCGGCCTCAGCGACGAGTTCAGCGAGTACACGCAGCGCTACCACGTGCGCACCGATACGGGCTCGTCGGCGGGCTAGCAGCCCCCGGTTCCGGGCCGGCTCCCATTTGGGGCCCGACCCGAATCGGCCGTACCATCGAGGGTATGTCCGAACGCTCCCGCTACCTCCCCCGCCGCTCGTGCATGTCCTCCCCGGGCTCGAACGAGCGCTTTCTGGCCAAGGCCCCCACGGTGCCGGCCGACATGAGCTTCCTCGACCTCGAGGACTCGGTCGCACCCTTGGAGAAGGAGGCGGCCCGGGCCAAGGTGGCCGACGCCATCAAGAACCTGCCGTGGGACGACCGTGTCCTGTGCGTGCGGATCAACGCCTGGGACACCGAGTGGACCTATGGCGACGTGATCGACGTGGTCTCCGGTGCCGGGGAGCGGCTCGACGAGCTCATGCTGCCCAAGGTGCAGTCGGCGGCCGAGGTGGTGGCACTCGATCTCCTCTTGACCCAGGTGGAGAAGAAGTGTGGGTTGCCGGCGGGTCATGTCGGGATCGAGGCCCAGATCGAGACCACCCGCGGGCTGATCAACGTGGAGGAGATCTGTGCCGCCTCGCCACGGTTGGAGACGATCATCTTCGGCCCGGCCGACTTCGCTGCCTCCATGGAGATGCCGGTGCTGACCGGCGGGGTCGCCATTCCCGAGTACCCGGGCGACCACTTCAACTACGTGTTCTCGAAGATCCTGATGGCCGGGCGGGCCAATGGCCTGCAGGTGATCGACGGTCCGTTCCTCAAGGTGCGGGAGCTCGACAGCCTTCGCGAGTTCTCCCAGCGAACCCGGGTGCTGGGCTACGACGGGAAGTGGGCCCTCACCCCGGACCAGGTGGGAGTGCTCAACGAGGTCTACTCGCCCACCCAGGAGCAGTTCGACAGGGCCTGGGACATCCTCGACGCCTATCGCAAGGCCACCGAGCACGATCGGTCCGGTGCCGTCATGTTCGGTGACGAGATGATCGACGAGGCCTCACGCAAGATGGCCACCAAGTTCGTCACCCGGGGGGAGCGCGCCGGACTTCTCCGGTCGTCGCACTGACGCCCTGAGGGCGGGCGCTCGATCAGAAGGTCCACAGGGATCGTCGGTCGGAAGAGTCCTGAGGGAGCGTCGGGTCAGAAGGTGAACTCGCGGTGCCACTCGTCGATGACGGTGGAGTCGCCACTGATGTCGACCGGGCTCAGCGTCGGGCGGTCGTACAGGGTGAGCTCGAGGTCCGACGCGGTCCCGGTGACGATCAGCGCACTCTCCTCGACGAGGGCCCCGTTCTGGCGCTGCACGTCGATGCGCTCCTGACCCAAGGTGACCACCCACTCCAGGCCGGCGTCGGCGGACCGGAGGGCGAGCATCCGACCGGTCCCCTGGCCGGTGCGCTCCCGAGCGGTGACCAGGACGTCGAGGATCTCGTCGAGGCCATCGACGGCCAGCTCGGCGGCGATGGGGGCCACGTTGCCGCAGGCGGATTGCGCGTCGTAGCGGTGTACGGCGAGCTCGTGGGCGCACCGGCGGGCCACGAACCCTGCCGAGTGATCGGGGCCGAACCATGTCCACACCTCGTTGTCGGACGGCGTGGCGGTGAGGAGATCGACCAGGGTGTCGCTCTGCACCGCGACCCAGCCGGCCAGGGCATCGCCGGCCGGGGGATCGGGGAAGGGGGTGTTCGGGCGGCCCGTGCCCTGGCACAGGACGTGGCTCCAGAAGCCACAGAAGCTCCCCACATGGGAGGCCAGATCGGCCATCGTCCATCCGTCACAGGTCGGTACGGGGGTGGAAACGGGCCCGGCCGCCACCGCCGCCACCAGGGCGTCACCCTCCTCGCGTACCGCGGCGACCAGGGAGTCGTGATCCATCGAGGTCAGCCTCCGGCGTTGGCCAGAAGGCGCCGGGCGATCACCTTGAGGGCCAGCGTCTCGTCGGCGCCCTCGAAGATGGACAGGACCCGGGCGTCCACGAAGTACCGGCTCACCGCGAACTCCTCGGCGTACCCCATCCCGCCGTGGATCTGGAGGGCCTCGCGGGTCACCCACTCGGCGGCCCGGCACACGTAGGCCTTTACCATGGAGGCTTCGAGGGTCCCTTCGCCCTTGGACATCAACCGAGCCACCTCGTAGGAGAACTGGCGCGTGGCCTGAATGAGGACGGCCATTCTGGCCAGCTTGGCCCGGGTGAGCTGGTAGTCCACGATCGGCGCGCCGAAGACCACCCGGTTCCGGGCGTACTCGAGGGCTGCCTCGTAGGAGGCCTGCATGACGCCGATGGCCCGTGCCGCCGTTTGCAGACGCCCGTTCTCGAAGCCCTGCATCTGCAGGTAGAAGCCCTGGCCCAGTCCTTGCGTTCCGCCCACCAGATTGGCATCGGGCACGAACCAGTTCTCGAAGGCCACCTCGTAGGAGTGCATGCCCCGGTAGCCGAGCGTGTCGATGGCCCTGCCCTCCATCCGGCCCGGCGGATCGCCGGGCCGGCCCCCCTCGGCAGGATCCTGGGTGAAAAGGAACCCGTGCCCCGCGGCCTGGGGCTTCTCCACCACGAACAGGGACAGGCCCCGGTGCGCCTTGGCCCGGTCGGGATCGGTCCGGGCCAACACCATCAGCACGTCGGCCCGTGCGGCGAACGTGCACCAGGTCTTGACCCCGTTGACCAACCACCCGCCTTCGGTGGGCACCGCCGCGGTCGTCACGCCGGCCACGTCGGACCCGAAGTCGGGCTCGGTGACGGCGACGGCGCCCATCACCTCGGCGGTTGCCAGCTTGGGCAGCCAGCGCCGCTTCTGCTCCTCGGTCCCCCCGTGGACCAGCGCCCGGGTGAGGATCTCGGGACGGGTGATCAGCGAGCCGCCGGCGCCCAGCGATCCCCAGGAGAGCTCCTCGGTGGCCACCACCATTCCCATGTAGTCGGCCTCGCCGCCGGTGGCGAACCCGCCGTACTCCTCCGGTACCGACATGCCGAAGCCGCCCATCTCGGCCATCCCCGAGATGATCTCCTCGGGGATGTCGGTGTTGGCCCGGTGGATGTGCTCGGCCCGGGGACGGATCTGCTCCTCGGCGAAGCGGTGGAAGGTCTCGCGCACCAGCTCGAAGTCAGCGTCGAGATGCCGCGGGCCTTCCACCTCGGCCAGGGACGACAAGAACTCGGGGTCGCGGAAGGTGGCCACGAAGGACTCGGCCGGCGCCATCCAGTCACTGGCCACCCACCAGTCCCGGGTCCGCCCGATGGTGCGGGCGGACAGATCGGCCACGGCGTCGGCGGCGAAGGCGCAGGCGATCCGGGCCTCGGTGTCGCCACCGGACCCATAGGTCAGCGCTGCTCCGGCGGTGCGGACGGCCGCCGCCGCGTGGGCCACGTCGTAGGCCAACACCTGGGCCGTGTCGGGTCCACCGGCCCGGTCGAGTGCGGCGACACCGGCCTCGACGACCGCTTGGGCGACGGCGACGGCGCCGGCCGCGGCCACCAGGTCGGGAACGGGAGGCTGATCGCTGGTCACCATCCCAGGCTACCGAAGCGCCCATGCCGGCACCGCTGCTGGGCGGGTTGGTGACCGGCGTGGTGACCGGCCCGCCCGGCGCGGCGCGTCGTCAGGGAATCGGCGACCGGGCCACCACCGTCACCAGGGGCGGGAGGACGACCGGGTCATCGCCGGGATCGATCTCGGTGAGCACCTTGAGGTAGTCGGCCACCGGTCCCGGACCGGCACCGGCGGGCGCCTCGGCCCAGGCGTCCACCGTGATCAACCCCACGTTGCGGGTCAGCGTGGGGAGCAGGGCCCCGACGTCGGGGTGGCGTGCCGCGGGCATGGAGAAGGGTTGCCCATCGATGCGTCCGGCCGACGTGATCGGCTCCTGGGCCACCACCCAGCCCCCGGGGCGCACGGTGCCGGCCATACGGGCCAGCACCGCCGCCGGATCCACCACGTGGAGGAGGAGGAAGCGGCAGAAGGCCAGATCCACCGGCTCGGGAAGCCGGAGGTCCTCGCCGGCCTGGGTGATGGCCAGCACCTGGCTGTGCGCCGCCGCCGCCTCGGCGACCTCGTCACGGGCCAGGGGATCGCTGTCCACCGCGTAGACCCTGCCCTCCCGCCCGACGATCTCGGCCAGGGCCACCGTCACGTCACCACCGCCGGCGCCCACGTCGACGCACGTCCAGCCGGGCCCGATTCCGAGCCGGTCGAGGGCGGTGGCCAGTGGGCGCCGGTAGACGTCGTCCCGCAGTCCCCGCAACTCCATGGGGCCAGGCTACCGGCCGCCGTCGAGGGTGACCGATGGGGCTCCGACCTGGTCGAGGAGCCCGCTCCCGACGGGCGCGCAGCGCTGCGCCGATCACCCTTATCGGGCGAACCGGCGCGCCGGAGCCAGTATCCTCGGCGTACGTGAGAGTGACGATGATGTTGTGCGACGCCGCCCAGGTATCCGACGGCAAGCTCTACGTGCTGGGCGGCGGGTGGAGCATGACCGGACCGGACCCGGTGCCGTCGGCCATCGCGCTCAAGATCGACGTCGGCTGGCATGAAGCGGAGTCGGCTCACCACTGGGAGCTCTTCCTCGAGGACGCCGACGGTCGTCCGGTGTTGGTCGACACCCCCGAGGGCGAGCATCCCGTCGAGGTACGGGGTGAGTTCACGGTCGGGCGCCCGCCGGGCATCCCTGAGGGCTCGCCCATCGACGTCGCCCTGGCCGTCAACCTCGGCCCGCTCCCGCTCACCCCGGGGACCCGCTACACCTGGCGCATGGCCATCGACGGCGAGTCGCACACCGATTGGGTGTTGGGCTTCACCACCCGACCGACACTGGTCCGGGACTGATCGATGGCCGGGTGACCACCTACGATCGGCCCTTCGGCCGCTACTTCGAGGAGTTCGAGCCTGGTGATATCTACCGCCACTGGCCGGGCAAGACCATCACCGAAGCCGACGATCATCTGTTCTGCATGATCACCATGAACCACCACCCCCTGCACACCAATGCCTGGTACGCCGAGCACGAGACGGTCCAGGGCCGCAACGTGGTGGTGGGCAACCTGGTCTACTCACTGGTGCTCGGCATGAGCGTGCCCGACGTGAGCGGCATGGCCATCGCCAATCTCGAGGTCGAGTCGCTCATCCACCGGGCCCCCACCTTCCACGGCGACACCATCTATGCGGAGACGAAGGTGATCAGCAAGGTGGAGTCGAAGTCTCGCGACGACCGGGGCGTGGTCACCGTCGAGTCGAAGGGGTTCAACCAGCGCGGCGAGGAAGTGTGCTTCTTCCGGCGCAAGGTCATGGTGTGGAAGAGGGCGGGGGCACCGCCCCGACGGCGGCCCTACGGGGACGACGTCTGGACGTGAGCCCGCGGTGAGCGGCAGGGGACACCGGTGACGGCAACGGCGTCGGCGGTGCCGGCCATCCGGAGCCTGCCCCAGGTCCGCGCCATGGGGGAGGCCATCCTCTGCTGGGGAACGGAGGACGGGGCGCCGTCGAGGCGACCGGCGCTGCCCTGGCGCTCCACCCGCGATCCGTGGGCGGTTCTGGTCAGCGAGGTGATGGCCCAGCAGACCCAGCTGGCGCGGGTGCTGGTGGCCTACCCGCGGTTCCTGGCCCGCTTCCCGACCCCGGGCGCGTGCGCGGTGTCCCCGTTGGGTGCCGTCCTGCGGGCCTGGCAGGGCCTGGGCTACAACCGCCGGGCCCGTGACCTGCACCGAGCGGCCCAGGTCATCGTGTCCGAGCACGGAGGCCGGGTCCCGGCCGGTCTCCCCGATCTGGTGGGGCTGCCCGGCGTGGGTGCCTACACGGCGCGGGCGGTGATGGCCTTCGCCTTCGAGGCCGATGTCGGGGTGGTGGACACCAATGCCGGACGGGTCCTCTCGCGGGCGGTGGCCGGACGGCGGTTGCAGGCCAAACAGGCCCAGCAGCTGGTGGATGCCATGGTGCCCGCCAGCAAGGGGTGGGCGTTCGGCCAGGCCCTCCTCGACCTGGGTGCCACGATCTGCGTGGCCGGCGACCCGTGCTGTCGCCGGTGCCCGGTCCGGCCGCGCTGCCGGTGGGCGTCGAGGGGCGGCGCCAGCCCGGACCCGGCGGCCGGCTCGGCCGGCGTGTCGACCCCCCAGGGTCCCTTCGACGGGTCCGACCGGCAGGGTCGGGGGAGGCTGGTCGACGCATTGCGCCACGGTCCGCTCTCGGCCGGGCAGGCGATCGACTCGGCCGGGTGGCCCGACGATCCCGAACGGGTCGCCCGCATGGTCACCGGTCTGGTCGAGGATGGCCTGGTCGTGCGCGGATCGGACGGGGTGCTCCGGTTGCCGTGACCCGGGTGGTCGAGCGACAGGGGTCGACCAGCGCCGAGGCGGCCGGCCGCGGTCCTGGTGGTGTGCCGATCCCGCCGGCGACCGGGCCTCAGGCGGTGATGAACTCGAGGATGCGATCGTTGACCGCGTCGGGCTGTTCGACCGGAACGAAGTGCCCGGCACCCTCCACCCTGACCATCTCCGATCCTGGGGCCAGGAGCTCGGCCACCGGTCCGATGATGTCGATGCCCAGGCAGCCGTCGTCCACACCGTGGAGGTACAGCGTCGGTTGGGGGGCGACCGTCCCGCCTGCCGCCTGTGCGGCGACCGCCTCGGGGTCGTCGGGGGGTCCGGCGAACATGGTCCGGTAGTACCCGATGGCGGCTCCGAGGCTCTCGGGCGAGGCCAGGGCCTCCTTGACCCGGGAGACATCCCACTCCCCGTCGTACCCAGGGGACCAGTCGGACCACAGCCGCTCGATGAAGGCATAGTCGTCCAAGGCCACGGCGTACTCGGCCAGGGGCGACTGGAAGAAGAAGATGTACCAGCTCCGGCGCAGCTGATCGAAGGCGAAGAACCCGTTGGCTATCGATGCCTGGGGCGGCACGGCGATGGTGACCACCCGACGCCAGCGTTCGGGCTGGTGGGCGGCGGCGCCGTAGACGGCGAAGGCGCCCCAGTCGTGGCCGATGAGGACGGCGTCGCCGGCGCCGCCCAGGGCCTGGTGGAGGGCGCATGCGTCGAGCGCAAGTGTCCCGGTGTCGTAGCGGCCGTCGGCTGGGACCGAGGTGGGGGCGTACCCGCGCATGAACGGAGCGACGGCGTGGTAGCCGGCGTCGCCCAGGCGGGGGAGGAGGTGCCGCCACTGGTGGGCGGTGTCGGGGAAGCCGTGCAGGCACAGGGCCAACGGCCCGTCGGTCGGCCCGTCGGTCAGACAGGCGAAATCGATCCCGTTGGCGGTCACGCGCTGCTGGTCCATGGATCGGAGGGTACCTCCGACGTCGGGTTGTCGTCCGACTAGCCTGCACCTGCGGTGAGAATCACCTTCTTCGGTGTCCGGGGCTCGTGCCCGTGCTCATCCGACCAGCAACGCCGATACGGGGGCAATACGTCCTGCGTTCTGGTGGAGGTGGAAGGGGAGCCACCCTTGATCCTCGATCTGGGGACGGGCCTGCGCGCGCTGGGTGATCATCTGCACACTCCCTTGCAGGCCGCCGGCGTTCCCCTCCGGGCGACCGCGCTGCTCACCCATCTGCACTACGACCACGTGCTGGGCCTCCCGTTCTTCTCGCCCATGAGGGACCCCGGAGCCGTGCTCGAGGTCTACGGCCCCTCCCAGCAGGGGGGCTCGCTCAATGACGTGCTCGCCGGCATGGTGGAGCCCCCGTTCTTCCCCATCTCCATGGCGGATTTCCGCGGCGACCTGCGGTGCCACGACCTCGAGGGCGCCGCCGACTTCGCCGTGGGGGGGATTCAGGTCAAGGCGCGCACGGTTCCCCACATCGGCCACACCCTCGGCTATCGCCTCGAGGCCGACGGGCGCTGTCTGGCCTACATCTCCGACCACCAGGCCCCGGTGGACCGGCGCTCGGTGGACAAGCAGGTCCTCGAGCTGTGCGACGACGCCGATCTGTTGATCCACGACGCCCAGTACACCGACGACGAGTTCGTGACCATGGCCGATTGGGGCCACTCGACGGAGGCCTATGCCGTCCACGTGGCCCGCGAGTCCGGGGCGCGGCGCCTGAGCCTGTTCCACCACGACCCGGCCCACACGGACAAGCAGGTCGACCGGATGCTCAGCCACTCGCGGCGGATCGCGGGCAGGGACCACCAGGTCGAGGTGCACGCGGCGGCCGAAGGGTCATCGGTCAATCTGGGGAAGGCCTGACCGTGGGCTTCGACGCCGAGGGGTTCAAGGACGCCATGAGCCGCTTCGCTACCGGCGTCACCATCGTGTCCGGCATGGAGGGCCCCGAGCCGGTCGGCTTCACCTGTCAGAGCTTCGTCTCACTGTCCATCGATCCCCCCTTCGTCGCCGTGGCCCCCGCCCGCACCTCGACCAGCTGGCCACGGATCGCACGGGCAGGGAGCTTCTGCGTCAACGTGCTGGGCGACCACCAGCGCGGACTGTGCCAGGGGTTTGCCGTCTCCGGCGGCGACAAGTTTGACGGCGTCTCCTGGCACCCGGCGCCGAGTAGCGGCGCGCCGGTGATCGAGGGCTGCCTGGCCTGGGTCGACTGTCGCGTAGAACTGGTCCACGACGCCGGTGACCACGAACTGATCATCGGGAAGGTGCTCGATCTCGGCGTGAGCGGCGGCTTCCCGTTGCTGTTCTTCCGAAGGGAATTCGCTACTGTTGCCACCCGCGACCAACCTGGGGAGTAGTCCGTGCCTGAGATCCACGAGTCCGACACCATCGCCGACGTCATCGTGGTGGAGCCCAACGCCCACGGTGATCAGCGGGGCCGGTTCGTCGAGACCTACCGGAGGAGCTGGTTCCCGCTGGGTCGGGAGATGACCCAGGCCAACCGGTCCGAAAAGCAGGCCGGTGCCATCGTCGGGCTCCACTACCACCTCCATCAGGCCGACTATTGGTACGTCCTGCGGGGAACCGCCAGGGTGGTGCTGCACGACCTGCGCCTCGGGTCGCCCACCGATGGCGCCACCCTGTGCATCGACCTCGACGGCGACCATGACCGCGGCCTGTTCATCCCCCCCGGCGTGGCCCACGGCTTCGCCTCGATCACCGATCTCACGCTCTGGTACCTGGTCGACAGCTACTACAACCCGAACGACGAGTTGGGCGTGGCCTGGGACGACCCGGCCATCGGTGCCGACTGGGGGGTGACCGACCCGGTCCTCTCCGATCGGGACCGAGCCAATCCGCGGCGCTCGGAGATTCCTCCCGGAGTGCAGCCCCGGGCAGGGATGCGAACCTGACCGCACCCGGGTCCTGACCTCGGCCGGGGCCGATCCCCGCCGCATCCGTCGGTGACCGTTCGGGAGCCTCGATGCCCGGCCACCGGCCGCGTCGGGTTGAATGGATGTGATGTGGGCAGCCCTGATCGCAGTGGTACTGGTCGTCACCGTGGTCGCCGCCGCCTCGGTGCTCCGCCGCCCCCGGGGCAGTGATCTGAACTCGGTGCGGCAGTACCACTCGGCGTTGGGAACGATCGAGCAGATGTCGGCCCGGTCCGGCCAGTCCTCGGTCAGGGTGGTCGGGCCGACCGGAGGAACGGGGGACGACGCCTCGCCGGCCGGGGAGGGGGAGGGAGGATACCCGGCCACCGGGTCGGGTTCGATTCCGGCTGCCACTCCTGGGAAGGGCGACGGATCGTCCAGCCGGGGCGGCCCCTTCGTCTTCGACGACGCTCTCCCCCACAACGGGTCCCGCTACGAGCCCTCCTCCCGGGGAGCGCAGATGTCCCGCACCGATCGGGCCCAACGGCACGCCCTCCACTCCATGAACCGCCGTCCGCGTCGGGGTACCGCGGTGATGGTCGCCGTGGTTGTCCTGGCCCTGTTCGGGGCGCTCGCCTTCATCGGGAGCAGGCGCTCGCCCTCGGCGGACCACCCCCGTGGCGCCACCACCTCGACGGTCACCGACCCCACCACTTCCGCCCGGTCGACCACGACCCGGTCCACCGCAGCGGGCACGTCCCACCAAAAAGGCCATACCCATGGGAAGGTGGTGACACCCCGGCCCAGCCCCACCACCATCCCGAGCGCCATCGTGGCCTCGTCGGCCACGGCGGCGAGCGCGGTCTATCCGGTCGCCGACAACTCCTTCCGGGTGGCGGTCAGCGTGGCCGCGCCCTGCTGGGTGCTGGCCACCACCGTCTCGACCGGTGCCACCCTGTGGACCGGGACACTGCAGGCCGGGGCCACCCAGGTGATCCAGGCCGCCGGCGTCGTCAAGGTGGAGCTGGGCGCCCCGGGAGCGACCTTGACCGTCGACAACGTGCCCGTCACCTTCCCGACGCCGGAGCACACCCCGTTCGTGGCCACCTTCCAGCCGTCGCTGAACCCCCCGCCGGGGGCGACGACCACGCTGGCCCCGACCACCCCGTCGACCACTATCCCCATCGGATGAGGCGGCCGGCTGTCGGCCGGGCGCAACCGCTACGGAACGGAGGCGAGGTCGGCCAGCCCCAGGGCATCGAGGATGAAGGCGTAGACGAAGGCCTCGTCCTTCCAGGCGTCGTAGCGCCCTGACGGGCCCCCATGGCCGGCCCCGAGCTCGGTCTTCAACAGCACCCGGTTCTCCGGGTTGGCGGCCCGGAGCTTTGCCACCCACTTGGCCGGCTCCCAGAAGCCCACCCTCGGGTCGGACAAGCCGGCGGTGGCCAGGATGTCCGGGTACCGGATCGGGTGACCTCGGTCATCCACCGATCGCACGTTGTCATAGGGGGAGTACGACTTCATCACCCGGTAGATCGCTGGGTCCTCGACCGGGTTGCCCCACTCCTCCCACTCCAGCACGGTGAGCGGGAGGGTCTCGTCCAGAATGGTTGTCAGGCAGTCCACGAAGGGGACCTCGGCCACGACCGCCCTGAACAGCTCGGGGGCCAGGTTGGCCACCGCCCCCATCAAGAGACCTCCGGCACTCCCGCCCCTGGCCACCAGCTTCCCGGGCGACGTCCACCCCTCGCCGATCAAGGCCCGGGCACAGGCGACGAAGTCGGTGAATGTGGTCGGCTTGGCCGCCAGCTTCCCCTCCTGGTACCACCTGCGGCCCATCTCCCCGCCGCCCCGGACATGGGCGATGGCGAACACGAACCCTCGGTCGAGCAGGCTCAGGCGCAGCGACGAGAAGGTCGGGTCGATCGAGGTCTCGTAGGAGCCGTAGCCGTACAGCAGGCACGGTGCTCCCGGCCGGTCGCCACCTACGCCGCCCGGCTCGTCATCGCCCGGGGCGGCCGGGGCGTGGACCAGATCGGGCCGGTAGACCAGGGAGATGGGGACCCTGGCCCCGTCGTCGGCGGTGGCCCACCGGCGCTCTGTCCGGTAGCGAGCGGGATCGAAGTCACCCAGGACCGGCTGGCGCTTCAAGAGGACGGTGCTGCCCGTCTGGAGGTCCTCGTCGTACACCGAGCGGGGCGTGACCAGCGAGGAGTACTCGTACCGGAGCGTCGTCGACTCGTACTCGGGGTTGGCACCACCCCAAACCGTGGACGGGGACTCGGGCCTGTCGATGGGCGTCGACACGCCGGTGGTGGCGTCGATCACCCGGATCCGGGTCTCGCCCCCCTCCCGTTCGTAGATCACCAGGTGCCCGGCGAACGGATCCACGCTGTCCAGCCTGACCCGCGGCCTGGCGCCGATCACCTCGCGCCAGTGCTCCCGGTCCGGCGCGTGGTCGGGGGCCTCCATCAGTCGGAAGTCCTCGGCCCCGTCGTTGGTGACGATGAGGAACCGGCTCTTCCGTCCCGCCGTGGGATCGGCCCGGTCGTGGTGGACGCTGTACTCGATCCCCTGGCGGCGCGGCTCGATGACCGAGAACGCACCCAGCGGCTGGTCGGCGGCCAGCGCCCATGCCTCGGTGGTCACCTTCGACTCGAGGCCCAGCACGATGTAGGCATCGTCCTTGGTCCGGCCCACCCCGAGGTAGAAGTGGTCGTCCTCCTCCTCGAACACCAGGGTGTCGTCGGCCGGCTCGGTCCCCACCCGATGGCGCCAGAGCTGGTACGGGCGCATGGCCTCGTCCACCCGGACGAAGAAGACGGTGGCGTTGTCGTTCGCCCACGCCGCCCCGTAGGAGGTGTCGTCCAGGGTCTCGGGCGACGTCTCCCCGGTGTGCAGGTCCAAGAAGGACATCGTGTAGCGCTCGCCGCCGGTGGTGTCCGTCGAGTACGCCAGCCAGCGGTGGTCGGGGCTGATCTCCAAATTGCCGACGGCGAAGTAGTCGTGGCCCTCGGCCAGCTGGTTCTCGTCCAACAGGACCTGCTCGTCCTCGGGCGGCGTCCCCGCCCCGGTGCCACCCGCCGGCCCCGCCTCAGCCGGGGAGGCTGCCGGGCCCGGAGCCGCCGGAGCCACCGGGCGCCGGCAGTGGATGGCATAGCTGCTCCCCTCCACGGTGCGGCTGTAGTAGCGCCAGGGGCCCTTGCGGACCGGGACCGACAGGTCGGTCTCCTCGATGCGGGCCACGATCTCCTCGAACAGCGAGGCCTGGAGCCCGGCGGTGCCCGCCATGGCCGCCTCGGTATAGGCGTTTTCGGCTTCGAGGTGCTTGATGACCGCAGGATCGTCCTTGTCCCGCAGCCAGAACCAGTCGTCGGTGCGGACGTCACCGTGTGCCTCGATGGCCACCGGCCGACGCTCGGCGAGCGGGGGGTGGAGCAGGGCCGGCCGGGGAGGCATCCGACCAGGATGACACGTCTTTCGGCCGGCCAGGTAGGCATCCCGCACAGTCGCGGGCCGAGGGCTGTTACTATCTGTATAGGAGAAATCAGTCACCCGACCGGGTGGCAACTCAGGAGCCCACGTGACGACCACCGACCTCGACCTCGGAAAGTACAAGCTTGGGTGGTCCGACGAAGAGGACTACGTCTTCAAGCCGAAGAAGGGCCTGAACGAGTCAATCGTCCGCGAGATGTCGGCGATGAAGAAGGAACCCGAGTGGATGCGCGACTTCCGGCTCCGGGCGCTCCAGCGGTTCGAGAAGCGCGAGATGGCCGCGTGGTTCGCCGTCAACATGCCCGACCTCGACTTCGACGACATCTTCTATTACATCAAGCCCACATCGGGGCAGGTGGAGGACTGGAACGACCTCCCTGATGCCATCAAGAACACCTATGAGAAGCTGGGCATCCCCGAGGCCGAGCGCAAGTACCTGGCCGGGGTGACCGCCCAGTACGAGTCCGAGGTGGTGTTCCACCGCAATCGCGAGGATCTCGAGGCGTTGGGCGTCCTCTTCTGCGACATGGACACCGCGGTCCGCGAGTATCCCGATCTGGTCCGCAAGTACTTCGGAAAGATCATCCCCCCCAACGACAACAAGTTCGCCGCTCTCAACTCGGCGGTCTGGTCCGGTGGCTCGTTCATCTACGTCCCTCCGAACGTCATCGTGGATCAGCCCCTGCAGGCCTACTTCCGGATCAACGCCGAAAACATGGGCCAGTTCGAGCGGACGCTGATCATCGCCGACGTGGGTGCTCAGGTGCACTACATCGAGGGCTGCTCGGCCCCGGTGTACACCAGCGACTCCCTGCACTCCGCGGTGGTCGAGCTGGTGGCGCTGGAGGGTTCGAGGATCACCTACACCACCATCCAGAACTGGTCGAACAACGTCTACAACCTGGTGACCAAGCGAGCCAGGGCCGAAGCGGAGGCCCACGTGGAGTGGATCGACGGCAACATCGGCTCGCGGCTGACCATGAAGTACCCGTCGGTCTACCTGATGGGGCCGAAGGCCTCGGGCGAGGTGCTCTCGGTGGCCTACGCCGGAGCGGGCCAGCATCAAGACGCCGGGGCCAAGATGTACCACTGTGCTCCCGAGACCACCTCCACCATCGTGTCCAAGTCGATCTCCAAGGATGCGGGCATCACCACCTACCGGGGAAAGGTGCACGTGGACGAAGGAGCCAAGCGCGCCAAGAGCTTCGTCCGGTGCGACGCCCTTCTCCTCGATGACACCTCGGTGTCGGAGACCAAGCCGTACATGGAGGTGGCAGAGCGGGATGCGAGGATCGGCCACGAAGCCACGGTGTCCAAGGTCGGTGACGACCAGCTCTTCTACTTGATGAGCCGAGGGCTGTCCGAGACCCAGGCCATGGGGATGATCGTCAACGGCTTCATCGAACCGATCACCCGCACCCTGCCGATGGAGTACGCGGTCGAGTGGAGCCGGTTGATCGAGCTGCAGATGGAGGGGTCGGTCGGCTGACCCGATGGGTCCGTTCGGCTTGCCAGTGCGGCGGGGCCCGGTGTCGAGCCGGGCTGGCGTCAGGGGAGGCAGAATGAACCCATGCCGATGAGGGAAGAGTGCAAGCACTTTCAGAGCCGGACCTACGACTCCGGGGAGGTCGCCAGGTTCTGCGTCCTCGACTTGGCCCCCGAGGCGCCGTGGAAGTGTCCTGACGACTGTCCGTCCTATTCCCGGCGTTTGGCCGACGTCGGTTGGTCTCATGGCTCGCTGATCGAGCCGAAGCTCGAGCCGATGCCCGATGTCCCCGGCGAGGATGCCGCCAAAATCCTCGATCAGGCCGAGGACATAGTCAACGCCATCGGGCCCGAGGTGTTGGCCGATGTGCACAAGGAGGACGAGCGCAACGAGCGCCATGAGCGCAGGTGGTGGAAGCGCAAGCGCTGAGTCCCACGGTCACCGACCGGTAAAGACGGCCGGGCGCTTCTCGATGAATGCGGTCATCGCCTCGGTGAGGTCATCCGAGGACAGTGCCCCGGCGTTCCACGTGGCCACGTACTCCAACCCCTCGGCAACCGAGCGGCTCTCACCGGCGGCCAGCACCGCCTTGGTGCCCTGCACGGCCAGCGGCGAGTTGGCGGCGATCTCGGTGGCCAGGGCCGTGGCCTCGCGCACGACGGCGTCTTGGTCGGCACTGACCTGGTTGACCAACCCGATGGCCTCGGCTCGGGCCGCGGTGATGTCCTTGCCGGTATAGGCCAGCTCGGCCACGTGGCCCTTGCCGATGATGTGGGGGAGGCGTTGGAGGCTCCCGAGGTCGGCGACGATGGCCACCTTGGCCTCCCGGACCGAGAAGATGGCGTCGGCGCTGGCCAGCCGAACGTCACACGCCGCGGCCAGGTCCACCCCACCGCCGATGCAATAGCCGTGGACGGCGGCGATGACCGGTACCGCGCACTCGGCGACCGAGGTGACCGAGGCCTGCAGGCGAACGATCTCGGCCCGAGCCGACCGGGCCCGGGCCGCCATCGACGGCGGGGATCCGTTGGCAGTGCTCGCCGGACCGGCCAGCCCGGACATCGCCACCAGGTCGAGCCCCACGGTGAAGTGCGGTCCCCGAGCAGCGATGACCACGGCCCGGATCTCCGGATCGCTGCCCAGTGCGGCCATGGCCCGGGGGAGATCCGACCAGAACGCCGGGCCCAGCGCATTGCGCTTTTCGGCTCGGTCCAACCACAGGGTGGCCACGCTCCCCTCGATCTCGATGGTGAGCACCTCAGAGGAGAAGGATGAAGTCGGGGTGGCGGTCATGAGCAAAGCGTAGACATCCACTCGACCGAACGTCGCCTCCACCGGGTCCGTCGCCGGTCGGTCCCCCCGGCCGAGGAGTCCCCCTCGAGCGGGGGTTGCCAGGGAGCCGGGCGGGACTGATCGCAACGTCAGGCAGGTAGTATGGAATCGGAGGCTCGTAAGCGGGCCTCCTTGCGCGAGAGGCGTTACTCCTGTCCACCTTCACCACTGATTCTGCCGCTGCCCTCCCCGGGCTTCCCTGGCTCCAGCGCCGCCGAGTGGCCGCCGCCGAGGCCTTCTCCTCGTCGGTGCTGCCCAGCGAAAAAGAAGAGGTGTGGCGATACAGCCGGATCGATCAGCTCGACCTCGACCGGTTCCGTCCGGTTGGGACCTCGGAGGCATCGTCCGGTGACCCGGGGCCTTCGCCCTCGGAGCGGATCCACTCGCTGGTGAGCAGCCTCGGGCCCCGCTCGGGCTTGGTGGTGACCATCAACGGCGTGCTGGCCACCGTGTCCTCGTCGGTGGGCGGGGACCTCTTGGCGCTGGGGCGCGCCGGCGAGGAGGACGGCGGCCAGGGCCTACTCGGTTCGGTGGTGACCGACCCCCACGACTTCGTACTACTCAACGATGCCTTCGCCGTCGATCCACTGGTGGTGGACGTGGCCGCCGACGCGGTCATCGACGCGCCGATCGTGGTGGTCCATGTGGTCAGCAGTTCCGGCGGCCTGGCCGTATTCCCGCGGACCGTGATCCGCAGCGGGGCCAGGTCCCAGGCCGGGCTCATCGAGATCGTCATCGACGTGGACACCGGGCTCCTGGCCGAGGCGACCCCCGCGGCCGCTCCGATGACGACGGGCGCCACCCACGCCACGGACCCGGAGCTGCTGGTGGTGCCGGTGACAGAGATCCGGGTGGGCGACGACGCCTCACTGGCCTACGTCAGCGTGCAATCGCTGGGCCCGGCCGCCTGGCAGCTCGCCCACCAGGCCAGTGTCATCGGGGCCAACGCCTCGCTCGAGAGCTTCGCGGTGGCGCTCGGCGGAGGGTACGCCCGGTTGCGGACCGACTCGGCACTGCAAGGTGTCTCGGGGACCAGCAAGCTGCGGGCCGCCTACATCGGCAGGAACGACCAGATGCTCGACTTCCGCACCCTTCAGGACCACCTGGCCCCCCGCACCACCAGCGATCTCCTCTTCACCGGTGCGGTGGCCGACCACTCCCATTCGGTCTACAGCGGATTGATCCGGGTCCGTCGTGGCGCGGTGCGATCGGATGCCATGCAGACCAACCACAACCTCGTTCTCGACGAGGGTGCGCACGCCGACTCGGTGCCCAATCTCGACATCGAGGAGAACGACGTGAAGTGCAGCCATGCGTCGACGGTGGGTCCGGTGGACGAGGACCAGCGCTACTACCTCGAGTCGCGGGGCGTCGAGCCCGACGTGGCCGAACGACTGATCGTGGGCGGCTTCTTCGAGAACATCGCCGACCAGGTACCCATCGCCGGCACCCGGTCGATGATCGGTCGGGCCCTGTCCGAGCGGGCCGGAGCACACCGTGACTGAAACGTCGGACGCAAGAGCGAGCACAGAGGCGGTGGGAGGGGTGCGATCGGTGAGGCTGTGTGGTCGCGGTGACCTCGGACCCGGGGAGGCGAGACGATTCGATGTGGCCGGACTGCGGATTGCCCTGGTCCGCATCGGTGATGACTTCTATGCCGTCGGTGACCGCTGCAGCCACGAGGACTTCTCGTTGGCCGAGGGTGAGGTCTGTCCGGACGAGTGCGAGATCGAATGCGCCAAGCACGGGTCGACATTCGACCTCCGGACCGGCCAGCCGTGTTCGCTGCCGGCCACCCGACCGGTTCCGGTCTACGAACTGGACATCGATGGGGACGACATCTCGGTGGTAGTGCCATGAGCACCGGAGAGCTGTGCATCGATGGGCTTCGAGCCGGCATTCCGGGACGGGAGATCCTTCGCGGGGTCTCACTGACCGTGCGCAGCGGCGAGGTGCATGCGGTGATGGGGCCCAACGGGTCGGGAAAGAGCACCCTCGCCCACGTCCTGATGGGGCGCCCGGGGTACGAGATCCTGGATGGATCGGTGACGCTCGACGGCATCGACCTCCTCTCCCTGCCCACCTGGCAGCGGGCCCGGGCCGGCCTGTTCGTGGGCATGCAGCATCCGATCGAGGTCCCTGGCGTGTCCCTGGCCAAAGCCCTCACCGCGGCCCGTCCGCCTGTCCCTGCCGGCGAGGCCGGCTCGGGGTCGGACGGCATGCAGGCCCGGCTGCTCCATGAGGCCCATCGCATCGGATTCGAAGATCGGTTCCTCGACCGGCCGCTCAACGTCGACCTCTCCGGTGGAGAGCGCAAGCGCAACGAAACGCTGCAGTTGGGTGTCCTCCGACCCCGGTTCGCCGTGCTCGACGAGATCGACTCGGGGCTGGACATCGACGCCCTGGGGGCGGTCGGGCGCCGGGTGCAGGAGGCGACCACCGAGTGGGACCTCGGGGTGCTGGCCATCACCCACTTCCGTAGGCTCCTCCAGGTGCTGCACCCCGACGTGGTGCACGTCCTCGCCGACGGCCGGGTAGTGGCGACCGGAGGCAGCGACCTGGCGGAGATCGTGGACCGCACCGGGTACGCCGCCTATCAGGGAGTCGCTCCCGCCTGACCAGGCTGACCGACCGGGCGGCGGTTCCGCTCGCGTTCGGGCGGTTCCCACCGGCCCCGCCTGGCACCTGGACGCCAGCCCCCGTTGGTAGCGTCTCCGTTCATGGCTCGTCGAGATCGCCGACGGGGCGGTGCCCACAGCGCACCCCGCAAGGGCAATGGCTCGACAGCCGCTCCTGCGGAGACGCCTGATACGTCCCGGGCCGACGCCACCCCGGCCGACGCGGTTGCCGATCCGACCGGCTCCGCGGTCCCTGCCCACCGCGCCACCGACGCCGCCGCCGGTGCGGTTGCCGGTGCGGTCGGCGTTGCCGATGCCGGGGTGGCGCTCACCCGCAAGGAGCGCAGGGATGCGGCCGGCGCCGCGGCGAGCAAGAAGAAAGCGGGTAGCAAGAAGGCCGGCAAGAAGAAGACCAAGCGGACCTGGCTCGACCGGGTGCTGTTGGCCGGAGTGGTGATCGTCGCCCTGGCCCTGGTGGCGGTGGGCACCAGCTATGGATACCTGCAGTACCGGTTCAACCAGGTGCAAAAGGTGGCGGTGAAGCATCTGACGGTGGCACCGGTGGGTCAGCCGTTCAACGTGCTTCTCATCGGCTCCGACTCGCGTGCCGACGTGAGCTCCTCGGACGCCAGCCACTTCGGGACAGAGGCAACGGCAGGCGGCCAGCGCAGTGACGTGGTCAAGATCGTCCACGTGGTTCCGGCCACCGGTCAGGTCAGCGTGCTGTCGATCCCGAGGGACACCATGGTGACGGTGGCCGGGGACACCAGTGAGATCGGCCACTACAACCGGATCAACGCCACGTACAACACCGGCCCCGATCAGCTGGTCCAGACCATCGAGGCCAATTTCGGGATCCCCATCGAGCACGTCGTGCAAATCAATTTCGAAGGATTCCGAGGGGCGGTCGATGCCATCGGGGGGATCAACCTCAATTTCCCCTACCCGGCCAAGGACGTGGAGACGGGCCTGGACATCACACAACCCGGGTGCCAGCACCTCAACGGGGGCTACTCCCTGGCCGTGGCCCGCAGCCGCGACTACGAATACTTGAAGGACGGGTACTGGCACTACGACCCGACCGGTGACTACGGACGGATCCAGCGTCAGAACGCGTTCTTGAAAGCGTTGATCAACCAAGCCGAGACCAAGTACAACCCGCTCACCTTGAACGCATTCATCGGATCGGTGGTGCAGGGGGTGACCATCGATTCCTCGTTCACCGTGAGCGAGCTTCTCTCCCTGGCCCGGCAGTTCCACACCTTCGCATCCCAGTCACTGGCCACGGCGACGATGCCCACCTACTCTGCCTACTCCTCGGAGTTCAGCTCATTCGGTGACGTGCTGTATCTGCAACAGCCCGAGGCCGAGCAGGTGATGACTCAATTCCTCGGCCAGGCACCCGACACCGCGTTCACGCCGCCCCCCGGCCCCTACGGAGTGGTGCCCACGACGACCACCACCACGACGAGCCCGACGACCGGCGGCACCACCCCAGGGACGTCTGCCACATCGGAGACCACCACCACCGTCGAGACGGACTTCGACCCGACACCGTGCTGAGATCGCTCCACTCATCGCTGCCGGCCGACGGGGCTGACGCCCGATCGGGGGCCGCGGGCGGGATCAGCTGATCGACTCGCTCTCGTCGAGACCCTGGGACAACGTGTTCCAGCTCAGCGTGGCGCACTTGATGCGCACCGGGAACTTGACCACTCCCTGCAGCGCAGCGAGTTCTCCCAGGGCGTCGACGTCGATGGCCTCGGGCTCTGGCGGCTCCACTTCCGTCGCCGGACCCGAGCCGTTGCCGTGGGCCGCCGGAAGCGTGGACTCGTGGATGGACATCATCCCCTTGAAGGTGCGAATCAGGTCGCGCACCTCGGGGACGGGCTTGCCCTTGACGGCGGCAGACATCAAGGAGGCAGAGGATTGGCTGATCGAGCACCCGGTCCCGGCGATCTTGATGTCCGACACCACCCCGTCGTCGACCTCGAGGGTCACGACGATCTCATCGCCGCACAAGGGGTTGAACCCTTCTACCCGGCGGGCCGGGGGGGACTCCAACTCGCCCCGATTGCGTGGCGAGCGGTAGTGGTCGAGGATGATCTCGCGGTAGAGGTCTTCGAGCCCGGGCATCAGGCTCCGTTCCTCGTCAACCGATCGACTGGTGGCCGCCACCCGCTGCTCGGCCCCGAGGTCGGGGCCGGACGTCCTCCGTGGCGGTGAGACTCGGGCAGGCCAGTGCGATCCACGGGATCAGCGTACCGTTCGGCGCTCATCCGAAAAACGTGCCTGCCTCGGTCAGGGCGTCGGCCAACGTGTCGACATCGGATTCGTCGTTGTAGAGGCCGAACGATGCACGGGCGGTGGCGTTCACCCCGAGTCGCCGCATCAGCGGCTTGGCACAATGATGGCCCGCCCTCACGCACACGCCGTACTGGTCGAGGATCTGTGAGATGTCGTGTGGATGGATGTCGCGGTAGGCGAACGACAGCACTCCTCCCCGCTCTGCCGGGTCGGCGGGACCGAAGATGTGGATGTCGTCGCCGAACCGCTCGGCCAGCGAGGCCATGGCGTACCTGGTCAGTGAGACGTCGTGGGCGCGGACCGCCTCCATGGTGACGGTCCGGAGATAGTCGACCGCCGCCCCCAGGCCGATCGCCTCGGTGATCGGCGGCGTGCCGGCCTCGAACCGCCAGGGGATGTCGTTGGGAGTGAATCCGTCCTTGCGAACGTCGAGGATCATCTCGCCGCCACCGAGGAACGGCGGGAGCTGCGAGAGGAGGTCCCCCCGTCCCCAGAGGACTCCGATCCCGGTCGGACCGAGCATCTTGTGGGAGCTGAAGGCCAGAAAATCGACTCCCGACCCGGCCACGTCGGTCGGCAGATGCGGCACGGATTGGGCGCCGTCGGCCACCACCACCGCTCCCGCGGCGTGGGCGGCCCCGGCAATGTCACGGATCGGATTCACGGTTCCGAGCACGTTGGACATGCAGGTGACCCCGACCAGCTTGGCCCCGTCCAACAATGCGGCCAGGTCGGTGAGGTCCAGCCGACCATCGTCGTCGACAGGTATCCAGCGGATGGTCAGGCCGCGCTCTTCGGCCACCATGTGCCAAGGGACGATGTTGGCGTGATGCTCCATTTCGGTGAGCACGATGACATCGCCGCGGTGAAGGTTTGCCCGCCCCCAGGTGTGGGCCACCAGGTTGATGGCCTCGGTGGCGTTCTTGGTGAAGACGATCTCCCGCGACGGATCAGTAGCACCGATGAACCGGCCGACGTTGTGGCGGGCCGCCTCGAACAGTCGGGTGGCTTCCACGGCGATGGAGTACACCCCGCGATGCACGTTGGCATGCGTGGTCTCGTCGTAGTGGCGCATTGCGTCGAGCACCTGCGCAGGCCGTTGGCCCGACGATGCCGAATCGAGGTAGGTGATCGGGTGGCCGTTCACCTCACGGGAGAGCAGGGGGAAGTCCTTGCGCAAGGTGGTCACGTCCAGTCCCGCTGTCTTCTGGCTCAGCTCCGCCATGCGTCGTACCCTTCCGACTCGAGGGCCTTCGCCAGCTCCGGACCGCCATCGGCCACGATGACCCCGTCGACGAGGAGGTGGACGTGGTCCGCGGCCAACTCGTCGAGCATGCGCTGATAGTGGGTGATCACCAGTACGCCGAGCTCGGGTCGTGCCTGGCGCACGGTTTGGACGCCCCGGGCAACCGTGCGCAGGGCATCGACGTCCAGACCCGAGTCCGTCTCGTCGAGTACGGCCAACTCCGGTTCGAGGATGGCCATCTGGAGGATCTCGTTCCGCTTCTTCTCCCCGCCGGAGAAACCGTCGTTGAGATGGCGCTCGCCGAAGGCCGGGTCCATTCCCAGCCGCTCCATCCACTCCATCATCATCAGGCGAACCTCGAGCACGGACATGTCCATGCCCCGCCGGGCCGACAGGGCCTGGCGGAGGAACTGGATGACCGGCACGCCGCCGATGGACTCGGGCTCCTGGAAGGCAAGGAAGATCCCCGCCTTGCCCCGGACGTCGGTCGGCCACGCCGTGATGTCCTCACCGCCGAAGCGGATGGCCCCCGACGTCACCGCATAGGCCGGATTGCCCAGCAGCACGTTGGCCAGCGTCGACTTCCCCGAACCGTTGGGACCCATCAGGGCGTGCACCTGGCCCCGTTCGACGGTCAGGTCGACGCCGCGCAGGATGGGCTGGCCCTCCACCGAAACGTGGAGATCGTCGATTCGGAGCAGCGGTGCGTCCCCCTGGGGACTCGTGGTGGGCACGTATCGATCTTAGCCTCATTCATGATTTTCTCCTACAGGTATAGGAAGAATCCGGGCACCGACTCGGATTACTCATGTGACCAGGTCGGCCGGTACGGTAACCGTCATGGCCGACCCTTGGACGTTCGCTGGTCCGGTCATCCAGCTGGACTCCAGTTCCCGGGTGGTGACCCTGGTCGACGAATCGACCTTCGCCATCAGCGGGAGCGCCGGCGACATGACCGCCGGCGCTGCCGAGGGGCTCTTTTTCCGGGACACCCGCATCCTGTCCCGGTTCGAGGTGCTGGTCAACGGGACCCGAACCGAGCCGCTGGCCGCCATCACCGACGATCCCTTCAGCGCCACCTTCGTGTCGCGCTGCCTGCCGGCAACTGGGGGAGCGGACTCTACCCTGATGGTGTTCCGTTCCCGCTATGTGGGCCAGGGCATGCGCGAGGACCTCACCTTCCGCAATTTCGCCGACGAACCGGCCCTGTGCGCCATCGAGGTGTTCGTCGGATCCGACTTCGCCGACCTGTTCGCCGTCAAGGAGGGGCGGGTAGGGACGGAACCGGCCACCGGCGATCTGTCCACCTCGGTGATCCGCGGGAAGCGGTCCGGATCCTCGGCGCGCTCCGAGGCCGACCGGGTCATGGTCGGCCGGCGCGAGTCGGACCAGCTGCTGCCTGTCGATGAGCGGGCCATGATCTCGTACGCCTACCGCCGCGGGGGGGTGACCCGGGGGGTGGAGATCCGGTTCGACGAGCACGCCTCCGCCACCACCGACCTCGCCACCTTCGAAGTCGTCGTTCCCGCCCGCAGCGAGTGGACGACCTGTATCGAGGTCGGCCCGGTCATCGACGGGGCCTCCTTCGACCCGAGGTACCGCTGCGGCCACCCCATCGACCGGGCGACACCCTCGGAACGACTGGCCCAGTGGCGACGCCGGGTGCCCCAGGTGGAGACCAACCATCCGGGGTTGAAGGATGTGATCGCCCGGAGCAACGAGGACCTCGGTGCCCTGCGGATCTTCGATCCCGACTTCCCCGAGCGGGTGGTGGTGGCTGCCGGTGCCCCGTGGTTCATGACCGTGTTCGGGCGCGACTCCCTGCTGACCGCCTGGATGGCCTTGCTGGTCGATCCCGATCTGGCCCGGGGCGTCCTCCAGACCCTGGCCCGGTTCCAGGGCACCGAGGTCGACCCTCGCCGCGACGAGGAGCCCGGTCGGATCCTCCACGAGATGCGCTTCGGTGACGCCGCCTCCCTCTCCCTCGGCGGGGGGAGCATCTACTACGGCACGGCCGACGCCACGCCTCTCTTCGTGATGTTGCTGGGGGAGATGCGGCGATGGGGCGTCGCCCGGGAGATGGTCGACGAGTTGCTCCCCAACGCGCAGCGGGCCATCGAGTGGATCGAGCAATTCGGTGACGCCGACGGTGACGGCTACGTCGAGTACCGGCGGGCGACGGACAGGGGCCTGGCCAACCAGGGATGGAAGGACAGCTGGGACGGCATCCGCTACGGGGACGGCAGGGTCGCCCAGGCACCGATCGCTCTGTGCGAGGTCCAGGCGTACACCTACGGCGCCTACCTGGCCAGTGCCCACTTCGCCTTCGAGGTCGGGGACACCGCCACCTATGACCGTTTCCGGGCCAAGGCCGCCCAGCTCAAGGCGGCGTTCAACCGCGACTTCTGGCTGGAGGAAAAGGGGTGGTTCGCGGTGGGGCTCGATGCCGACAAGCGACCCATCGACTCGCTCACCTCCAACATCGGGCACTGCCTGTGGACGGGGATCGTCGATGAGGACAAGGCCCGTCGGGTAGCCGAGGCCCTGGTGTCGCCGGCCATGTTCTCCGGATGGGGCGTGCGCACGCTCTCGAAGGACAGCGGGGGCTACAACCCGATCAGCTATCACTGCGGGTCGGTGTGGCCCCATGACACGGCCATCGTGGCGGCCGGGCTGGCCCGCTACGGGTTCGATGGTGCCGCCCAGAAGCTGATCTTCGCCCTCATGGACGCCGCCGGGGCCCAAGGTGGCCGGCTTCCCGAACTGTTCAGCGGGCTCGACCGCGGGGAGCTGTCCGTCCCCGTCGGCTACCCGACGTCCTGCTCACCGCAGGCGTGGGCTGCGGCGTCACCCCTGCTCTGCCTCCGGACGCTGCTGCGGCTCGATCCGTGGATCCCTTACGGCAAGACCTGGCTGTGCCCGAACCTCCCCGAGTGGATCGGCTACCTCAAGGTAGAGGGAATTCCCCTCGCCGGGTCGCGGGTGACCATCGAGGTGGGCGCCGATGTGCCCGGGGGAGTGGCGGTCACCGGCCTGCCCCCGGAGATCGAGCTGATCCGCGAGCCCCGTCGGCCGTCCACGGCCGTCTGAGAGCGTCGCCGCCGGTCACCATCCCCGTTCGATCCACTCCTTCAGGTGGGGGGACTCGGCACCGATGGTCGTTCCCGCACCGTGTCCGGGCAGCACCATGGTGTCGGCGTCGAACGCTGCGAACAGGCGGTCCTCGATTGAGGTGATGATGCTGGCGAAGTCGGAATGGTCGAAGGAGGTGTTGCCCGGCCCCCCGGGGAAGAGGGTGTCCCCGGAGAAGAGCAGCGGGGTGCCCTCGACGGCAAAGCACATCGACCCCGGGGTGTGCCCCGGGGTAGCGATGGTGGGGATCCGCAACCGGCCCACCTCGAGGACGGCGCGGTCCTCGAGGATCAGGTCGTAGGAGGGGAGCATGTCCGCGTCGGCGTAGGTGACCGACACGTTGATCCCGGCATCGCGGACCGCCTCCACGGCCTGGATGTGGTCCCAGTGCCCGTGGGTCTCCACCACCTGGCGCACGTCGAGCGACGTGCAGAGCTCGAGGAGCTTGTCGTGCTCGTTGGCGGCATCGATCAACATCGACTCTCCCGTCGAACGGCACCGTACGATGTAGACGTTGTTGTCGACCGGCCCGACGACGAGCCGGTGCACCTCGACCGCGGTGTCCTGGTAGTCGATGATGGTCGCTGGCACGGACTACGGGCCTCCTCATCGGTCCGGTTCCCACCCGGGAGGGCGAGAACCTGGGGAACGTCAGGGCGCACGGCTGGCGGGTCCGGCAAGTGGGCTGCCAGCGGCGATGCCTCGTCGGCCAGCGTACTTGGTCCCGTCGGCTCGCTGGTCACCGTTGTCCGGGGTCTGATAGACAAACGGTGCACGTCGTCCCCGCGCCGGGGACCACCAGGGGATGGAGAACCGATGAACTTCGCCTTCAGCGAGGAGCAGGACGAGCTCCGCAAGTCGGTGCGGCGATTTCTCGAGGACAAGTCACCCGAGACCGAGGTCCGCAGGCTGATGGAGACCACCGACGGCTACGACCCGGCGGTGTGGGCCCAGATGGCCGAGCAGCTGGGACTGCAGTCACTGACCATCCCCGAACAGTTCGGAGGGTCGGGCTTCTCCTATGTGGAGCTCATCGTGGTCCTCGAGGAGATGGGGGCGGCGCTCCTCTGCGCGCCCTTCTTCTCCACGGTGGCACTCGCCACCAACGCCCTGCTCACCTCCGGCGACCAGAGCGCGCAGGAATATCTGCTGCCGGGCATCGCTGCCGGTGAGACCATCGCCACCCTGGCATTCACCGAGGATTCGGGACGGTGGGACGCCGACGGGATCACCCTCGCCGCAGCCCCGTCGGGCGAGGGCTGGGTCCTCAACGGCCACAAGTCCTTCGTCCTGGACGGGCACGTGGCCGGTTTGGTGCTGGTGGTGGGCCGGACCCCCGCCGGTCTGTCCCTGTTCGGGGTCAAGGGGGACGCCGATGGCCTCACCCGCACCCCGTTGGCCACCATGGACCAGACCCGTAAGCAGGCCCGGCTGGAGTTCGCCGACACGCCCGCCTGGTTGATCGGTGCCGACGGCGGCGCCGCAGCCGGCCTGGGCAAGACCTTGGACCTGGCCGCGGTGGCGCTGGCCGCCGAACAGGTGGGTGGGGCGCAACGCTGCCTGGACAGCTCGGTCGAGTACGCCAAGACCCGCATCCAGTTCGGTCGTCCGATCGGCAGCTTCCAGGCCATCAAGCACAAGTGCGCCGACATGCTGCTCGAGGTCGAATCGGCCAAGTCGGCGGCGTACTACGCCGGGTGGGCCGCGGCCGAGGACTCCGACGAGCTGCCGGTGGTGGCCAGTCTGGCCAAGTCCTACTGCTCGGAGGCCTACTTCCATGCCGCCGCTGAGACGATCCAGATACACGGAGGCATCGGGTTCACCTGGGAGCACCCTGCCCACCTGTACTTCAAGCGGGCCAAGTCCTCGGAGCTGATGCTGGGCGATCCCTCCTACCACCGGGAGCTGTTGGCCCAGCGCATCGGCATCTGAGTCCGGGCGCGTTGGTAACGTGCCGGCCGCTGCCGGGGCCGATGAGGGCCACCACCGTGAACCGCCTCCCCTCCGAACTGGCGTAGCGTCTCGGCGATGAGGGACTTGAGACCGACGATCAGCTGGCTGCTCCTGGCGATGGTGGGAGTGGTGGGAGCGGGGGCGGCGGTGCTCGGCATCTCCCAGGCACCCAGCAACGTCCCGCTGGCCAAGGCGGTGGCCAACACCCTGGCGGCCCGCAATTACTCCCAGGTCCTCACCGAGTCCACGCCCCAAGGGAAGCAGGCCGACTACTTGGTGTTCCAGGCTCCCGACCGGCTCGGTGGGTACGTCCAGAGCGGGACGAAGCGCACCTACGTCTATGTGATCGGTACCACCGAGTACCAGAGCCTCACCGTCTCCCCCAGTGCCCCCACCACTAAGCTGGTGCTCTACCGGCAGGCGAGCCAAGGAGCCAAGTTGCTCGATCCGGTGCGCAACTATCTCAATTACGTCCACGAAGCCAAGCACGTGACCCAGTCGGGGAGCAACTACTCGTTCTCGCTCACCCAGCAGGGACAGGTCGGGAAATTCGTGGTGACCGTCTCGGGGAAGTACGTCACCCAGGTCCTCCTCACCGTCCAGGGTGCGTCAGTCCAGCTGGTGGTCTCACAGTTCGGGTCCTCGCCACCGGTTGCGCTGCCTGCCGGGGCCAAGGTGGTCGCCGCCCCGAGTGGGGCCGCCGGATAGGCACGCCCGGTCGCCTCAACCGCCCGATCGGCCCACCAACTGGTCGATGGTCCGTCGCAGCACCCGTGTTGCCCCGGCCGGGTCGGGCGCCTCGGTGAGCCATCGCACCACGACGAAGTGCCGGGCCCCGGCCGCCACCATGTCGACCACTGCGGTCGGGTCGACACCCCCGGTGACCCACACCGGCCATGGCGCCCGACTCACCGCTTCGCGTATGTAGCCGAGGCCGGTGCCGGCACGGCCGGGCTTGGTCGGGGTAGGTGTCACCGGGCCCGCCGAGACGTAGTCGACGGGCGCCGGCGCACCGATGGCGGTTGCCAGCTCGGCAGGTGCGTGGGTCGAGAGGCCGATGATGGCGTGCTCGCCCATGATGCGCCGGGCCACTCCCGGGGGCGCGTCCTGCTGGCCGACATGGACGCCGTCGGCACCGACGGCCACCGCCAGGTCGGGACGGTCGTTGAGGATGAACGGGACGTGATGCTCGGCGCAGACCCGCTGCACCAGCGCCGCCCGCTCCACCAGCTGCTCGTCGGGGAGCTGCTTCTCCCGGAGTTGGACGATGTCCACACCGCCCTCGATGCATACCTCGACGAAGGCCTCGAGGTCACCTCGATCGGGCGTGCACAGGTAGAGCCTCCGATCGTCGAGATCCCACGGGGGAGTGGGGGCGGTCGGAACGGTCAACGCGACGGCGACGCCTCGGCCTTGGCCTTCGCCTTGCGTTTCTGCTTGTACTGGCGCACCTTGGCCAGCGCCTCGGGGGAATCGATGTCGGCAACCGACAGGTAGGTCCCCGACTTGCCGAACGGAGCCGCGGCCCGTTCCCATCCCGGGGGGCGGACGCCGAGCTGCTTGCCGAGCAGGGCCACGAAGATCCGGGCCTTCTGCTCGCCGAACCCGGGGAGGGCCTTCACGTTGCCCAGCAGCTCCTTGCCGTCGGCGGCCGAGGTCCACACACCGGCCGCGTCACCGTCGTAGGAACCGACGATGAGCGCGCACACCTCCTGCACCCTCCTGGCCATCGACTTCGGGAACCGGTGCAAGGCCGGCCTGGCGCTGAAGATGTCGGCCAGGGCATCGGGGTCCATCGATGCCACCGTGGTCACATCGAGGGTGCCCCCCAGGCGTTCCTTGAGCTCGAAGGGAGAGCGGAAGGCCTTCTCCAGCGGGATCTGCTGGTCGAGAACCATGCCCACAACAAGCGCTAGCGGATTCGTACTCAGGAGTTCGTCGGCGGCTTCATCGCCGCTCAGGTAAAAGGACATAGCACCAGCGTATGTGAGTTTCAATCTACTGCCGCATCTCGGCAGACACCGAAGGCCAGGGGCTCGGAGGCGTTGCGATGGAAGCTCTGTAGCGTTCGGCACGCCGTCTGCCCGCAGCCCGGCCGTGGAAGTAGAAGTAGACGTAGCTCCACCGCTCTAGCAGGCGTACGTGCGGCACACTGGTGGTATGCAACGACGGCCGAGCGATGGGTGCCAGCGAGGGACGCTGTGGCCAACGCTCTCACCGGGCAGGCTCCGCGGACTGCGATCGTCATGAGCGATCCGGCCGACAGCCGAGGGATCTCTCCGCCCGCTGGCGACTCCGACCGTTTCGGCCGGTGGTCATCGCTCGTCTCCGGTTCGATTGGTAGCGTGCTCGGCCAGAAGTCGGGCGAGCCACCAGGGAGGACGTGGCCGTGGGCGGTCCGGCGCACGGTGAGCTTCGGCATCGTCCTCGGGTTTGTGCTCACGGTCGTCTGGGCCTTGACCGGTGCCGGCTACTACTGGCCGGGTTGGATCTGGCTCACTCTGGGGCTCCCCGTCGCGTTCTACCGAAGCATCCGTTGGGCTCTGGGCACTCGGGGCCAGCATGCCTTAGCCGTGCACGCCGCCATCTCCCTCGTGATCGGTGCGGCCCTCGTGGCCATCTGGGTGATGTCCAGCCACCGCTACTTCTGGCCGATCTGGCCGATCCTCGCCCTCGGGGTGGTGCTCGCCGCACATGCCCTCTTCGCGCCCTCGGTGCCGAGCAGCCGTGAGCAGGCGTTGGCGGACCGAGTCGACGTCTTGACTCGTATCCGCAAGGACGCCCTGGACGTCCAGATCGCGGAGATGCGTCGGGTCGAGCGTGACCTACACGATGGAGCGCAGGCACGCCTGGTGTCGCTGGGCATGAGCTTGGGCATGGCCGACGAGCTGCTGGACTCGGATCCCGATGAGGCGCACCGACTGCTCGCCGAAGCGCGCACCGCTGCCGGTGACGCGCTGGGCGATCTGCGCGCCCTCGTTCGGGGGATCCTGCCGCCGGTCCTCGCTGACCGTGGACTGGCTGGCGCCGTTCAGGCGCTTGTGCTCGGTAGCCCCGTCCCGGTCGAGATGACGGTGGAGCTTCCTGCTGAGCGACTGCCGGCCCCTGTCGATTCGGCGGCCTACTTCGCCGTTGCTGAGGCACTCACCAATATGATCAAGCACAGCGGCGCGGGATCGGCCTGGGTACGGTTACGCCTAGCGGACGGCCTGCTCATCATGGTGGTCGGCGACGACGGCCGAGGTGGTGCCGACCCAGAACAGGGGAGCGGTTTGCGCGGAATCGAACACCGTCTAGAGGCCTTCGACGGCACGGTGCAGATCTCGAGCCCATCCGGCGGGCCGACGGTCGTGACCATGGAGGTACCGTGCGCGCGGTCATCGCCGAAGACCTAGCCCTTCTGAGAGACGGCCTGATCCGTCTGCTCACCGCCCACGACATCGAAGTGGTGGCGGCCGTCAGAGACGGGCCGTCGGTCCTCAGCGCGCTGCTCGAGCATCGACCCGACGTAGCCGTGCTCGACGTGCGATTGCCACCGACATTCACCAACGAAGGGCTGTTGGCAGCGATCGAGGCCCGAAAGCAGGTGCCGGGACTTCCGATCCTGGTGCTCTCGCAGTACGTCGAGCCGCTCTACGCTCGCGAGCTGCTGTCGGACCAGGGCGGCGGCGTCGGTTACCTACTCAAGGACCGGGTGATGGACGTGGCCCAGTTCGTCGACGCGGTCCGCCAAGTGGCGAGCGGCGGCACGGTCATGGACCCCGAGGTTGTCTCACAGCTGCTAGCCAAGCGGGCCAGGGACGTGCCCTTGGGACGGCTCACCCCGCGCGAGCGGGAGGTGCTGGCGTTCATGGCTGAAGGACGGTCGAACGCTGCAGTGGCCATCGGACTTGTCGTCTCCGAGAAGGCGGTCAGCAAGCACATCGGCAACATCTTCATAAAGCTCGATCTGCCGCCGTCAGACGACGACAATCGTCGGGTACTGGCGGTCCTCACCTACCTGAACTCCTGAGGGATCGGCCTGGGGTAGAGGTAACTCCCCCTTGAAGACGGGTCCTTTCTCCATCGTCGCGCCGACCAGCCATCCGTACCGTTGGTCGTATGACCGCTCATCGGCAAATTGCTCCAAGCCTCGCCCGTCCCTACCGCCCCGAGCCCGCCCTGGCCCGGCTGGCTCGCTCGCTGCTCCGGCACCGCAAGGTCGTCGGGGTCTTCTGGCTGGTGGTGGCAGTCGTCGGCATTGCACTCGTCGGCCCGATCGCCGGGCGGCTCACTTCGAGTGAGTCACTCCCGGGACTGCCGAGCTACCAAGCAGGCCTCGCCATCATGCACATCTACGGCAATGGTGGCGACAACACGCCGATCGTGACGGTCGTCACCTTGCCCGGCACCGAGCGGGTCGGTAGCTCAACCGGTCGCGCCGCACTTAGCGCGACGTTCGATGGGCTGCGCTCGCGGCGATCACTTCGCGTCGTGTCCTACCCGGCGGTGAACGACCCCCGCCTGATCGCCCCGAACGGCCACGCTGCCCTCGGGCTCGTGTTCGCCGGCAACGAGCCGCCGACCTCCGTCGAGCTGGCCGCCTGGCTGCGGGCGAGTGCGCCGTCTGGGGTCACGGTGGCGACCACCAGCCTCAACGACCTGCAGAACGCACCGGGGAGTGGTGGGCTCGGTATTTTGGGCGAGGTAGTCATCGGAGCCATCGGGGCCCTTCTCGTCTTGGTTCTCGTCTTCGGGTCCTTCTTAGCGGTGGCCCCCCTCATCGTGGCCGCCGTGTCCATCCTCGGCACCTTCCTGCTCCTCGGCGCCCTCACCACGATCACCGGAGTCAGCCAACTCGTCGAGTATCTCGTAGCTCTGATCGGCCTCGGTGTGGCCATCGACTACTCGCTGCTCATCGTCACCCGCTGGCGCGAGGAACGCGACCGGGGCCGGTCCAACGATGATGCCATCGTCGTAGCGATGACGACCGCCGGGCGGTCGGTCCTCTTCAGCGCCGTGACCGTCGCGGTCGGTCTCTTCGCTCTCATCGTGGTGCCCTTCGCGTTCGTGCGTAGCCTGGGCTACGGCGGATTGCTCATCCCCCTCGTTACCGTTGTCGCCGCCCTCACCCTGCTCCCGGTGGTGCTGGCGGCATGGGGACCCCGCCTCGATGGCAGGCGCCGGAGTGACAAGCGAAATCGACACCGCACGGCCCTCGGGCCGAGCCGAGCGTGGACGGCGTGGACCAAGGGGGTCATCCGCCACCGCATCCTCGCCGTCGCTGCCGCCCTGACCGTGCTCGGGATCCTCTGTGGGGTGGCCTTCGGTCTGCGGGTCGGTGAGGTCCGACCCACCTCGCTCGCCCGCTCCGGCTCTGCCGAACAGGGACTGGTCGCTCTCGAGCACGCCGGGTTCCCCGTCGGAGTGCTCTCCCCGATCGAGGTGCTCGTCCCCGACAGCGTCAACCCAGTGGTCCTGGCGGCTCGGCTCGGCACGATCAAAGGGGTCGACGCCGCCATCACTTCCACCGGAGCGGCCTGGCGTCGATCTGGCACCGCCATCATCGACGTGCTCCCGAGCACTTCCACCAGCTCGGCGACCGACAACGCCACGGTGAGCACCGTGCGTGACACCGTGGCCCGCCTGGCCCCGAGCGTGCAAGTGGCCGGCGACGGACCCGAAGAGGCCGACGTCGTGCACGCCTTTTATTCGCGGTTCCCCTTCATCGTCGCCCTGGTGGCGCTCCTCAGTCTGGTCGCCCTGGCCCGCGCTTTTCGATCCATAGTGCTTCCGATCAAGGCCGTGGTGGTGAACGTGCTGTCGGTCGGCGCAGCTTATGGCGCACTGGTGTTGATCTGGCAGCGGGGCTACGGGTCCCGGGCTCTCTGGGGCATCCCCGCCACCGGCGTCGTCGTCGACTTTGTGCCGCTGATGGTCTTCGCGTTCCTCTTCGGACTGTCGATGGACTACGAGGTCTTCATCCTCTCCCGCATCAAAGAGGCACACGATGCCGGCAAGTCCACCGATGCCGCCGTCGTGGACGGGCTCGGGCACACCGGTCGCCTCGTCACCAGTGCGGCCATCATCCTCTTCCTCGCCTTTGCCGCCCTGGCGGCTGGCCCGAATGTGCAAATAAAGGTGTTCGCCACGGGAATGGCTGTCGGCATCTTGCTCGATGCCACCGTCGTGCGGGCACTTCTCGTACCGGGCCTTGTCTCTTTGCTCGGGAGGTGGAACTGGTGGGTGCCATGGGATCACTCGGGCGCTGTTGCCGCCGAGGATCCATCCACCAGCTCTGGCGAGGAGTTGGTCGTGATCGGTGAGACGGCCGACCACTTCACCTACCAGTAAGTGCTGACTACTTCACCTACCAGTAAGTACGGCCATAACTCCATTGTTTTCGCACCTGCTGGTCGAGGACCATGCCCACAACAAGCGCTAGCGGATCTGTGCTCAGGAGTTCGTCGGCGGCTTCGTCGCCGCTCAGATAGAGGGACATAGCGCCAGCGTATGCGAGTTCCTTTCACCGTTCGACTTCGTCGGCGGCCCGTGCGACCAGACTCGCAGCCCACCCAACAGCGTTTCGAGCTTTCCGAGGGGACACCACAATGACGCCGTAGTGGGCCTCGTCCTTCACATCGAGTAGGCGAGCAAATGATGCGGAGAGCTTCGCTCCGTCGGGCACGGCTGTCTTGAGGAGATCGGCCGCACTTCGATGGTCGTCACCGCGGTGCCGGCTACGTAGTCGCGCACAACAGATGGCATCGGATGCGGCGATGCCAGCGAGAACCTCCAGCCCGGCGGCCACATTGAGGAACTCATCACGAGACTGTTCGGCGCGGACGGTGGATGCGACTTCGAGATATGCCCGAGCCGTTGCCAGGCGCACACGCGCTTCCTGCTTGCCACACTTCGCTGTTCGCAGGGCTTTGGCCATGCTGGCTACACCGTCCGATTGGTACCGGCCAGGTCGGCAGCGATGGAACCGCCCACGAGGTCGATCGCGTCTCGCTCGATCTCGGCAATCAGGGAGGCGTTGCGCTTCCTGTCCACCCATTCGGCGAAGGAGAGATCCACAACCTGGAGTGGATTACCGCTCCACAGGAGTACGTGAGCGCGCAGCTGATCGACGTGACGCGGCCACCGTGCGGCCTCAGCGGGGGAGGCGGGCATCGGAGCAGTCATGAGAGCCGCCACGGCGTCGATCACACTCGCCTTCCGGGGAGGTTTGGCTTCGCCCGGGAACGGTGGGTGCACCAGAAGCAGGTCCACGTCGCTGCCGGCGTCGCCGTCATCCCGTGCCGCCGAACCGAAGACGCAGGCATAGAGAGGCTTAGGCTTCCAACCGCCGAGCTCTTTTCGCATGCGACGCCAGAGCTCGATGCGAAGATCAGCCATCATGGTGGCAATGGGGGCAGCGACGTGCTGTCTGTTTAGCTCATGGACCCGATTCCGCCCCATCTCCGTGGCCTGCACCAGTCCCTGGGTGACCAGTCGGGCCAGGCATCTACGCACACCGATCTCCGAGCCGCGTACGGTCTCAGTGGCCACATCACCCACCGTGAGAGGACGGCCCGAACGGGCCAGCGCGGCGAGAACGGGTCCGTCGAGTGTGGGTGTGATCGACCTCGTCGGGTCTCCCATGTCCATGATCACATAGTATAGGACTCTTTCCTATTAGATAGATACGTATCGTTTGAGAAAGAGTCGGGACGTGGCACCGTTGGTACGCTGACCTCCGCGTCCAGGGATCGGGTACGAGCGAGAACAAGCGGCGCCAATTCCGCCCTTTTCTCGTCCGGTCCGAGAAGACGCCGGCGTCTCGTGCCCTACCGAAGGCTCCGTGGTGTTCGAACCTGCTGGTCCAGCACCATGGCGATGATGAGGGCGAGCGGGTCCTCGGAGAGCAGACGGTCCACGGCGGCGTCACCGGTCACGTTGATCACCGCATCAGGCTAGCGAAGATCGCCGTGCACCCCATCGGCGCCGGTGCACCGATGTCGGGAGCGTCTCTGTCTCCGGACCGGCGAGCGGAGGCATCGGCACTCCGGGCGGTCTGGCTCCGGAGAACCACGGACCGAGCTCACCTCGCAACAAGGTTGCGGTGGATATCCTGACGGCAACCGAGAGAGCCGAGGCGGTGGAGTACATGGTGGTCGGAGTCCGGCCCACGACCCTTCAGAGACCACCTGCCCGTCGGCGAGCGGCCGAGCGGGACGCCTCGCCGATCGGGGTCTCCGACGGCCTCGTCCTGCTGGTGGTGTTCGTCGCCGGGGCCCTGCTCCGGCTCTGGATGCTCGGGCATGCCAACATGAACTCCGACGAGGCCATTGTCGGACTCATGGCCCATCAGATCGTCCACGGGCACACCACCACCTTCTACTGGGGACAGGACTACGGGGGCGTGGAGCCGTATTTCGTGGCCCTCATGCAGGTGTTCGGCTCCTCGCCGTTGGTGGTGAACCTGTCCGCATCGGTGCTGGCCCTGGCCGCCGCGGTGCTCACCTGGGCGGTCGGGCGCCAGGTGTTCACCGAGCGGGCCGCGGTGGCCGCGGCGGCCCTGGTGTGGGTGTGGCCGGAGGTGAATCTGTGGAACTCGACCCGTGAGCTGGGGCTGCACTGGATCGCCCTGGTCATCGGGCTGCTGTTGATCCTGCTCACCTACCGGACCCGTGCCCGGCACGCCACCGCGGCCCGCCTGGCTGCCTACGGGGCGCTGGCCGGGCTGGGCTGGTGGGCGACGCCGGAGATCCTCTACTTCGTCGTCCCCACCGTTCCCTACATGCTCACCGCGGTGCGCGACGTCCACCGGCGGTACCGGGTGTCGGTAGCGAAGTTGGGCTCGGTTGCGGGTGTCTCGTTTCTGGTGGCCTCGCTGCCGTGGTGGTACACGTCGGTGGCGGACCGTTTCCGGACCCTGCGCAACACCGGTCCGGCCATCGCCGGGAACACCTACCTGGATCGGTTGCAGATCTTCTTCTCCCACGTCCTCCCGATGCTGCTCGGGCTGCGCATCGAGGGGAGCGGAGCCTGGCTCGGTGGGACCGTGGGGAAGGTCCTCTATCTGTGCGCCCTCGTGGTCATCGTGGCCATGGCGGTCTGTGCGGTCAACTACACCCGGAAGGCGGTCCTGTTGGTAGCGGTGACCGTGGCCTTCCCGTTCATCTACGCGCTGTTCGCGGCGACCTACTTCTGGAACGACGCCCGCTACGGTGTGTATCTGCCACCCTTCATCGCCCTCCTGACGCTCGGTGGCCTCTCGGCGGTGGTGTCCGGCCGCCACCTGCGGGCCTTCTGGCCGGTGGTGGTGGCGGGCTGTCTGTTCGCCACCGTCCTGTCGGTACGCGACACCTTCCCCACCTTCTCCGTCGCCCAGGCCATCGAGCACCCGATCGGACCGACCAACGTGGTGGCCAACGACCTGGCCGGTGCCATGGTGGCCCACCACCTGCACGCCGGGTATGCCAGCTACTGGATCGCCTACGACACCGACTTCGCCTCCGGCGAAGCCGTCGAGTTGTCCCCTGCCACCCCGGACGTGCGGAGCGTCCCCATCGAGCGAGCCGTGCAGGGGTCGAAACGTGTGGCCTACGTCTTCGTCGACCAAGCCCAGATCGGCACGGCGTCGACGGCGTTCGGATCGACCGATCTCAACCCCGGCACCTTGACCGAGCAGTCGCTCATCGCCTCCCTCCGGTCCCGGGGGATCGCCTACCAGGTGTTCTCCGTGGGGCCCCTGGTGGTGGTGTCCACCTCGTTCGACTCGCCGCCGACATGAGGGTCGGACCGGGCAGGACGACGTTGGACGGGGCCGGGCTCCGGCGTCAGGACGACCAGGGGTCGGGCGAGGCCGGCTCGATGCCGTAGCGCTCGATGGCCCCGGCCACGGCACCGGGCGGCACGGCTCCCTCGGCGGCCAGGGAGTGGAGCACGGCGACGACCACGTGGGCGGCATCCACCTCGAAGAACCTACGCAGGACGTCCCTGGTGTCCGAGCGTCCGAACCCGTCGGTGCCCAGCGAGGTGAACGGACGGGGCATCCAACGCGACACCTGGTCGGGAACGGCGCGCATGAAGTCGGTGACGGCGACGATCGGTCCGTGCGAACCGGCCACCTGCTCGGTGACGAACGGGACCCGGGCGGGCCCCCCGGGGTGTAGACGGTTCCAACGCTCCACGGACATGGCCTCCTCACGCAGCGACTTGTAGGAGGTGACCGACCACAGGTCGGCGTCGACGTCCCAGTCGACCGCCAGCAGCCGACGGGCCTCGGCCGCCGCCTGCCACGCCGACCCGGAGAACAGCACGGTGGCCCGGGCCGACCGGCCGGTCTCCGGCTCGGGCCCGACGCCGTCCGGTCGGTCTCCCCCCACCCCCGGGGCGAACCGGTACATCCCCTTGATGGTCCCCACCCGGATCTGCTCGGCCTCGGCGGGGTCCGGCGGGAGGGCGGGCATCGGGTAGTTCTCGTTGTAGAGGGTCAGGTACCAGGTCCGGTCCTCGGGCTCGGGTCCGGTCATCCGGAGGATCCCGTCTTCGACGATGGCCGCCACTTCGTAGGAGAAGGCTGGGTCGTAGGCGGCGATGCTGGGTACGGCCGACGCCAGCAGCAGCGATTGGCCGTCCTGGTGCTGGAGCCCCTCGCCATTGAGCGTGGTGCGGCCGGCGGTGCACCCGAGGAGGAAGCCCCGCCCACGCACGTCCCCGAGCGCCCACAGCAGGTCACCCACGCGTTGGAAACCGAACATCGAATAGAAGAGGTAGAAGGGGATCGTCGGCTCGCCCCAGGTGGCATACGAGGTTGCCGCCGCGGTGAAGGCGGCCACCGCCCCCGCCTCGCTGATGCCCTCCTCCAGGATCTGGCCGGTGGCGCTCTCGGCGTAGTGCAGGGCCAACCCGGCGTCGACGGGGGTGTAGCGCTGGCCCTCGGGAGCATAGATCTGCACTTCGCTGATCAGTGACTCGAGGCCGAAGGTGCGGGCCTCGTCGGCCACGATGGGGACGATGCGTGCCCCGACCGAGGGATCCCGGACCAACGAGCGCAGCAGGCGGGCGAACGCCATGGTGGTCGACACCGCCTGGCGGCCCGACCCGGCCCGGAGGTCGGCGAACGCAGCCTCACCCGGGGGTGGCAGGGCCCGGGCCCTGACCACCCGCCGCGGCAGCGGCCCTCCGAGCAGTCTCCGGCGCTCGGCCAGATAGACGGCGGCCTTCTCTCCCGCTGCCGGCCGGTAGTAGGGGGGCAGGTCGTTGTCCAGGTCCTGCTCGGGGATCTCCTGGTGGAGGAACAGGCGGTTGCGCAGCGTGAGGAGCTGGGCCTTGGTCATCTTCTTGATCTGGTGGGTGGCGTTTCGGGCCTCGATCTCCGGACCGAGGGTCCATCCCTTGATCGTCTTGGCCAGAATGGCGGTGGGCGCGCCGACATGCTCCGTGGCCGCCTGGTAGGCCGCGTACAGCTTCCGGTAGTCATGGCCCCCACGGGGCAAGGACTGGAGCTCCTCATCGGAAAGATGGGCGACCAGGGCCTGGAGCCGGGGGTCTGGTCCGAAGAAGTGCTCGCGGATGTAGGCACCGGACTCGGTGGCGTACTTCTGGAATTCCCCGTCCACCGTCGAGTTCATCTTGTTCAGCAGCACGCCCTCGACGTCCTTGGCCAGGAGGTCATCCCAGGTACGACCCCAGATCACCTTGATCACGTTCCAGCCCGCCCCCCGGAACAGGGCTTCGAACTCCTGGATCACCTTTCCGTTGCCGCGGACCGGGCCGTCGAGCCTCTGGAGGTTGCAGTTGACCACGAAGACGAGGTTGTCGAGGTGTTCGCGGCCGGCCATCCCGAGGGCGCCGATGGTCTCGGGCTCATCGAACTCCCCGTCGCCGACGAAGGCCCAGACCCGACTGGCCGAGGTGTCGGCCAGTCCGCGGGCGTGCAGGTAGCGGCTCACATGGGCCTGGGCGATGGCGTTGATGGGGCCGAGGCCCATGGACACGGTGGGGTACTCCCAAAACTCCGGCATCAGACGGGGGTGTGGGTACGACGACAGCCCGTCGGTGCCCACCTCGAATCGGAAGTTGTCCAGCTGGTCCGCCGACAGCCGACCCTCGACGAAGGCGCGGGCGTAGATGCCGGGTGAGGCATGGCCCTGGATGTAGACCTGATCGCCGGGCTGACCCCCGTCCTTCCCGCGGAAGAAGTGATTGAACCCCACCTCGTAGAGCGAGGCCGAGCTGGCATAGGTGGAGAGATGCCCTCCGATCGCCTCGGAGCGGACGTTCGCCCGCACCACCATCACGGCGGCGTTCCAACGGATGAAGGCCCGGATGCGCCGCTCGAGGTACTCGTCACCGGGGAACTCGGGTTCCTCGTCCGAGGGGATGGTGTTCACATAGGGAGACGAGACCGTCGCCGGAAAGTCCACCTGCTTCTGGCGGGCCCGCTCGAGGATCCTCATGAGCAGGTAGCGCGCCCGGGTCCGGCCATGGGCATCGACGATGTCATCGAACGCGTCGAGCCACTCCGAGGTCTCAACCGGATCGGCATCGGGAAGTTGGTGGGTCACACCGTCGAACAGCACGCCTCCATGCTCCCACCCCCACGCCGGTGGGGGAAGTCTCGTCGGCGACTCCGCGTCCGGTGCACTCCCCACCACGTTCCAGCGGGCATGCTGTTCCCATGGCCTCGACGTCGCCGTCCACAGAGCAGGTGACCGTGGTCTACTCCGATGGCTCCTGCCTCGGGAACCCCGGGCCGGGCGGATGGGCGTGGGCGGTCGACGGCGGTCGGTGGGACAGTGGCGGCGAGGCGCACACCACCAACCAGCGGATGGAGGTGACCGCGGTGCTGGAGGCACTGCGGTCCCTGCCCGGCCCGCTCCACGTGATCAGTGACTCGACCTATGTCGTCAACTGCTTCCGTCAGCAGTGGTGGGTGGGATGGAAGCGCCGTGGCTGGCGCAACACCCAAGGGAAACCTGTAGCCAACCAGGACCTGTGGAAAGAGCTGCTGGCGCTGGCCCTCGACTCCTCACGGCCGGTGACCTTCGAATGGGTGAAGGGTCACTCGGGCGATCCGATGAACGATCGTGTTGATCAGCTGGCCACCGAGGCGGCCGCACGCCAGTAGGCCCGACGGCACCGGCCAGGTGGGAGCCGCACCGGCCGGCGCCACCGGTTTTGGCACCGGGGCCTCCCTCCCGTAACCTGCTGGCATGGAGATCAAGGGAAGCTCAGCAATCGTCACCGGGGGTGCCTCGGGACTCGGCGAGGCCACCGCTCGCCGCCTCGCCGCCGACGGGGCCCGGGTCACCGTGTTCGACCGTAACGAAGAGCGGGGCAAGGAGGTCGTCGCCGACATCGGCGCCAGTGCCAACTTTGTCGGCGGGGATGTCACCGATCCGGAGGACTGCCAGCGGGCGGTGGATCAAGCGGCGGAGGGGGGCAGCCTACGCATCGCCGTGAACTGCGCAGGCACCGGATGGGTGGGACGGGTGATCAACCGCGACGGCTCCCCTCATGACCTGGCACCGTTCCAGTTCATCCAGAACCTCAACGTGATCGGGACGTTCAACGTGATGACCAAGGCGGCGTCGGCCATTGCCACGGTGGAGCCCCAGGCCAACGGCGAGCGCGGCGTGATCGTCAACACCGCGTCGGTGGCCGCCTTCGACGGCCAGATCGGCCAATTGGCCTACTCCGCCTCCAAGGGCGCCATCGTGGGCATGACGCTTCCTGCGGCCCGTGACCTGGCGGTGGTGGGGATCCGGGTGCTGGCCATCGCCCCCGGGCTCTTCGATACTCCGCTACTGGCGATGTTGCCCGACGAGGCGCGCGAGACCCTCGGACAGTCGGTGAACTTCCCCAAGCGCCTCGGGAATCCCGTCGAGTTCGGCGAGTTGGTCAGCCACATCGCCACCAACGGCTACCTCAACGCGGAGGTCATCCGGCTCGACGGCGGCATCCGCATGCCGCCCAAGTAGCCGAACCGATCGCGCCCACCACCGACCACACCAGCCCCCGGCGCGCCGGCCGATCCACGGCCCGGCGGTAGTGTCCCTCAAAGACCCATGACCGCCACTGTCTCTTCTCCACGAACCGACCAGCCTTCTCCGGGCGGAGCCGTCATCCGCACCGAGGGCCTCACCAAGGTCTACGCCGGATCGGACCTGCGCGCCGTCGACGGGCTCGACCTGACGGTGGAGCCGGGGGAGATCTTCGGGCTGCTGGGTCCCAACGGAGCCGGCAAGACGACCACGGCGGGCATGCTCACCACCCGGGTCATCCCCACCTCGGGCCAGGCCTTCGTGGCCGGCATCGACGTGGTGCGCCACCCGGCGTTGGCCAAGCAGATCCTCGGCATCGTGAGCCAGCAGAACACGCTGGACCGGCAGCTCTCGGTGTGGGAGAACCTCTACTTCCACGGACGGCTCTTCGGGATACCGGCCCGCGAGTCGCGCCAGACGGCCACCGACTTGTTGGCGCAGTTCCAGCTCGAGAAGTGGGCGACGGCATCGGTCTACGCCCTGTCCGGCGGGATGGCCCAACGGCTGATGGTGGCCCGGGCCATCTTCCACCGGCCGGCAGTGCTCTTCCTCGACGAGCCCACCGCGGGCCTCGATCCCCAGAGCCGCCTGGCCCTGTGGGACACCCTGCGCGAGCTCAATGCCGCGGGTCAGACCATCATGTTGACCACCCACTACATGGAGGAGGCCGATCAGCTGTGCGGTCGGGTGGCCATCATGGACCGGGGAAGGATCCTCGCCCTGGACACGCCGGCCGCCCTCAAACAGCAGATCGACGCCGACACCATCGTGACGGTTACTGCCCCCGGCGACCAGGACCAGCTGGCCCGGGCGCTTACCGAGGCCGTGCCCGGGGTCACTCACACCCGACCGATCGACGGGGGAGTCGAGCTCCACGTGAAGGGCAAGGACCGGCTCCTGCCCGCGGTGGTGGCAGCAGCCGAGGAGGCCGGGTTTCCGGTGCTCGACCTGTCGGTGACCGAGCCCACATTGGAGACGGTGTTCATCAACCTCACCGGAAAGGAGCTGAGGGACTGATGAGCACTATCGCGTCGGGTGCACCGGTGGCCACCGTCGGTCAACGCCCAACCCGCTCGGCACTGGCCGCGGGGAGGATCGTCCTGTGGGCGCTGATCCTGCGCGACCTGGTGGTGCTGCGCAAGCACCTCATCGAATTCGTGGTGCGAGTGCTCGTCCAGCCCTTCCTCCTCTGCTTCGTCTTCCTCTACGTGTTTCCGAAGATCGGCCAGGGAATCGGCGGGGGCGGGGGTCCGGTGGCGGAGTCGGCGTTCGCCACCCTGCTGGTGCCCGGCGTGGTGGGCATCTCGATCCTGTTCCAAGGGGTGCAGTCGGTGGCGCTGATCATGTCTCAGGAGTTCGGATTCACCCGCGAGATCGAGGACCGGGTGCAGGCCCCCTGTCCCATCTGGCTGGTGGCCATGGCCAAGGTCCTGTCCGGTGCCGTCCAGGGCCTGCTGTCGGCCGTCATCGTCCTGCCCATCGCATCGGTGGTCCATGCCAAGGGTGTCGAGGCGCACCTTCACTTGCACTGGTGGATCATCGTCACCCTGGTCCCGTTGGCCTGCGTCACCATGGCATCCCTCGGGCTGCTCCTCGGCACCAGCTTCGAGCCCCGCAACATCGGTCTGATGTTCGGGTTCATCATCCTCCCGGTGACCTTCCTCGGGGGGACCTACTACGAGTGGACCCGGTTGGCACCGATCGAGGCTGGCGGTTGGCACTGGATGCAGATCGTCGTGCTGATCAATCCGCTCATCTACGTCAACGAGGGGATGCGGGCCGCGCTGACCAACGCCCCCCACATGCACCTCTATGTCATCTATCCGGTGATCATCGGATTCATGGCCCTCTTCCTCGGGCTCGGCCTGCGGAACTTCCGCCGCCGCGTGCTCTCCTGAGGCCTCGATCGCCGGCGCCCTGCGATGACCCGATCGGTGGGAGACGAACAGCCGGGTACCTGCTGGAGAACCGCCATGACGATGCCGGAGCGCGCCTCGCCGCCCTGGCCAGGCTGTTCGACCCCTCGACGGTCCGGCACCTGGACGACCTGGGTCTCGATGAGGGTTGGCACTGCTGGGAGGCGGGGGCAGGCGGTCCCAGCCTCGCCTCGTGGATGGCCACCCGGGTGGGGCGGAAGGGTTCGGTCCTGGCAACCGACATCGACGTCTCGTGGATGCCCGAGGCGGTGGGGCGCACCTTCGAGGTGAGGCGCCACGACGTCGGCCTCGAGGAGCCACCACCGGGACCCTTCGACCTCATCCACGCCCGCCTGGTGCTGGTCCACGTTCCCCGGAGAGTCGAGGCGATGGCGGCCATGGTCAGCGTGCTCAAACCGGGCGGGTGGCTGGTGGTGGAGGATGCCGACCCCGCCCTGCAGCCCCTGACCTGCATCGACGAGTCCGGACCGGAGCAGGCGCTGGCCAACAAGCTCCGTCGTGATTTCCGTTCTCTCCTGGTCGGCCGGGGCGCCGACACCGGCTACGGCCGGACGCTCCCCCGGGCGCTCCGGGACAGCGGTCTGATCGATGTCGCGGCCGACGCCTTCTTTCCGGTGTCCGGCCCCGACTGCACGGTGCTGGAGCGGGCCACGGTGGGACAGATCCGCAGCCAACTGGTGGCGGCCGGGCTGGCCACGGACGAGGAGATCGACCGACATGTGCGCAACATCGACGCCGGGGGCCTCGACTTCGCCACGTCGCCGATGATCTCGGCCTGGGGCCGCACGCCCGCGGTCGAGCCGCTCCCGGTGGACTAGCAACGCGACCGGGCCGGAGCCGATTGCTGCCGGCGACCACCGGCTGGACACCTGTCCCCGATTGAACGTGGGTCCCCCGTATCGATCCCATTAGGCTGGTCCCGATCCGGGCACACCGGGAGCGAACGTGACGGAGGTGGTTCCAACGACAGCCGACGTGGCAGCCAACGAGACGGCATCAGGGGATGTCGAGTCACGTGCGGGGGGACCCACCACGTTCGACGTGGTGATCATCGGCGGAGGGCCGGGCGGCTATGCCACGGCGCTCTACGGCGCCGCCGCCGGTCTGTCCATGGCCATCGTCGAGATGGACAAGGTCGGCGGGACCTGCCTCCATCGCGGATGTGTCCCGGCCAAGGAGTTCCTGGAGACGGCGGCGGTATTCCGCACCGTGAGCGGGTCGGCTGCGTTCGGCGTCACCGCCGGCTCGCCCGGTGGGACGCACCCCGCCCTGGACTTCTCGGTCAGCCAGGCCCGCAAGCAGCAGGTGGTCGAACAGCTGTTCAACGGTCTCTCCGGGCTGTTGAAAGGACGCGGTGTCACCGTGTTCAACGGTCGCGGGACCATGCTCCCCGGCCATCGGGTCCAGATCGCCGACAACGACGGATCGACCACCGAGATCGCCGGCACCGACGTGGTGCTGGCCGCCGGCTCGGTACCCCGCACCATTCCCGGGTTCGACGTCGACGGGGAACTGGTGATGACCTCGGACGAGATGCTGGCGCTCGAGAGGCTGCCGTCCTCGGTGGCGGTGGTCGGGGGCGGCGCCATCGGCTGCGAGTTCGCCTCGCTGCTCAGCGACCTGGGGAGCACGGTCACCGTGTTCGAGGCATTGCCGGCGATCCTCAACGGGTGCGACGAGGACGTGGTCAGAACGGTGGCTCGCTCCTTCCGAAAGCGAGGCATCGACGTGAAGGTGGGCGTACAGCTCCAGGGGCACACTCCCGATCCGTCCGGGAAGGGCACGGTGGTGTTGTTTGGCGACGGCGAGAAACTCGCCGTCGACGCGGTGGTGGTGTCGGTGGGCCGCCGCCCCCGCACCGAGGACCTGCTGGCCGCTGGTACCGGCGTGGTGGTGGACGACCGGGGGTTCGTGGTCACCGATCCCACCATGCGGACCGACGCCGAGGGAGTGTGGGCGGTGGGCGACCTGGTGGCGGGGGCTCCCCAGCTGGCCCATGTCGGCTTCGCCCAGGGGATCGTGGTGGTCAAGAGCATTCTGGGGGAGCCGGTCGTCCCGGTGGACTACGGGCGGGTGCCCTGGGCCATCTACTGTCATCCCGAGGTGGCGTTCGCGGGGATGACCGAGGCAGCCGCCAAGCACGCCGGGTTCGACGTGGTGGTGAAGAAGGACCCGTTCGGCGGCAATAGCCGGGCCCGGATCATCGGCGACACCGAGGGACTGGTGAAGATCGTGGCCGAGCGCTTGCCGGACGGTTCCACCGGGAGGATCCTCGGCGTCCACATGGTCGGACCGTGGGTCACCGAGCAGCTGGGAGCCGGCTACCTGGCCGTCAATTGGGAGGCCACCGCCGACGAGGTGGCCCAGTTCATCCAGCCGCACCCGTCCCTGTCCGAGAATTTCGGCGAGACGGTGCTGGCACTGACCGGAAGGGGCCTCCACCTTGCCTGATGTGACCATGCCGCAGCTCGGAGAGACGGTGACCGAAGGGACCATCACCAAATGGTTCAAGTCGGTCGGTGACCAGGTGGCCCGGGACGAGCCGCTCTTCGAGGTGTCGACCGACAAGGTCGACTCCGAGGTCCCCTCCCCGGCCGAAGGCGTCCTGACCGAGATTCTGGTGGAGGAGGGGGCCACCGTAGACGTCGGGGCGCGATTGGCCGTCATCGGCGACGGCACCGGATCCAACGGGACCGCGCCCCCGGCCGGGGAGTCGACGCCACAGTCGTCACCGCCGCCTCAGGTAACGCCGGCCGCCACGGTCGAGCGGGTCACCGAGTCAACCGATCAGCCGACCGCCGCGGGGTCCGTCGATGCGCCCGCCGACCCACCGGCCACAGGACGGGGCGGGGTGACCACCTCCCCGGTGGGCGGGAGCGGGGACGGTCTGGTGCTGTCGCCGGTGGTGCGCAGGCTCCTCGACGAGCACGACATCGAGCCATCTACGGTGACCGGCACGGGACTCGGGGGACGGATCACCCGGAGCGATGTCGAGGCGGTGATAGCGCAACGGCCGGAGGTGGGTCCGAGCAATGGGCGGGCCGAGCCGTCGCCGGTCCCGAGCATGGCCGACCGTCCGCGGCCCGCGGCCGCCCGGCAGCCGGAGCAATCCGGAGCGTTGCCGTCCGCCGCCCACGACGAGATCGTCCCCTTCACCAACATCCGCCGCCGCACCGCGGAGCACATGGTCCGGTCCAAGGCGACCTCCGCCCACACGTTGATGGTCAAGGAGATCGACTACGAGCGGGTCGAGCAGGTGCGGCGGTCCCACGGCGAGCGATTCAAGGCCGACGAGGGATTCAGCCTCACCTACCTGCCCTTCGCCGCCCGGGCGGCGGTGGAGGCACTGGCGGAGTTCCCCCATCTCAACGCCTCGGTGGGCGACGACGCCCTGATCATCCACCACGACATCAACCTGGGGATCGCCGTCGATCTCGACAACGAGGGACTCATCGTGCCGGTGGTGCACAACGCTGAGGAGCTCAACCTCCTGGGCATGGCCCGCCGCATCCGCGATGTCGCAGAGCGGGCCCGGACCAAGCGGCTGAGTCTCGATGACATCAGTGGAGGCACCTTCTCCATCACCAACGCCGGGCCCTTCGGCACGCTGATCACCGGGGCCATCATCAACCAGCCCCAGGTGGCCATCTTGTCCACCGACGGCGTGACCAGAAAGCCGGTGGTGGTGGTGGCGCTGGATGACGGTACCGAGTCCATCGCCATCCACTCGGTGGGCCTAGTGGCCATGACCTTCGACCATCGGGCCGTCGACGGCGCCTACGTGGCCCGCTACCTGGCCCGGTTGTCCGAGGTCCTCAACGGCCGCGACTGGGCCGGCGAGCTCTAGGTCCCCGGTGCCAGCCGACACGCCGACCGATCACAGATGAGGAGGGTGCGCTGGCTGGGACGCGTCCCGTATCGGGAGGCATGGGCCGTGCAGCGGGCGGTGAGCCGACGCTCGGTCGAGGACTACCTGCTGCTGTTGGAGCACCCGTCCGTCTACACGCTGGGCGTCAACGGCGACGTCGACCACGTGCTGGTCGACCCGGCATCGGTGGGAGCGGAGATGGTCCGGGTCGACCGTGGCGGCGACGTTACGTACCACGGACCCGGGCAGCTGGTCGGCTACCCCCTGCTCACTGTGGGCCCGGGGCCCCAGCACGGGCCCGCCCACGTGCGACGGGTGGAGCAGGTGGTCATCGGTGCCCTCGTCGCCCTGGGGGTCCCCGCCGCCTCGGTCGGACGGCTCCCGGGCTACCCCGGGGTATGGGTGGGCCTCGACGAGCGAGATGGTGTCGGGGGGCCGGGGCCGCGGAAGATCTGCGCCATCGGCGTCCGCATCTCGAGGGGCCGGACCACCCACGGTTTCGCCCTCAACGTGGACACCGAACTCTCGATGTTCGACCACATCGTCCCCTGTGGCATCGCCGACATGCCGGTCACCTCATTGGCGGCCGAGGGGTACGGCGCCAGCATGTCCGAGGTGGTGGATGCGGTGGTGGGCTCGGCCCGGGTCATCTGGGGCGGGGCCGGTGACATCCAACGGGTGAGCGACGGTGCCCGGGCCGGCTCGCCGCCGCCGGCCGACTCCGACGGCGAGCCAGGGCCACCCGCCGGCCACCCGGGTGCGGGACCGGTGGCCATCTCCCTCGACGGCCGGCGCGCCGGAGGGCGGCCGCTCGACCGGCGGCTCCTGCGATCGGGGGTCGATCCGGCGGCGGGAATGCCGTTGCGGGAACGCAAGCCCCCCTGGCTGCGGGTGAAGGCCCACATGGGCGACGACTACCTCGGGCTCCGCCACGACCTCCGCGACCTCGGGCTGGTAACAGTGTGCGAAGAGGCGGGCTGCCCCAACATCTACGAGTGTTGGTCCGACGGAACCGCCACCTTCATGATCAACGGGTCGCGGTGCACCCGTTCCTGTGGGTTCTGCCAGGTGGACACCGGCCGACCCCTCCCCCTCGATGCCGGCGAGCCCGACCGGGTGGCGGAGGCCGTACAGCGGATGGGCCTGGCCCACGCGGTGATCACCTGCGTGGCCCGAGACGACCTGCCCGACGGCGGTGCCGAGGGATTCGCCCACACCATCGCCGCCATCAGAAGTCGGGTTCCCCGGACCACCGTCGAGGTGCTCATCGCCGACTGCAAGGGCGACGAGGCGTCGCTGCGCACCGTGTTCGACGCACGGCCCGACATCCTCAATCACAACATCGAGACGGTGGCCCGGCTCCAGCGGGCGGTGCGGCCCTCTGCCGGCTACGCCCGGAGCCTGGGTGTGCTCGCCCGAGCCAAGGATGCTGGGCTCACCACCAAGTCGGGGATCATCGTCGGCATGGGGGAGCACCCCGACGAGGTGCTCGCCACCCTCGCCGACCTGCGGGCGGTGGGAACCGACATCGTCACCGTCGGGCAGTACATCCGGCCGAGCCGGGACCACCTGCCGGTGGCCCGGTGGTGGGCTCCCGACGAGTTCGAAGCGATCCGGGTGGCCGGCATGGCCATGGGGTTCTCTCACGTGCAGGCGTCGCCACTGACTCGATCGAGCTATCACGCTCGGGAGGCCGCCGAGGCAACGGCCGACGGGGTGACCACGGCCACCGTGCCCGGTCCCGACTCGCCTGCGGTTGGTGTGCGGGCGGTCTCGCCCCGGTGAGCCGATGGTGACCGCGTTGTCCGAGGCCGCCCTGGCGTGGCGCGTCGAGCGCATCGACCGGGTGCGGGGCCGCATGGCCGAGCTCGGCGTGGACGCCGTCCTCCTCTCGCACGGTGCCGACCTCCCCTGGTTGACCGGCTATCGGGCGATGCCCCTCGAGCGGCTGACCATGCTGGTGCTCCCCGAGACGGGGGATGCGGTGCTGGTGGTACCCGCCTTGGAGGCCCCCCGCGTGGCTGCCGCTGACACGCTCTTCGCGGTCGCGGCCTGGTCCGACGCCGAGGACCCGATCGACCTGGTCGTCTCGCTCCTCCCTGGGGCCGCGGCAGGTCGGGCACTGCGATTGGCCATCTCCGATCGCGCCTGGACCACTACCGTGCTGGCGTTGCAGCGCCGGTTGCCGGGGGCGGAGTGGATCGAGGCCTCCACTGTCACCGCTCCCCTCCGGGCGGTCAAGGACGCCTCGGAGCTGGGCGCACTCCGGCTGGCCAGTGCGGCCGCCGACCGGGTGGCCGCCATGCTGCAAGCCGGGGAGATCGGATTGGTCGGCCGAACCGAGTCGGAGGTCTCCGCTCAGCTTGCCGCCCTCCTGATCGCCGAGGGTCATCACCAGGTCAACTTCGCCATCGTGGGGAGCGGGCCCAATGCCGCCAGCCCGCACCACGAGGCGGGCGACCGGGTCATCGGACGGGGTGAGACGGTGGTGTGTGACTTCGGAGGCGCGTACTCAGTCGACGGCGACGTCGGCTATTGCTCGGACATCACCCGCACGGTGGTGACCGGGCCACCCTCCCGCCAGATCGAGGAGTGCTACGAGGTTCTGCGCGCCGCCCAGCAGCGGGCGGTGTCCTCGGCCTGCTCGGGAGTCCGTGCCGATCACGTCGACCGGGTGGCGAGGGGGATCATCGAGGACGCCGGTTTCGGCGACCTCTTCGTCCATCGAACCGGTCACGGCATCGGCATTGAGGAGCACGAGGATCCCTATCTGGTCGCCGGCAACGGCGAACACCTGCGACCCGGCCACGCCTTCTCCGTGGAGCCGGGCATCTACTGGCCCGGCCGATTCGGCATGCGGTTGGAGGACATCGTGGTGATCGGTGACGACGGGGGACCCGAGCCGCTCAACGTCGTCGACCACGATCTGATCGTCGTCGACGGGTAAGGGAGATCGGATGGACCTGGGCATCGGCGGGAAGGCGGCATTGGTGGTGGCCGGGTCGCGAGGTCTGGGCCGGGCCACCGCCGAGGCATTGACTGAGGAGGGGGTGCGGGTGATGCTCTCCTCACGCGACCAGAATGCCCTTGACGAGGTGCGGGCATCGATGCGGGCCCGCGGGTCCGACGTGGAGACCCGTACGGCCGACATCACCGATCCTTCCGCCCCGGCCATGCTGGTCGACGCCACCGTCCAGGCGTTCGGGGCCATCGACATCGTGATTGCCAACGCCGGTGGGCCGCCGGTTGCTGGCGCCCTGGAGCTCGACGACGCCATGCTCGACGACGCGCTCAACGCCAACCTCAAGTCGGCGGTGCGGTTGGCGCGGGCGGCGATACCAGCCATGCGCCGTCAGGGATGGGGTCGGGTCTGTTGCATCACGTCGTACTCGGTGGTCCAGCCCATTCCCACGCTGGCCCTCTCCAACACGGCCAGGGCGGGACTGTGGGCATGGGCGAAGACGGCCGCCCACGACCTGGGGGTCGAGCAGAGCGGCGTCACCGTGAACCTGATCTGTCCGGGCCCGCACGCCACCGACCGGATGCGAGAGCTCGGCGGCACCGGCGTGATGGGCGACCCAGCGGACTTCGGCCGGGTGGCGACGTTCCTCTGCTCCCGGCAGGCCGCCTTCATCAACGGCGCCGCCGTGGTGGTCGACGGCGGGGCCACCCTGGCTCTGTGACTCAGGGGGATGCCGGCAGGTCGCTCGCCGACGAGCCGGCCAGTCGTTGCCTGGTCTCACGGCTGTTCCAGAACCGGCGTTGCAGGATGAGGGTGACCACTCCCACAACGAGCAGGATCCCGACGTTGAGCAGGAGCTGCTCGGTCGCTCCCTTCGTCTCGTCCCATTGGCCGAAGGACGCCGAGAGCCCCATGTAGGCGGCGGCGGGAATGGTGGTGACCGAGATGAACACCCCGATCAGCGCGCTGGCCCGGGCCTGGAGGATCGACACCACCCCCACGATGCCGGCGACAACGGCGACCACCACCGAATAGAGGTCCGGCTTGCTGATGAGGTTGGCCACCGGACGGAGCCCCAGCACGTACTGGTGCGGGGCACCGACGGTTCCACGGATGGCCAGGCCGAAGAGCAACGACGCGGCGATGGCCATGACGAAGCCCACTGCCAAGGCGACCGCCCCCCGCTTGACCGGGCGGGCACTGCGCTCGGTGATGCCCAGCGCCGCTCCCAGGATGGCGTTGTACTCCGGCCCGACCACCACGGCCGCCACGATGAGGATCTGCGAGTTGGTGAGTATGCCGACCGTGGCGATCAGGCCGGCGCACACCAACAACAGGTAGAAGCTGAAGGGATAGGTGGCGTTGGCGCGGATGGTGGCGTCGACCACTTCCCACACCGGTGCGATCTCGCGGTCGCTGACCATTGGCTTGACCATCTCCCGGTGGGACCGGATGACCGCGGACTCCAGCTTCTCGACGGTGAGGGGGCCCCGCTGCCGAGGGCCCAGCTGACCCAGGCGGTGGACCATCTCGCCGGCCACTTCCGGTGTCAGGTAGCAGTCGACCACGTCCCCGTCGGGAAAGCGGGCCGAACCGGGAAGGACGGTGACGTTGACGGCGCCGGTGCAGTCGCCGAGGAGCTCGAGTATCCCCTCGGTGCTGCTGGCGGGGCTGACCATGCGGATGTGGAACATGCGTCTCCGTGCTCGCCGACGAACAGGGTGGTGGGCCCCGACCTCGGCTAGGACCGTGGGTCGGTATCCGCCAATGGGGCAATGCTGAGCCTTGCTGTGGGCATCGCCAGTGTTGAGCGTGTTGAGCGGTGACATCGGGTTGCGACCGCGAGATCGAGCCGATCATGG
>Ga0182018_10000239_pt1 | contig 72385 bp, 68 predicted proteins | sample 812P2MmetaG_FD_120490 | JGI IMG/M metagenome (GOLD analysis project Ga0182018, IMG submission 120490) | Permafrost microbial communities from Stordalen Mire, Sweden - 812P2M metaG | ecosystem: Environmental > Terrestrial > Soil > Wetlands > Permafrost | place: Sweden: Stordalen | collected... | reverse complement strand
GGGGTCCAAACCTTCCGCGATCCATCCACCGGCGCAACTTTCGAGCTCAGCAACCAATACGATCACGCCTGGCTGAACGGGACCAACGAATACGTGATGACCGGCGACCCCAACTTCAACCCCAACGGCAACCTCAACGGCAACTGGACCAGGCTCGAGGTGGTCCGGCAGCAGCCGTAACCATTTGGCCGATCGGTCGCCTCCGATACCAGCGGCCTGTCGCGAGATCGCGAACGGACGTGAAGACTCCCCGTACGATCGCCTCACGTTCAATCCGTACGAACCGGATTTCGACCTGATTCAGCCACGAGGAAGGTAGTGGCGAAGTGGAGATGAACGCTGGGGCGTTCGTTTAAGAAGCGCCCTCATCGAGCTGACAGAAAAGATCTTCATCACTGTCCGGGCAGCGACACCCACAACCCGAATCGTCGTCAACGCCTTCAGCACAACCACACTTTCGCATTGCGGCTCTGGTTCGGGGGGATTTCGTGTCGCATGGGTGGGGTGTAGGGGGTTGAAAGCACGGGGCCTTTTTCCGATTCCGCCCCGCGCCGTGTTCTTACTGCCGTGGGAGTTTGGCGAGGACTTCGCCGAATCGGGAGACGAACATTTCGATTCGCTCCTCGAGTTGCTTGTTGGCGGCGCGGGACTCGTTTGCAAGTTGCTCTATGCGGGCTTCGAGCCGCCTGTCTGCGGCGCGCCTCCTCGTCGGCTTCGCTGAGTTGTACCAGTCTGGCGCTGACTTCGTTAAGTTGGCGCTGTGTGTCGCGCCAGAGGGCCTTGTATTCCTCGCGGTCTTTGCGGCGTTCCTCGACGATTCCGGCGGTGAGGTGTTCGATGCCTTCGAACCGTTCTTCTGTGGTCATTGAGCGGCGGTTTTTCTTTCGGGTGAGGCTTCCCTGGCTGCTATTATCTCACCCCCCTACGGGTTGCGCGTGGGCTCTGCGGGCGAGCTCCGCCGCGATTCCTGCCGCGAGTTCACCCGCGACTTCCCGCCGTACATCGCCGGGACATGGTGGTGCGGAGCGTGTCTGCGATTTAGCTGGAGTCAGGCGTCCGAGAAGGTGCCCCACCGCGCGTGACGGACTGTGTCGGGTGCTCCGCTCAGGGGGGACGCGTTCACCACCGCCGAACTGGAAGCCATCGCCGACGCGCTCGAAACAACGCCGCACAGCGAGGCCTGCCTCAAAGCCATGTACGGCGAAGCAGTCGCAGACCTCACGCGCCAAATCGCAGACGCACTCACCCGTAGGGGGGTGAGATAATCGGACAGAGGGAAGCCACACCCGCGAAAGGGAGAATCGCGCCAAATGACCACAGAAGAACGCTTCGAACGCATCGAAACCACGCTTCTCGCCACCGCCGACACACTGAAGGCGCTAGCCGAATCCCACGTCGCCACCCAGGCCACAACCGCCAGCTTTGCGCAAGCACAGGCGCGCACACAGGCCGCCATCGCCGACATGGCCGCCTCAATCGGCAAGTACGTCGACGCCGCAGACGCCCGCATGAAGCGGCTCGAAGAGAACCTCGACGCCCTGATACGCGCCATCGCCGCCGAGCACTCCAACGGCAAGAACAAACAGTAACGCAGACGCGCGGGGCCGGAACCGGAAAAACGTCTTCAACCCCCTACACCCCGCCATGCCAAACCAACACGAACCCCGCAATTCGAGCCGGACGGCCTAGACCCACGCCACCTCGCCATACGCATGCGCATGCGATCGCCTCACGTTCAATCCGTCAGAACCAGATTTCAACCGGATTCAGCCATGAGGAATAGCTGGGGGGTGAAGTGGAGATGTACGCTGGGGTGTTCGTGTAAGAAGGCCTGAGCCTTGTTGGTTTTGTACCGCCGCACGCGGGCGTCTCCCCTTCCCGCCGACGATCGACGGCATCCTCAGAACTTCAGGGCGGCCAGCGTAGCGTCGCGCAACCCGGCGCGCCGCCGGAAATCCTCCACGCCGGCAAACGGCCGCCGGGACGTCCAGTTCGACACCTCCCGACCTTGCGCGACGCTTGACCGGTGGGCCGAGGCGTTGATACGCTTGCCTCGCCAATTGCACTATTCCCCAGGAAGGAGTACGCCATGGCCAAACGACCGCACAGGGAAAACCGAGATGGCGCACCCTCCCTGGGGCCGTGAGACAACAGAGAGTCGGGACGCTTTTGGAAACCGAGTACACGTAGGACGAAGAATTGCAGGGGGACCCGTCCGTCCGCAAACTCCGATATAATTCGGCTAATCGTCGACTTTTCCATCGTTGAGAAATGGAGACCATCGGGAAATACAGGATTATCGGTGCGCTGGGGGAAGGCGGTTTTGGCCACGTCTACAAGGCCGAGGATCCCGCTATCGGCAATATCGTTGCGATCAAGGTTCTGAACGTCCAGAACGACGAGAACATGATTCGCCGGTTCCGCGCCGAGGCAGTCACTTCCGCAAAACTACGTCACAAGAATATCGTCACTATTTTCGATTTTGAAGAGCAGAACGGTATTCCTTATCTGGTCATGGAGTACCTGGAAGGCAAGAACCTGCAACATCTTGTCGCAAACAGGAATGCGGTTCCGGCGATCGACAAGCTGAGCATCATGTTGGAGGTGGCCGAAGGCCTGCAGTACGCGCATGAGCACGGCGTCATTCACCGCGATATCAAGCCTGCCAATATCATGCGGCTGAACGACGGGTCCGTGAAGATCATGGATTTCGGAATCGCCCGTCTCACGCAGCGCACCACGAGCCTCACGGCCGTAGGATACATGGTGGGAACTCCGGAATATATGGCGCCGGAGCAATTCATGGGCGACACGACCGATTTGCAAGTCGACGTATGGGCGTACGGAGTGGTCCTCTACGAGCTGCTCACGGGCCGGAACCCCTTTGCCGCCGATGCTCCCGGCGTAATCATGTATAAAGTCACTCACGAAGATCCTCCGCCGGTCTGCGATAACGCTCCCGAACTGCCGCGCAGTCTCGATCCTGTCCTGCGGCGCCTTCTCGCCAAGAAAAAGGCGGATCGGTACCCCGGCATGGAGGATCTGCGGATGGATCTGGGCATGGTCATCCAGGAATTCGGGGAAGCCCAGATCGCCGGCATGGAAAAGGATGCCGAGTCGCTGATCCATGCCGGCAGATACGATGAAGCGCTGGCGATGGCGGCCGGCATTCTCAGGTTCGATCACAGGAACGTCAACGCCCGCAAATGGCGCTCCGAACTCCGGGACCTCAGACGGCTGCAAAAACAAGAATCGCGCATCAAAACGCTGATCGACGAAGCGGACGAGAAGACCACTGCCCTGGATTTCCCGACGGCCGAATCGCGGCTCCAGGAAGCCCTGCAGATCGATCCCGAGAATAGCGCGGCTCGGACCCGCCTGGTCCAAATCCACGAGGTGCGCGAGAAGAAGGCCCGTGCGCAACGCCTGCTGGCGGAAGCACGCGTCGAATGGGAACGCCAGAACTTCACCGGGGCCTTCGAGCACGCGAGCGAAGCCGCGCAGGACGATCCCGCCAGTTCGGAAGCGCCGGAATTCCTGAACCGGATCCGGCAGGCCATCGAACAACAGAATGCCGCCCGCCGCAAATCCGGTTTGAGCCGGGCACGCGGGCAGTTGCTGGTTCAGGACTATGACGGCGCCGTACTCACGCTGCAGGAACTGGACCGGCAATACCCCGGCGATTCCGAAGTACACGCCAGGATCGAGGAAGCGCAGCGCCTGCAAGCGGGCGCGGCGGAGAAGAGGGTGGCCGCCGCCCTCTCCCAGAGCCGCGATTATCTATCGAAGGGCGCCATCCAGGAAGCCATCGATCTGCTCTCCGGCCTGGACCGGGAAGCCGGGCGGAACGCACAGGTGTTGCAGTTGTTGAGCTTCGCCCGCGATCGGCGAGAGCAGCAGCGGCGCGAAGCGGAAATTGAGAAACTACTGGCCGGCGCGGCCGCCGCCGGAACGGATTACGAACGGGCGCTGGTTTGCATCGCGCGCGCGCTGGAGCTTTCACCGGCCAATGAAAAGGCGCTGCGCTTGCAGGAGACGGTGCTCGCGAACCGCCAGCGGGACGAACAGACCAACGCGATTGACGGCGAGCTCAAGGAGTGCCGGGATCTCATGGACGAGGGCCGGCTGGAGCAGGCCGAGACACGCGCACGCGCGCTGTGGAAGCGCAATCCCGATAACCCCGGGGTGCAGAAGATCATTCGCGATCTGGGCGAGCGCCTGCGCCGGACGCTGGCCACCCAGGAGCAACGCCCGCAGAGTCTGGCCTCTGCCCGCAAAGAAGCCTATTTGGAGGGCCGCCGCGAAGTCCTGGAGCTGATGAAAGGCCGCCGGATCGACGATGCCATCACCCGGCTGCAGGAACTGGCCGCCGCTTTTCCTGACGAGCCGCAAGTCGAGAATGACCTGCGCCGCGCCGTCGCGCACCGGGACGAGGTGGCGCGAAAGGCGGCCTTCGCGAAAGAGCGCGAGTCTCTTCACGGGCTGGTTACGAGCCAGGAGTTTGAACAGGCTGTCTACAAGACCCAAGAGCTCATGGCAATTTTCCCGCAGGAACCGGAACTGGTGGATCTCCTGGATCAGGCGCGCGAGGCCCGCGATCGGGCGGCGCGCAAGGAAGCTTATGCGCGGCGCCGGAAAGACTTCGACGAGCTGGTACGAAATCGCGATTTTGACGGTGCGCTGACGGCGGTGGAACGGCTGGTTGCCGAGTTTCCGGAAGAGCCGGAGTTACAGGAAGACTTACGCCGCACGCGTGCCGCACGCAACCAGGCTCAGCACTAGACCGCCTACACACGGCGCCGCGATGGCTTTTAAGCGCTCATGGCCGGTCCAGTTCGAGCTGGCCGTGGCGGCGGTGGGGTGTGATCCGCGAATTCCCGGAGCCCGATCTGCCCCAGCTCCTGCGGCGGGCGCGGAAGTTGCGCGATCAGGCGGCGAACAAAGGGATCGTTTGCTCTCGGAAGCGATAGCGGAACGAGACGGCGCCATATCGGCAGGAAATTGATAAGCGCCCGAGGAGACTATTGCGGCTTGGCCGGAGCCAGCGACTTCACCGCGAAGACACTCAGTGTCAACGCCAGTGCAATGTATGACCACGGGCTGTATTGACCCAGCACGAAAGCCGCCTGGCCCAAGCCACCGAGAACCGTTCCCCTGAAAGAGGGTGAGATCGTTAGGAAGCCAATGGCCAGCCCGAGTAGGGCTATGAAACGAGTCATGGGGATGGAACCGCTAAAATCCGCCGGAGCGGCGGCGTGCGAGGACGCGCCGGACTTCCCATCTCACGATTGTGCAGAGGGCTGCGAGGATTGAAACGAAAAGGGCGATACTGACTTCCTTGACCATTACGAACTACGGTAGCGGCTGTGCAACGAACTCAGCAATGGTTGCTTCGGGTAACCTGACGAGTTCAAAATTACTATAGAAAGATAGCCAGGTAGCCGCAAGTTTCCCTTTCCCGGCCGCGCGTTGGGCGGTTTCAACCGAGGCTCAGTTCAATGCTGTTGACCCGTGTCGCCACAAATGTGGCCAGCGCTGGAAAGTCCGCCAGTTCAGCGGCGGCCTTCGGAACCAACTGGACGATCTCCGGCATCTCGCTCCGTTGTGAGAAAGGAAGAGCTGTGAACTCCATCAGATTTGCCAGCCGTGAGGCAGCGCTCACCATGCAGATCAATTCTCGTTCGGGGCCCGAGACAGCGGTGGGATTCTCATGCCAGCCCGCGACCATCTGCAGTTCGAGAGGGCAGCCCCATTGGGACAGGAGCCACTGGCCGGCCTCGGCGTGATCCATCCCGTAGAGCGTTCGTTCGGCGGCCAGCAGATCCCTTCGTTCGTCGATGGCTTGCAGGAGCGCTTCTTCGAAGTCGGGGAAAGCCCGGATGAGCGCGAGTCGGCCGAGATCGTGAAGTAATCCGGCCACATAGCCTCTTTGCTGGTTGATATTCAACGGCGCCGCAATCCGCTCGCAGACCGTCGCCGTCGCCAGGTTGTGCCTCCAGCAGGCAAACGCCAGCTTGCGGTTCGCCGGTCTCGCCAGGCCTCGCATGGCGGTGGTCAGCACGAGGCTGTTCACGCGTTCCGCCCCCAGGAAAGCCAGAGCCTGCAGCATACTCGAGATTTCGTGACGGCATCCCAGCAGCGGTGAATTAGCCAGCCTCAGCACCTCGGCGGTCAGGACCGCGTCGGTACGCAGCAGGTTCACGATCCGCGACAAGGGCTGAGAGATGTCGGAAACCAGATTGAGCAGTTTGACCGCGACCGGGCGGAAAGGAGGAACTTCCTTTAACAGCTTGGCGCGCTGGACCGCGAGTTGTACGTTAGAGCCGGTCATACTCCAGCCTGCGGCGAACCTCCAGCGATCCATTGCGTCTTGACGCCGCTGAGAAAGGCCGTGAGTTCCATCGGGTTTATCGACTTCGACACGTAGCCGTCCATGCCGGACTCCCAACATCGCTCCCGATCGCCCAGCTTGGCGTGTGCCGTCATGTCCACGACGGGGATATGCTGCCCGGTTCGCGTTTCCCGCCGACGTCTGGCCGCAATTTCCCGAGACAACCAAAGGGGCGATGCCTGCCGGATTCGCCAACGAACAGCCGGTTCCGGAGGATGGGATTGGAAATAACCCATGGCACGTATCGCTCGACTAAATCACCACCACCTGCACATCGGCGAATCGCCGCGTGTTTCTAGTCGGATGTACCAATCAATTCTCACGGCCTGTTATTTCCTTTGGTTAACATGACTTGACCAGGAGCTGTCCAGGTAGTGACCCGGGGGTATTCCCCGAGCTAGGTACCGCGGCGAGAGGCAAACTTCGACGGTACCCCCAGCACTACATAGCCACCCCCTCCCGGATTCATACTGCCTTACGAAGTATGAGTACCCTCATCTTTCTTTTGGCGCCGGCGGCGGTAATCGGCGCCGTTTACGTTCTCGTAAGCCGGCGAATTTCCACCATCCAACGGGGCCCGGACGGTCCGGCGGATTGGAATTTGGAACTATCCGTGGATCGCTACCAGCCCATGTTGCGCCTCTTGAGCGAGGACGACATTGACTTTCTCCGCTCCCAACCGGCTGGGAGTACAGCTTTGGTGAAACGCCTGCGCCGGCAGCGCTATCGGATCTTCCGCAGTTACCTCGGCAGCCTGCAACGGGATTTTCACCGCGGCTGCGAAGTATTGACCTTTCTTTTGTTGCAATCGCAATCCGACCGGCGGGACATTTTTCGCGCGCTGTTCCTCAGCCGGGTCAAGTTCTCCCTGGCGGTACTCCGGGTTCACTGCCGATTATTGCTATACCGCTGGAATATCGCCCCGGTACCGGCCGGCCACCTGACGGGCCTGGTTGAGTGCCTGCGGCTGGAGCATTTCGCCATAAATCCCGCCTCGGACGGCGCCCGGGCCTGACCGGGCAAGAGCTACCTGAGGCGTTTTTTCCCTGCATTACGCGTTGTGGTGCAGAGGGGAAGATGCCGAATATCCGCAATCCGCAACTCAGCGCGCTCACTGCCCTGCTCTGCCTGGGCGCCGCGGCGGCGCCATCCGCCATGAAAACCATCGCCGGTCCTCAGGGCGGCACGATACTCTACGGCCGGGTGGACGGCCAAACTACCGAGGCCGCCGCCATGGGCGCCATGCTGCGCCAACTGCACAGCCAGTTCGGCGACCGGCCGCAGGTCGGCAAGCTCTTTCAGGTGCGCGGCACGCAATCGGTTGCGGCCTTCTTCAGCGTCAACCGGCGCACTCAGGGCAAAGGCCAGCAGGCCGGGTTGATCATCGTCACCAAAGTGACCACGGACGAGGTGGAAGCCGCGCTTCTCTCCGACGACGCGACACACCTCGGCGCCAGCTTGAACCCCATGATGAAATCGCTGTTCGCGGCCTGGCGCCCGTTCGAGGCGGCGGCCGCGAGTGGCGGACCGGGCGGAGGGGTGGCGCCGCTGCGTCCCTACAGCACGCCGGACCGGACCGCCTCGGTCAGTTTGCCGGATGGTTGGAAGCCGCAGTCCTGGAGCGCCGGCGGCACCATCGTAGCCGACGGACCGAACGGCGAATCGGCCAGCCTGGGGTATGGGTTCCTGGCTGCCGACCTGAACAATCCGCGTGTGCGGCAGACCTATGCGACGGTGATGCAGGGCGGCCTGCGTGGCACCGCCTACGCCAACGGGATCTACTACGCGCTCACCGCCGATCTGACCAGAGATTATCTCGATTTGGTCCGCGCTTTCCGGATGAAGCACAATCTGCCTGCGAGCAGCATCCAGGTGAAAAGCTCGACCACGGTAGCCGGACCTCCGGGCCAGCACTGCGCTCACATTCAGGCGATCGGCAATCCCCAGGATGCGAAGACCGCGGCGGAGATGGATACAATCTTCTGTGTCAGCACGCCGACTCCGGCGGCAGGGGCTTTCATGGTGACTTTAAACTCCACTGGCATTCCCTTGGCCCTGGCGCCGAAGGAGCGCGCTACTCTGGGCGCGGTGATGGCGAGCTTTTCCGTGGATATGGCGGCGGTCCGCCGGATGGCCCACGATTATGCGGCTCCCGCCATCGACGCGATTCATGCCGTGGGACGCGCTGCCGCGGCGCAGGCTGCCGCCGCCCACGAACGCAATGAAATCCAAAACAGCAGCGTGTACCAGCATTGGGACTCGATCGACAGGCGCAGTAAGGAATTCGGCGATTATCTTTTGGGCTTCAGCGTGGTTCAGGACAATGCCCGCAACGCTCACGGCACGCTGTGGAACGAAGATGCCGATGCGTTGGTAAAGGCCGATCCGAATCGCTTCGAGTACGTCACTTCGCCGGGATTCTGGAAAGGCATCGACTACTGAGGTGGCGCGGGCGAGGTCAGGTCGAGAATAGCGAGGGACGGTCCCTGCCCGGAGCGTCTCTGGCGGCAGAAACCAATATTGTTACCGGGACCACTCCCTCACGGTCGCGGCCCGGTATCGACGGATTGCGTTTCCGAGCCGCGCGCGTCAGCAAGCGGTTTCAGCTTCAACCAGCAGGCACGAGTCTCTGCGCCACACTACTGCCAGACGCCGGCTTTCTTGAAATCGCCCGCCTTGACGAACGTCAGCGCGGCGGGGTCGACGTACTTGCGAAATGCGGCGGACACCTGCTCGGGTGTGAGCGCGGCGACTTTCGCTTCCAACTGACCCTGCCATTGGAAGGTGCGGCCGTAGCGTTCATCGCTGAGTAATTCCGAGATGAGACTGTAATCGTCGGCGCGGCTGACCAGCTGCTCTTCCTGCCACGATTTCTTGGCGGCAGCCACCTCATCGGCGGTGAATCCATCTTTGACTGTGCGGGCGAGCTCGTCGCGAAAACTGGCGTCGACCTTGGGCGTGTTCTGCGGAGCGCTAATGGCGTAAACGTTGAAGGTAGCGCCGTCCTGTTGGGGCGGAACGTTGAAACCCGACCCGATGCCGTAGCTCAAGCCTTCCTTGTCGCGGATGCGCCTGAAGAGGCGCGAACCGCCGGAGCCTCCGAAGATGTAGTTGGCGATCAGCAAGGCGGCGTAATCGGGGTCGTCGTCCTTCATGCGGACATTCATGCCGGCCACGTAGAGCGCGTTCTGCTTATCGGCGGTCTCGATCTTACGATCGGCGGCCGCGGTTTTCCGGTAAGGCGTGGGGACGCGCGTAAAGGCCGACGGATTCCGCCATGTGCCGAGCAGGCCGGCAGAGAGCTTCTGCATATCGGCGGAAGGGAACTGGCCGTCGATCGCCAGCGTCGCATGGGACGCGCCGTAGAATTGGGTGTAGAACTTGCGCACGTCGTCGAGCGTCACCTGGCGCAGATCCTCGATCTGTTCATCCGGGGTTCCCACGTAGCGTAGGTCGCCGCGCGGGTACGGTTGCAGCAGGTGCTGCAATTCCAAGAAGCCGAGGAACTGCGGTTCGCTCTTGTTGGCTTCGATGCCGGCGATGCGCTGCTGCTTCAATTGGGTGAACTCGGTTTCCGGAAACACGGGGTCGCGGAGGACCTCCGAAACCAGGCGGAGGGTGTCCGGCAAATTGGCTTCGATGGTCTCGATGTGAGCGGTCACCGATCCGCCACCGCCGTAAACATCGATGCGGGCCTTCAGCCGGTCGCTCTCGTCCTGAATCTGCTGGCGCGTTTTGTTCTTGCTGCCGCGCATGAGCATGGCGGCGGTCAACTGCGCGGTGGCCCCTTTCCCGAAGAGCGCCTTTTCGTCACCGAACTCGAGCCGGACCTCAGCCTGCACCGACCCGCCGCGGGTCTTCTTGGGCAGGAGTACCAGGTGCGCTCCGCCGGCGAGCTGGCTGCGCGCCACGCGGGCCTCGATATTGGCCGCGGTGGCCGAGAAGGCTTCGCCTTCGCTGATGGCCGCGCCGCCCTTGTAGTCCTTGAGTAGCGTCTCCGCGTCGGGTGCGGCGGCGATCTCGCTGCGGTCGGGATTCTTGGTGGGGATGAAGACGCCGACGGTGCGGTTGGAATCCTTGAGGTACATTTTGGCGACGCGCGCGACATCCTCGGGGGTCACATTCTTGATGCGGTCGCGGTCGAGGAACAGCAGGCGCCAGTCGCCCGACGCGGCGTATTCACTGATGTCGAGGCCGATGGATTCCGAATCGTTGAGTTCGAGCTCAATTTGTTTGAGGATGCGCGCTTTGGCGCGATCGACCTCCTCTTTGCTGGGCGGTTCGGCCACCACGCCGGCGATGGTCTTCAGCGTTACGGCGCGGGCCTCCTCGAGCGACTGGTCCTGTTTCAACTGGACGGTGGCCATGAGGAAGCCGGGATCGTGCAATTCCTGTTCGTCCATGCCGGTATTGACGGCTTTGTTGCTTTCCACCAGCGCCTTATGGAGGCGGCCGGAAGGCGTGTCGCCGAGGATGGTGGCGAGCACTTCGAGCGCGGCGGTATCGGCGTGAGCGGCCGCGGGAGTGTGGTAGACCACCATGACTATCTGGCTGTCGCCGACGCGGCGGAGCGTGACTTCGCGCTCGCCATCCTGGGTAGGCTCGACGGTATAGGTTTTCTCGAGCTTTCGTTCGGGGCGTGGAATCGCTCCCAAAGACTTGGCGACGAGAGCCAGCGCCCGGTCGGGGTCGAAATGGCCGGCGATGGTGAGCACGGCGTTATCGGGCTGGTAATACTTGCGATAGAACGCGTCCAGCCGCTCGATGGGCACATTTTCGATATCGGAGCGGCTGCCGATAGTGGATTTGCCGTAATTGTGGAAGGTGTAGGCGGCTTCCAGGGTGCGCTGGTAGAGCATGCGATAGGGGCTGTTCTCACCCATTTCGAACTCGTTGCGCACCACCGTCATCTCAGTGTCGAGGAGCTGCTTTTCGATGCGCATGTTGGCCATGCGCTCGGCTTCGAGATTGATGGCCCAGACGAGGTTTTCGTCCGACGCGGTGACGGTTTCGTAGTAATTGGTGCGGTCGTACCAAGTGGTGCCGTTCCACTCGGCGCCATGGTCGGTGAGTTCCTTTTTGACGTCTTTGCCGCTCTTGGTGCGCAGGAACAACATGTGCTCCATCAAGTGCGCCATGCCGGTTTCGCCATACCCCTCGTGCCGCGAACCTACTAAGTAGGTGATGTTGACGGTAAGTTTCGGCTTGGAGTTATCGGGAAACAGAAGGACGCGCAGTCCGTTGGGGAGAGCGTACTCGGTAATACCTTCGACGGAGGTGATTTTCTGTTGAGCTGGTATCGAAAAAGTTAAAACTAAGGCGGCGAACGCCGCTAGAGACACGTTTCGGCGCATAAGTCCTCCCTACTGGCAATGAGTGGATTATAGCAGGCCGGTTTGGATTCCGGCGGACCGGAGCGCTTCGAGTAAAGCGCCTTCGGCCGGCCCGCGCAAGGGAGCGGCGCAGCAGTTCCCTGCCTCGAATTCCACCAGCATGCGATACCGTTCCAGCAGGCGTTTGCCGGCGAAGACTCCGCCGATGTACGCCACGGCGACAGGCTCGCCGGGCCGCCACAACTGCGCGCGTACCGCGGCCGCAAGGAGCGCCAATTCCTGCGCGGCACTTTCCAGGATGCGCAACGCGACGGGATCGCCTTCGGCGGCGGCCGAATCCACCATCGAGGCCAGCGAGGCGGCGCGCGCGCGAGGCCAATCGGGAGTGTAGAAGAGGTGCAGCACGCGGTTGGCGCTCGCCTGCCCGGTGGCGTCGAGAAGCGCCTGGCGGAGTGACGTCGGCGGTCCCCAACCTTCTTCCATGCGCAGCGCGGCGCGCAGGGCCTGGCGGACGATATCGAACCCGCCGCCCTCATCGCCGAAGACGTAGCCCCATCCGCCGGCGCGCGCGGTCTGGCCGGCGGCGTTGCGGCCGAAGGCGATGGATCCGGTGCCCGCGATGGTGACAATCCCCTGCCCCGTCTCAGCGGCGCCGAAGAGGGCGACGGCGGCATCGTGGGTGACGATCAGACGGTCGGCGGGGATGAGCGCGGCGAGGATCGCCTCTTTGTCCTCGGGTCCACCGCTCATGCCGAAGCAGGCGGAGACGAAGCGCGTGGCCGTGAGGTCCAATTGCGCTTCCTGGCAGGCGGCGGCCACGCTCTCCGAGATGGCGCGCTCCAATTTGGCGCGGCCTTCGGCGGCAGTGGCATGATTGCACGGTCCGCCGACGCCGCGGCCGAGAATACGGCCGTGCTCGTCGGCAATCAGCGCGGTGGTGCTGGATTGGCCGCCGTCGACGCCCAGGAAGAGTCGCATCGCAACTGGGATTGTAACAGGAGCCCAGACTGGACAAGCTAAAGCATGTCCCACGTGGGGCATGCTTCAGCTTGCCCAAGGCGAGCGGTGCTCGCTCCTAGCTGGTTCATTGATTAACTCTTTTTGGCGGGGTTTTCTACCTGCAGGTTATTGACGATCGGACCGAAACTCATTCCGGCGCTGGCGGCACGCGTTCCGGCGATCTGTTTGTCGAAGCCGGTGGCCACCACGCCGTCAAGCGTCACATGCCCATTTTCCACGATAACGTGGATGGGCTTCATGGCCTGAATAGCGTATTTCGTCATGGATGGGTCCGCATAGATAGCGCGCGCGACACGCTGGCGAAGGCGTTCATCGTTGGGCGATAACGGCAGCACGCGAATATCGTCCTGCACCTGGTTTGCCCCGGCGACGTTGCGCACGATCTTATCGATATCGGATTTCTTAAACGGTTGCGTGACGACCCCGTTCAGACGAACCGCGCCATTCTCGACCTGAAAATTGACGTCGTCGAAAATGGAATAACGGGGATACATCACGATTGCGTGGCGCACGCCCTGAATAAGAGCGGCGTCCGATGGAAATTTGGCGGCATCGTTGTTGTCGGCCGCAGTGGCTACGCCCGCGCCTGCCAGAAGCGCGGCGGCCATCAGAAAGCGTCCCATTACGTTGGGTTTCATCTCTCCGTCCTCCTACTTAGTTAAACGTAGGGGGAGGGCGGCCGGTTTACACATATTTGTAAAAGGAAAGTAAATACGCACCTTATATTGCGGAGGACCGCTCCCTCACGGTCGCGGCTCGGTAACTACCATTTCGAACGGCGCCTTCCGCGCCGCGCGCGTGAGCAAGCGGTTTCGAACGTCAGGCCGTCTTATCTTTGGCGTAGCAAAGCGGATTAATGGCGCATTCCGCACATTTCGGATTGCGCGCCACACAAATAGCGCGGCCGTGCAGAATGATACGATGCGAGAAGACGATCCACCGATCCTGCGGGACGATCTTGATCAGGTCCTGCTCGATCTTGACCGGGTCGGTTTCCCTGGTGAAATCGAGGCGCGCGGAGATGCGCTGCACGTGGGTATCGACCACCACCCCGGTGGCGATATTGTAAGCGGTTCCCAGCACCACATTGGCGGTCTTGCGGGCGGCTCCGGGAATAGTGAGGAGTTCCTCCATGGTGCGCGGCACCTGTCCGCCGAACTCGGAAACCACCTTCTTCGCCGCGCCTACGATCGACCTCGCTTTGTTATTGAAAAATCCCGTCGAGCGGATATCCTGGGCCAGCACTTCCGGCGCGACGGCCGCGAAATCCTGGGGCGTGGGATATTTGGCGAACAGGCCGGGAGTCACTTCGTTGACCCGCTTATCGGTGCACTGCGCGGAAAGTATGGTGGCGACGAGCAACTCCCACGGGTTCGAGTGATGCAGGGCGCAGACGGCGTCAGGGTACATTTTGGCCAGGAGCGCGAGGATTTCGGCTATGCGAGCTTTACGTTCCGCTGCAGTTTTGGGCCGTTTCCCGTAAGCTCTTACTTGGACATGCGTGCGCGTCTTCTTTTGGCCGCTGCCGCGTTGACGGCTTTCGGCGGGTCGCTTGTTGGGGGCTTTCACCTTGACGATTATGCCATTTTCTCAGGCGCGAGCCGGAGTCCTTTCGGTTGGCCGCATCCGCTGACGCAGTTCCTCACATGGCTGAATTACCAACTGGCGGGACGAGACGCGATCTGGTACCACGCGGTGAACCTGCTGCTGCATGTGGGCGCCGTCCTGCTGGCCTACGAATGTCTGCGGCGGATCTTGCCGGCTACCGCGGCGGGGCTGGCGGCCGGTATTTTCGCGGTCCACCCTTTGCAGGCGGAAGCGGTGGATTACATATCGGCGCGCGTGGCGATGGTAGTGGCGATTCTCGCTTTCGCGGCGATGCTGGCGTGGTTGGTGGGGCGTCGATGGGTCGCAATGGCGTTCGCCGCGTTGCTGCTGGCCGAAATACCAGCGCCAATGCGCGCGTACGCTTACGCCGGAGGTGCGCTGCGATTTCTGCGGCTCTTCATGTTCCCGTGGGGATTCACAATTGCGCCCGATATTCGCGAGCCAGTGTGGTTGTCGCTCGCGGCGGCGGTTGCAATCGTCGGTGTCGCGGCGTGGCGCTGGCGGAAATTCAGCATGAAATCCCGGCTGACCTGGCTCCTCGTCGGCCTGCTGCTCCTGATTCCGGGCACCGGGCCCAACCCGGCAGCGGTATTCGCGTTCTCGGCCGCTGCCGGCCTGCTCCTGGCGAGAATCCCGGGGCGGGCAGCGGGAATCGCGATGGTGGTGATTTTCGCTGCCATCGGTGTGAGCCGCACGTATGTGTGGATGTCCGACGAGCGGCTGTGGCGCGAGGCGGTGAGGCGGGCGCCGGAACTGGTCGAACCCAAAATACAACTGGCCAAATCTCTACGGGCGGCCGACGCGCTCGATCTGCTGAACCGAGCCCGCCAACAAGCTCCCTACAACGCCGAAATCCCCGCCCAAATCGGCAAGGTATTGCTCGACGAGCAGCAATACGAATCTGCCGTGGACGAGTTGAGCCGCGCCGTGGCGCTCGATCCGCGGAACGCATTGGCGTTCAATAATCGCGGCGTGGCATTGGCAGCGCTCGGGCAATTCCCCGCAGCGGCCGCGGATTTCAACCAGGCTCTGGTGCTGGATCCGCATCTGGCCGAAGCCCGCGAAAATCTTAAGCGCCTGGCGGTCCGGTAATCTCGACTTTTACGGCGACGTTCTGCCAATCGGGCAGCTCCATCATCTTTAGTTTGGTATCGAAAGGCAGCAGCATCTCCTTGGAGCCTTGCCCGGCCATGCTGGTCTGAAACTTGACCGTGCCGATCGCCGTTTGCTGCCCGTCGTTGGACTTGGCGAAGATGGTGGCCGTGCCGGTGAGGCCCATGACATCGGAATCGGAGTGGTTGATTATGTCGAAGGCGACCTGCACGCCCTTGGTGTCGGGTGAAAAGCGAATGCCGGTGACTTCAATGTATTTTTGCAGCGGGTTTTCGCCGGCCGCGGCGGGCTTGGCGGGGGCAGCTTGAATGACCGCCGACGTAGTCTGCGAGCGGCCGAAGAACCAATACATCGCCAACACGAAAAGCACGATAATCACACCGGTGGCCACGCCTAACAGCCATTTCGGAGTGCCGGGAGGCTGCGGCACCGAATACTGCGGAGTCTCGGGCGCCGGCGTCTGGAACAGCGGCGAGGTAGCCTGTTTCGGCGGACGGATCGAGGGTGGCTCTTCGGGCGGAACGAAGGATGCCGGCGGGGGCGGCGGAGGCGGTGCGTACGCCGGCGGGGGAGCGGGCGGCAACGGGTCCTGCGGGCCCGTCGCCCAAAGCGGCCGCCGCATGCTTCGCGTTCCCTGCTGCAGCGGTGACGGCGCCTGCGGCGCCACGGCGCCGGGCGGCGTAGCCGATGCGGTCACTGACTCGCTACCGGTCTTGCCGGCACAATCCGGGCACTCATTGTACGCCGGCGGAACTTCCCGCCCGCATGTCGGGCAGATCCACGTGAACATTTATCGCCTCTATTTCTACTGTAAATCCTCGAGCGCTCGAAAATTATCGAGGGCTCGTATCCCTACGAAAGAGTGCAGTCGACCCGCCCGTTCGCGGTCGCGGCGGAACGAATGAAACTCTTCGGCCAGACACATGGTGCATAAGTTCGACGCGTAAATCCGTTCCGGCGTTACGCCCGCCGTAAGCAATTGGGTGCGGTTGGCATCGCTGAGCGAGATATGCGCCCTTCCCTGCTCTCCGAACCGGGCGGCCACTTCCGGCCCAACCTCGTAGCAGCACTTACCGATCCCTGGACCGATGGCGGCATGCAGGTCGCCCGGCAGGGTGCCGAAGCGCGTGCGCATAGCGTCCACCGCCGCGGCGACAATCTGCGCCGCGGTGCCCCGCCATCCGGCATGTACGGCGGCGACGGCGCGATGGCGGCCATCCACCAGCAAAATCGGCATGCAATCGGCCGTCTTGATGGCGATTACCGAGCCGGGCCGGTCTTCCAGCAGCGCGTCGCCCTCACCCAAAATGCCGCAGCGGCCCTCGGCATTTACCACGGTGGTGGAATGAATCTGTTTGAGGGTGGCGAGATTTTCAAACCAGGCTGGAATATCGCTCTGGCGCGTGCCGAAGCCGTGAATCAGCCACGGCAGCGCGTCGAGCTCAGTGGCACGGTAGACCTGGCGGGAATCCTTGTAGAACACGATTAAGCGGGGTTCTGCACTTGCGCGATGCGAATCTGCTTCTTGAAATCTTCCAGCATGGATTCGTCGAGCCGGACTTCGGTGGGCCGCTTCACCAGCGTGGTCATCTGGTCGATCTTGTCCTGCAATTTGAGGAGGCCGTAAAAGAGATTCTCGGGGCGCGGGGGGCAGCCGGTGATATACACGTCCACCGGCACGATCTTGTCGACGCCCTGCAGCACCGCATACGTATTGAACGGCCCGCCGACACTCGAGCAGGCGCCCATGGAGATGCACCATTTGGGATCGGGCATCTGGTCCCAGATGCGCTTCAGAACGGGACCCATTTTGAGAGTGACCGTGCCGGCGACGATCATGAGGTCGGACTGCCGCGGGCTGGGGCGGAAAACTTCGGCGCCGAAGCGGGCGATATCGAAACGCGACGTGCTGGCGGCGATCATCTCGATGGCGCAGCAGGCCAGGCCGAATGTGAGGGGCCATATGGAGGACAGGCGCGCCCAGTTGAACACGTGATCGACGGATGTGGTCACGATATTCTGCTCGAACTGGTTCTGAATGAAAGAAGCCACCGGACAATTCTCCTTGTGCTTAAGAACGCATTCTATCACTCAAACGATAGTCGGGGCGGACGCCCGCGTGCGCGGCAGAATCTCACCGTGCCACCAGCGGCCGGAGGTTTCGTGCTCCCGCGCGGGCGGTGGAAGCCGTCGATGAACCCTATGGCCGGGATTGCGGCTCAGCGTTTGGGATGTTGCGGTGGCGCGGACTTAGGAGGCGGAGGCGGCGGCGGGTCGTCGTGCGCTACGCTCTGCTGCGGATAGAGTTCACGCTCCTCCTCCTCCATGTCTCTCTTATCCATCTCCTCTTCCAGTACCTTAGTAGCCTTGTTCAGTGCCTCCTGGTCGATTTCCGGTCCTGAGATGTAATCCTTAGCAGCGTGATAGCCCTTCGATGCGACCTCGCCGATGCCCTCCCCAACGCCTACCACGCCCGATACTACCAAGGTCGCCGCAATCTTCGGCGCGTTGGTAACGCCTAAATACACCTTTTTCGCGGTTCCCGCCTCATTCCATTGATCGTTGAAATCTCCCATCATGGATTCGTCCACCTTCTCGGCAACCAGGCCCGCGTCGGTGAACCTGGTTAGCAGGTCGCCGATGGTCCAGCCGACGGAAAATGCAGTCATGACCGGCCCGAACTTGCTTAGGACCTGTCCGGCTGCCTCCTTGCCCAGGAATTTGACACCCTCTTCTGCGGCTTTCTCCTTCAGCTCCTTTTCGGCGAGCTCCAGTACTATCTTCTCGCCCACCTTCTTGCCGGCTTGGAGCGCCAGCTTCTTTTTGTCCGGCTTGATGCTGGCCTCGAAGCTGCACTCGCCTTTCACCTTCACGCCCTTGATTACGATCTCGAACGGAAAGGGCGTGACCCCTATCGACGCCTCCAGCGCCGAGATCTCTTCGCCGCTGACCTCGAGCAGAGTCACCTTGCCAGACACGCCGACGCTCTGCTTGATCTGCGGAAAACTGACAGAGGCATCGGCCGAGAAGGAAACGCTAAACTTCGACGATCCGAACACATTGAGAAACGTCAGCTTCACGTCGGCGATGTCGACTCCCTGGAACAAATCGAAGTCGCCAAGGCCCACGGAAGCTCCCATGGCCACTGTTGTTTCGTTGCCTTTCGGACCCAACTTCGTCGAGCCTCCGCCCACTGCCGCGGTGGCGCCGGCGTTCGCGTTCGCAATCGATGCCTTGGCCGTGCCGGTAAGCGTGATTTTGCAGTAATCGAACGACTTTTCGTACTTCAGCTCTTTCACGACTTCATGGCTGCCCCCGACCGGCACGTTGGCGTTCTGCGCGGCCGGCGGCCCCGCTTTCGGCGCAGCCGCCGGCTGCCCCGCCTTCGGCTGAGCCAATTGTTTGGACTGCTGGATCAGCTTTTCTTCAGCGGCATTGACGCCATCCTTACTGGCAGGGAGTGCCTTCTTCGTCGTCTCCAGCATGTCGTAGGTTGCATCGAAAGCGGCTTTAAGGTTGGGATCCAAACCTATCAACCACTTGTCCATCTCGGAACGGTCGGGCATATTCCCTCCTTGGATTTTTCGCGATAACTATCACAGACCGCCAATAGGCGCATCGTTTCCTCGAAATTGAGCGTTCAGCGGCATCAACTACCTCTCCGGTGGCCCCCGCCACGCGCCGCTACCGCCCGCCGGCGCCCCGGGGGACCGCTGTTCAGGCCATCGATTGTTCCGCCTTGTTCAGGCTATCTATCAGGCTCCCCTGAAGGTTCGTCTTCACGCCAAACGGATTTCGATCGACATGAGCGATCATTTGCTCCGACTTCACAGTCCGTTTGTATTCCTCCAGGAGGATTCGGGTCTTTTTCAGTTCGGCGTCGCGGGCCGCTCCGCTGGCCGCCGCGCAAGCCTTCAGGGACTCGGTGAGCCGGTGATCCAGTTTGCCCAGGGTCGCATCGATCTTCTGCATGGACTTATCGATCTCTTGGATCAACCCGGGAGCCGCCTGTGCGTAGTGAGCTTTCACGGCCTGCACGAGTTCCTTGATACGCGTATCTACCATGTTCTTCGTGCCGCCCCAATGCAGTGCGGCCTGCGTCAGCTTCGCGTGCTGGGCAGCGGCTACCTGATCCCCACCTCCCGGCTGTTGCGGCTCCTGACTGCCAGCTGCGGAGGCCAGAATTTCTTTGCCGAACAAGTCCTTGAAGATGGGCGCGTGAGATTTGATTAGTCCGTGATCCAACTTGCCCTTGTGGGCAACCAGGCTGATCTTACCCTGTTCGAGCGAGCACACACCGGAGCAGAGGGGTTTCTTGGTTCCTTTCAAATCCTTCAGCAAGGGCATAATCACGTTAATGGGGCTGCCCACCACCAGAAAGGGCTTCAGCAGGTGCACCTTTTGGGATGTATCGAGCAGTTGGACGTCCGTGAACATACAGAACGGCGTATTGTCTTTGATCTGCGACGCCGCAGCCCGGCTGGCTTTCTTAAAGGCCTCGAACGATTCAAGGTCGTGAGCTTTGAGTAGTAGCATGGTCTCCCCTCTCTTCCCAGTTGTGAACGCGCCCGGCCGTTCGTTTCGGGCAGACTCCCCGGAATTCCGCCCGCCGCTCGATACGGTCAAGCAGGGGGCGGGTTCTCTCCCCCCGCCGGTCCGTACGAACAAAAATCACCCGTCCTGTATCTACCTGCGTGAAAGAAGCGGAATTTTCGCGCCCTAACGGCAAAATCAAAGAATCTCTCGCAGAGACGCAGAGGACACAGAGAAGAAAGTTCTTTGTTCTCCGCGTTCTCTGCGCCTCTGCGAGAAATTAGTCTTCCGACCGGTCCGCAAGAACCAAATCTGGCCACGGATGGACACGGATTCACACGGATAAGAAAGGCCTTGTTCTTATCGGTGTTAATCGGTGTTCATCGGTGGCCTATAATGTTTTGCGTTGACCCGCGGCGATTTGCCGGAGCACGAATGGATTGCCGGGGAGCTTACGGTTCCACAGCTGCCACAGTTCCGCGCGTGCGGCTTCCACCGCGGCAGCCTTCTCCCTACTGCCCATCCGGCGGAGCGCTGTCGCCAAAGATGCCTGCAGCCTCGAGAGATTGGCCGCGGCGAGCAGATCCTTCTCGGCGCAGGAGTCGCATGCCTCGAAATCCTTTCGCAGCCGCTCATAAAGCTCGGTAGCCTGGCTGGGCTGGCCGGTTTCGGCGTCATGGTCCGCGAGAGCCTCAAGGGCCGTATAGGACTCGCTTCCGGGCTGTACCTTGGCGGCGGGGTAATCCCCGGTCTGCTCCAGCAGGCGAAAGGCGGCGTCAATCCGGTCTTTGGCATCGCTCTGCCGATGGAGCGCGCGCGCGGCGTAGGACGAGCCGGCCAGAAGGAGCGCCTCCATGCGGCGCGCGGCCACATCGTTGGGAACCTCGCGGATCCTCACGAGTGAACGATCGTAGACCTCGAGAGCGCGCTTGGGGTTGGTACGGCGCAAGAGATCGCCCAGATAATGCCCGCCCGTGGCGATGGTGATGCGGGCCTCGTAATCGTTGCGGTCAGTCTGAGCGAAGTTTTCCATCGCGGCGAACGCTTCCTCCAGGCGCAGCGCGGCCTCTTTCGGCCGGTTCAGATTGACGCCGCCATCCTCTCCCAAGAGGAGGCCTTCGCGGCAGCGGGTCTGATAGAGGATTATCCGCGTGTATCGGGTATCGCCTTCGTCATGGCGGAGTTGCTCCCAAAGAGCGCGCGCCTCACGCACCGCCGCCAGCGCACCCTGGAAATCGCCCAGGTAGGTGAGAGCACCGGCCAACATGTTGAATGCCTGCGCGCGCGGTCCGGGCACGGTGGTGTTGTTGCGGGAGTAGTCGATACCGAGCCGGGCATAGCGAACGGCGTCCTCAAAGCGATGGAGACCGATGTGGACCTCGGACAAGTCTCCGTAGATATAAGTGGCGCCGTTGATTTCGTGGCGGTTGAGATTCCCCAGGCGCGCCAGACGGTCGAAGCCGTCGACCACTTTCGGGGAGTTTGCGAACACCTGGTCGGGATGGTGTTCGATATAGGCGATTACAGCGCGATCGTGCGCCACATTGGCCGACTGCCACAGCGCTTCCCGGTTGGCGGGATCCGCAGCCAGAACCGTATTGGCGATCTCCGCCACCTTGCTCAAGCTCCGTTCCGCATCCACATACCGGCCCTGTTGATTCCACTCGGGAACCCCTTGGATGCGTGCGATACGCAGGTATGCCGCGCCGATTTCGAGCGCCAGTTGCTTGTTGCGAAGATCCTCGCGGCCCAGGCTTTCCAGGTATTGGATGGACAGTGCGGTAAGGTCATGGTGCAACTTCAGGTCGGTGCCTGCGTTCGGTAAAGCCAGCCGGTGTTCGATCTCGAGCAGTTGCCCGGCTACCCGGTGCAACTGGGCCACCCGCGCTTCCGCGATGGCTCGCTGGCGGTCCACGAAATACAGGGCCGTGGCGAGACTGCAGATCACTGCGGCGGCGGCGGCGATCGTCACCCAATAGCGCCTCACGAACTTTCGGGTGCGATACCGCCAGTTGGCGGAGCGGGCGCGGACCGGCCGCGATTCGAGGAAGGCCCGGAGATCGTCGGCAAACTGCTCGACGGTGGCGTAGCGCTCCTGCGGATCCTTGCGCAAGGCCCTCAGGAGGATGGATTCGAGATCTCCCTTGAGTTCGGGAACCCAGTGGCTCGGGCGGGTGACTTCACGGCTGGCGACCACGCGGGCGATAGCCTCCGGCGAGCGATCGTCGAATTCATGCGCAGGCTTGCCGGTGAACAAATGGTAGAGCAGGACTCCCAGCGAATAGATGTCGACGGCGGTGGTGATGCGCCCGCCGGTCACCTGCTCGGGGCTGGCATAGTCGGGGGTCAATATGCGCAGGTAGGTGAGGGTGGAATCGGTCGCGAGGTCGAGAATCTTGGAGATGCCGAAATCGAGCAGTTTGGGCTCACCGTCGGCGGTCACCAGGATGTTGGCGGGTTTCAGATCGCGGTGCACGATGAGATTACGGTGCAGGCTGGCGACGGCCGAGCAGACCTTCAGGAAGAGGGCGATTTTCTGACGAATACTTAAGCCTGCGGCGAACGCGTCGATGGGCTGGCCTTCGACATACTCCATCGCGAGGTAGGGCTGGCCGTTGTCGAGATGGCCGGCATCGAGCATGCGCGCGATATTGGGATGGGTGAGCGAGGCCAGAATCTGGCGTTCCTGCAGGAAACGTTCCCGCTGCCAATCGCCGGCCCCCAGTGGAAGCAGCTTCACGGCGAGACGCTGGGTGACTTCGCCGTCGGCGCGTTCGGCCAAATACACCGCCCCCATGCCGCCGCGCCCGATCAAGCCGAGCAGACGGTAGGGGCCGCAGCGGCAGCCGGTGGTCTCCAACTCGGGGATGGCGCGGCTGGCGGCGATGCCGATGTCGCGGGCGAGGAAGGAACTTGCGCCCGGATCGAATTCGAGCAGCGCCTCCACTTCCTGACGCGTCTCCTCATCCACGGGATGTTCGGCGATGTAGCGGGCCCGGGCCTGCGGAGACAGTTCCACCAGTTCGTGAAAGAGCCGCTCCACTTCCACCTTCATCCGGCGAGCTCCTTATGCAGCCAGGCTTGTCCCAGGCGCAGTTCGCGGCGGACCACGTGAACGGAGAGCGACAACAGCGCCGCGGATTCCTCCGCCGTCATGCCGCCGAAATAACGCATTTCGAGGAGCTGCACTTTCAACGGATCGGTGCGGGCGAGGCGGTTCAGCGCTTCGTCCATGACGAGCAGGGTGTCGTCGGGTTGCCGGCCCAGCTCTGCGATATCCGTCATGGGCACTTCCTGCAACGGATTTCGCTTGGCGGTGGCGCGCGCGCGGGCCAGGTCGACGAGGATCTGGCGCATCAGGCGGGAGGCGATTCCGTAGAAATGAGAGCGATTTTCGTAGGAGGGATGCTGGCCGTGCGCCAGGCGCAAAAACGCCTCATGGACGAGCGCCGTAGTGTCGAGCGGCCGCGCCTTACCCTCGCGTCGCAGATGTCCCGCCGCCAGCCGCTTGAGTTCGTCGTAAACCAGCGGAATCACCGTCTGGAGAGCCTGCGGATCGCCGGCATAGACCCGTTGCAGCAGTTCGGTGATCTGCATGGCTGTTCTGCCATGATACAGCAGCGGCCGACTGCGTTTCCGTGACTGCGTTTCCGAGCCGCGCGCGTGAGCAGGCGCAATCGCCGGGATAAACCGGCCTAAAGCCGGGGATGAAAGAGCCCCACAAGACAAAGGAGTAGCGAACCATCTTGACCTCGAGTCTTGCGCTGGGCGCCGCGAGGTGCCGGGTGAAGCGTAGACAGAGGCATCGACGGGCGAGGAATCGAGCTTTTAAAAACGAATACCGGGCACCGGCCGAGTGCTTGCAACGGGAAGGCCACACGGCAGGAAGGACATCGCGAGTTCACGCCAGGCGACCCAGGACTGCTCCCTCACGGCCGCGGCTCGGTAAGGGTGTGGATTACCGAAACCGCGCGCGTGAGCAAGCGGATTTGTGAACGAACCTAGCCTACGCCTCCATCCCCCGCAGTTCGATGACGTAATACTTCGCAGTGACCGGCCCCGGATTGCGCACATTGTGCGGCTGGTTCGACCCGAATAGCAGCACGGAGCCCGCCGGCACGGTGGTCTTCACGCCATCCATGTTGGCCTCGAGCAACCCCGCTGTCACCACCATGATCTCTTCGTGGACGTGCCGATGCGGCGGGTGCGCTTCGATTCCCGGGCCGAGATTCGTCTCGTGCATTTCCACTTTGAACCCAGAATGCGTCTGCGCCAGGAAGAATTCGCGGCTCCGCTTCTTGTCGTCGCCCTTATATGGAACCTGGCCGTTCGGGTACGCCTTGGAAGTGATCGTCTCCACCGGCGCGGCTTCCTGCGTCTGCGCGCCCGCCGCCAACATGGGCAGCAGAAAACTCAGATCTCTTCGAGAAATTCGCATTACACTTCTCCCCTTGGGCAAGCTGAAGCATGCCCTACGCCCCCCGCAACTCCACGATGTAATAGCGGCTCGGCGTCGATCCGGCATTGCGCGCATTGTGCATCTGGTTGGACCCGAAGACTACCACCGACCCCGGCGGCACCGTCTGCTTCACGCCGTTCAGGTTGGCTTCCACCGTGCCTTCCACCACGATCATGATTTCCTCATGCTCGTGCCGATGCGGAGGGTGCGTCTCCAGCCCCGGCCCCAGCACCGTCTCATGGCACTCGATCTTGAAACCGGCATGGGTGGCCGCCAGGAAAAACTGCCGGCCCTTCTTATGGTCGTCGCCCCTGTATGGAATGCGGTCGCTGGGATAGGCCTTCGACGTCATCGTTTCCACAGTGGCCGATTGCTGCGCCGTGGCGCGCGCCGCTGCCAGCGCCGGCAGCAGCAATCCCAAATCCCTGCGAGAAATGCTCACCTTGCATCCTCCCTGTGGCGCGTCCGCCAAAACGAGCTTATCATGGCAGTGACATGGCCACCGAAGTCAAGCTGATCGCCCTCGATCCGGCACACTTTCACGCCGCGATGGTGCAGAAGGAAATGCTCCCCAGCATCGCCCGCCGCAGCTACATCTACGCGCCCCTGGGGCAGGATCTCTTCGAGCATCTCAAGCGCATCGAAGGCTTCAACACCCGCTCCGGCCATCCCACCGATTGGGAGCTCGACATCCACACCACCAACGACCCGCTGCGCCGCATGTGCACCGAGCGTCCCGGCAACGTGGTGGTGATCGCCGGCCATAGCGGCAATAAGATGGACCGCATCCGCGCGTCGCTCGATGCCGGCCTCAACGTGCTCGCCGACAAGCCGTGGATCATCCACGCCGCGCAGCTTCCCGCGCTCGAAGCGGCGCTCGATCTGGCCGGCCGGTCGGGCCTGGTGGCCTACGACATCATGACCGAGCGCTTCGAGCCGACCAACATCATCCAGCGCAATCTGGTGAACGATCCCGCGGTGTTCGGCACCACGATCGCGGGCACCGAGTCCGACCCGGGCGTGACCATCGAGAGCGTGCATCACCTCCTCAAGCTGGTTGCCGGCCAGCCCAATCTGCGCCCGGCGTTTTTCTTTGACGCTGCCGACGATCAAGGCACTGCCCTCGCCGATGTCGGCACGCACCTGCTCGATCTCGTACAGTGGACATTGTTCCCCGATCGGTCCATTCATACGCAGGACTTGAAGGTCGGCGCCATCCGCCGTTGGCCTACCGAGATGACGCTGGCGGAATTCCAGCGCGTCACTGCCCTGCCCGCGTTTCCCGCGCGGCTTGCCTCCATCGTCAAGGAAGGCCGGCTGCAGTTCGATGGCAACGGCGAAGTGCATTACCAGATCCGCGGAATTTACGTGCGCCTCGGCGCCCTGTGGCATTACCAATCGCCCAACGGCATCGATCTACAGCACGCCGTGTATCGCGGCACGCAAGCTCACGTCGACGTTCGCCAGGGCGAAAAAGAGAAGTACGTGCCGGAAGTCTACGTGGTGCCGAACGGGCCGGAAAATCGCGCCGCGGCCGTGCAGGCGCTCGAAGCGCACTTGCGCAAAGCGCAGACGCAGTACGCCGGAATCGCTTACGAGACGCAGGGCGAGGAATTGCACATCACTATTCCCGATCGCTACCGGATCGGGCACGAAGCGCACTTCGCGCAGGTGCTGAGCCATTTCCTGACGTATCTCGGGTCGCCGAAGTCCATGCCGGCGTGGGAAAAGGCCAACATGATCGCTAAGTACACTGTAAGTACTACCGGGGTGTAGCCTGACTTACTAACTCCCAAGCCTTGGCGACGTGCCGCTCGGCCGTCTGGTAATTCCCGACGGCCAGATGCAGATAGAATTTCCGATTCAGTACGGTATTCGACAGAAAGACGTTGCCCGCCGCGTTGACCTGATCGAGAATCCGCTTGTTGTCTTCGTCGCTGCCTTTGAAGCGGAAATTCACCACCGAGAAATGCACCGGCGCGGCGAACTCGTATCGGCCGTCGGCCTTCACTTGAGACTCGAACCAATGCGCCAGGCGCACATGTTCGCGGATCAGGTTCGCCAAGCCTTCATGCCCGTACGACCGCATCACGAACCACAGCTTCAAGGCGCGGAATCGGCGACCCAGAGGCACTCCGTAATCCATGAGGTTCACGGCGCGGTCACCTGTCGGGATGGTGAGGTAGTCGGGGACCATGGAAAACGCCCGCCGCAGAATCTCCGGGCGGCTGGTGTAGAACACGCTGCAATCCATGGGCACCTGCAGCCATTTGTGCGGGTTCATGACCACGGAATCGGCCCGCTCGCAGCCTTTGAATGCCCAGCGGAATTCGGGCGCGAGCGCGGCCGCGCCGCCATAGGCCGCGTCGATATGAAGCCACAATTTGTAGCGCTGGCAGATGTCGGCGATAGCGGGCACGGGGTCGACGCTGGTAGTCGATGTGGTGCCCACCGTGGCCGTCACGCAGCACGGCCGCAGGCCCGCGGCCAGGTCCGCTTCGATGAGCGACTCCAGCACGTCGGCGCGCATGCGGAATTCCTCGTCGACCGGCACGTTGCGCACGTTGTCCTTGCCGATGCCGATGGAGATCGCGCCCTTCTCGATCGACCAGTGGGACTGCGCCGAGGTGTACACCGTGAGCCCGCGCGAAGCCCCTTTGGTACGCGCTTCGGGGTCGATGACCTCGCGCGCTGCCGCTATGGCGTGCATGCTGCTGGTGGACGCCGTATCGTGGATCATGCCGAACCAGGTCTCCGGCAATCCGCTCCATTCCAGCAGCCAGCGGAGCGCGACCTGCTCCAGTTCGGTCACCGCCGGCGAAGTTTTCCAGACCATGCCGTTGCCGTTCAGCGCGGCCGCCAGCAGCTCGCCCAGAATTCCTTCGGGCGTCCCGGAATTGGCGAAATACGCGAAAAATCCGGGATGATTCCAGTGCGTGCAAGCCGGCACGATGAGGCGCTCGAAATCGGCCAGGATGGTGTCCATGGATTCGCCGTTTTCGGGACCGTGCGCCGGCAGCGCGTCGGTCAGCTCTCCTGGTTCCACGTGCGGCAGCACGGGGTAGCGCTCCACGTTCGTCAGAAACTCGGCGACCCAGTCGATCGCCTGGTGTCCGTATCGTCGAAACTCTTCAGGTGTCATTGGTGAGGTATCTTCCAGTTTGCCTCAAAAACCACTCCCTCACGGTCGTGGCTCGGTATCGGCAGATTGCGTTACCGAGCCGCGCGCGTCAGCAAGCGGATTCATTTCTTCAATGGATCCGTACCGTGCCGGCGGCTGTCAATCGCGCAGCGGCATCGGCGGGCAGCTTCCAATTTGCATCGAAACGGCCCTCCGCCACCACCTGCGCGATCGTCCCGCGAAACAGCACATAATCGCCGAAGGGATTGAGCTCGCGAATCTGCGCAGGCTCCCACAGATAGCCACTGGCGGACGTTTCGTCAGCCCCCGTCCACCAGGGGAGACCCGAGTTGACGAGCGCGTAGTGCTTGCCGATCGGTGCGATGAAGAGCAGGCCGTAGTCGGCCGCATCGGGCCGCAGTTCGATGGGCAGGCGGGCGGCGAACCGCGCCACCAGCGAGTTGCTTTTGGCCGTGCCGAACAGCACCACGTCAGAGCTGTCCAGGTCCGCGGCCGTCACTTCGCGGTCGGCCTTCACCGCAAACGAGAGCTGTAGATGCGATCGTACGGTGGACCAGTTGGAGGCGGCTTGCGCCACCTTGCGGCGCTCTGCGAGTTCCTCGTCGGTTTGCGCGCCGAGCGTACCGTACACGTAAATCTGCCGGCCGGAGAGCGCGCGCAGGATCGGGCCCTCGGCGCCGATGCGCTTGCCGGCCGCGGCCACCAGCCCCTGCCGCCATCCGGCAGGCGATTTGTTGAACGAGAGCGGCGCGCCGCGCTTCAGGCGAATCGCCGTTCCATCGACGGTCACCTGCGACGGCTGAGGCTCCTGTGCCGTGAGGGTGAATCCGTCCAGATTTACCGTGATTGCCTGCACGTCGCCGTTCGATGCGCGGCGGGCGTCGATTTGCGCCGGCACTCCCGGCGTGAGGCTGTCGATCCGCACCCAATAAGCCGAGCTGTACTGGTAGGAGCGGGCGACGAGGCGTACGCGATCCGGCCAGCGGTTGCGCCGCTGGGCTGCCAGCCACTCCAGCGCGCCATCGCGAGAGTAAGCCACGTCCCAGACGTTGTGCCGGGTGGCCGGATATTCGGTGTAGGCGACAGGTACTCCCGCGTCCAGCAGACGCCGCTGCCAGGCGCGCGAGGACGCTACCGGGACGATGGTGTCCAGCTCGCCGTGGTACAACCGCAGCGGTACGTTGAGCAGGTTGGGAGCGAGGTCCTCCGACCCCGGCATGCTATCGGGACACATGGCGGCGACTCCGGCCCACAGGTCGGGGCGCGTCTCCGCCAGCCAGAGCGCGCCGCCGCCGCCCATCGAAATGCCAGTCAGGTACACGCGGTCGCGATCCACGGGGTAGCGGCGCTCCACGTCGGCCAGCACGTCGTAGACGTCCTGCTCGGCGATCCCTTGGTATCCCATGGTTCCGCGCGCCAGAGGGCACGCGACGATCAGGTCGCGGCCGCGCAGCGGTGGAAAGCTTGTTCCCTCCAGTGTCATGGCGCCCCGGCCCACGATCCCCAATACCTGCGAGAGATTCATGCGATGGTTGGAATCCTCGGAGTGCAAGCTGATTAGCAGGCCGTATTCCTTGGGAGGGTCGAAGCTGCGCGGAATGTAGAGGGCGTAAGACTGCTGTCTGCCGTCCACTGCGGAAGCGACAGTCAAGACGTGCGGACCAGTCTGGGCATGCAGGGCGGCGACGGCGAAGAAGAAGGCGAAGAAACCGCTCCCTCGCGAGTAGGTGCGAGCTCCGCTAGCCTGTACAACGCGAACAATGTCCCGCAATCGCCGGTGTTTCCGATGGTAGGGCATGCTTTAGCTTAATGCCGCATAGTTTTGTGTCGTGCGCAAAAGGTAGGGCGGACCCCTGGGGGGTGCCCTCTGGGCCCCGGGACGCCTTCGTCCCGCTCTCCGTCAAAGAATCAGGTGTCTGCCATCGCGAAGAGGCCGACCTGGGGGTCAACTGCCCCACCTTTTACACGAATACTCGGAAGTGGGAAAACTATGCGGCACTATGCTTTAACTTGCCACGCCGGCGATGAAGCTCAAGCATGCGAGGCCAGTTTCTTGCTGGCGGGGAACCATACTTTGAACCACTCGCGGAACTGCTCCAGGCATTGCCGTTTGGCGGCGGAGAGCGGAACCGGCAGTTCACCGGTCGGAATGCCTCGCGCCGCCACGGCGGTTTTGATGCCGACGGGCACGGGAAAGCGATCGAGCCACGATAAGAGTTCTTGGCGCCTGCCTTCCAGGCCTGAAACAGCAGGTTCATCGCCCGCGGCGATGGCCGCGTTCAGCGCCATCGTCAATTCCGGCGCCGCACACGCCGCGGCGGACACTACGCCCAGTCCGGCAGAGCGAGCGATGACCAGCAACCGATCGTCACCGGCGAGAACCGCGCTGCTTCCGGCGCACGCCTCCAGGCGGTGGAGCGATTCCACCCGGCCGCTGCCGTCCTCGATGCCCGCGAAGCGGCCCGATTCGAGCAGCCGGGCGGCGGTTTCCGGCGCGATTTCTCCAGTGAGAACGATGGGCGGACCGGAGCCTAATTGCGACGCGAACTGAGTATAGAACTCGAAGATATCGTCCTGATCGTACTGATAGAAGAACGGCGGCGGCAGCAGGACGCCGGCCACGGCGGCCGAGCGGGCCTCACGCGCCAGTTCGAGCGAATGGTCGAAGGTGGCGCTTCCCACTCCGGCTAACACGGGAACGCGGCTGCGCTTGACCGCCAGGTACGTGAGCCGCGCCCGGTCGTCTACCGAGAGCGCGGGGTATTCTCCCCAACCGGTGAAGAGCGCAATTCCGCCCACACGCGCGGCGCAAAGATAATCGATGAGGTCGAAGATAGCGCCGAAATTGATGTCGCCGGTCTTGCCGCGGGGCGTAATAGCGGCCGCGTAAACGCCTTGCAGTCCGCCGATCGTCGGAAGCGCCTTCACCTGTACCCGACCATTATTCTATATGCAGGGCGGCCCGTATTGTGGAAATCCGGGCACGACGGTCTCGTATTAACTTTGGTCTAGTCAGCCAGTACTTTACCAGGGCCAAAGCCTTCTATGGAAGCCGGCGCGAATGCGTTCAAATGGCATTGGAAGGGACGAAACACATGACGCCGGACTCCCAAACACTTTTCTCCGTCACGCTCTTTTTGGCATTGAGCTCGCTGCTCGCCTGGTCGAACCGCCGCCATCGCAGCACTCAGATGAATGCTCCTATAGCGGTATCGCTCGCTGCCGGCAACCAGCAGGCAAAGAGCCTCTGAGTCTCTAGCGATCGTTGAGAACGCGCTCGGCCTGTAACCAATCCGAGAGGGCGGTGCCCTCGCGCCGGCCGCCGGCAATCCAGTACGAGTAGGCCAGACTGGCGATCTCTTCCTTGGTGGCGCCGCGACGTATTTTGACGGGGTCTTCGGTGCGCACTACCGCGCGATAAGGGCGCGTGGGGGATGTTCTTCCGGCGGAATAAAACATAAAAGTTCGAGAAACATACTATACATCAATGCGGGACCTCCGCGAGTACTCTGTATGCAGAATTTTGTACCGTACTAGTCCTAGCCCGTCGCTTTCGAACGTGCATTCGAGGCGCATTTCCAGTTTTTCCATGATCCTCCGGGAGGCGGTATTCTCTGCTCTGGCGATGGAAACCACCCCATCCAGGCCGACGCGCTCAAAGATGTCGCGCAGTGCGCATTGAGCGGCTTCGGTGGCTAATCCGCATCCCCAATAGCGCTTCGCCAGCCACCAGCCAATCTCCGGATCGAGTTCCAGGCCCCAAAAGCCGACGCCGCAGAAACCCATCAATTCGCCGCTCGCCGGATCCAAAACCCGCCAACGGCAAAAACCCCGTCCGGCATACAATTCCACCTGCCGGTCGACGAATCGGCGCACCTGTTCGTCGCTCCAGGGGACCCCGCCGGAGATATAGCGCATCACCTCCGGGTCCTGGGCAATCGGGCGGAAAGCAGTCCAGTCGGAACTCTTCCACACGTCGAGGATGAGCCTCTCAGTTTTCAGCGACACTTCTCATATTCGCGCAAAAGAACGGCGCTACAATACGGCGCATGAGAATGGCAGGCGCGTGGCTATTTGCGCTGTGGCTGCTCCCCATGGTGCGGGCCGCCCAGAACTTGGACGTCTACGTGCTAGACGTGGAAGGCGGAAAGTCAGTACTGTTGGTGTCGCCGTCGGGCGAATCGATGTTATTCGACGTCGGGTGGCCGGGGTACAACGGGCGCGATGTCAATCGCATTCTCGAAGCTACGCGGGCCGCGGGGCTGAAGCAGATCGATTACCTGGTGATTTCCCATTACGATATCGACCACCTGGGCGATGTTCCGCTGCTCGCATCGAGGATTCCCATTAAACATTTCGTAGACCACGGCCCTCTGCAGACTACCCGCGCCGATTTCGCGCCGCGCTACAATCCCTACGCCACGGTGCGCGACCGGGGCGAGTATATGGCTGTAAAACCGGGCGACCGTATTCCGATCCAGGGCGTCGACGTCACCGTGATTACCGCCGCCACGAAGGTGCTCGATAAGCCGCTGCCCGGGGCCGGCGCGCCCAATCCGCTTTGCCAATCCACGCCGGAGAAACCGGAGCGCACCGTCGATCTCGAAGACAATATGTCGGTGGGACTGCTCTTCAAGTTGGGTAAGTTCCGCATGTTAGACATGGCCGACCTGGAATGGTTCTACGACCGTAAGCTGATGTGTCCCAATAACCCCATCGGCACGGTGGACGTTTACCAGGTAAGTATCCACGGTCAGGACAAGGGCGTCTCACCGGCGCTGGCACAGGCGATTCATGCGCGGGTGGCGATCATGGCCAACGGTCCACGCAAGGGCGGCGATCCGGCCACCTGGCCGACATTGCGCAACGCCCCCGGCATGGAGGATATCTGGCAGCTTCACTATGCGGAGAACGGCACGGCGGCGACCAATCCGCCGGCGGATTTCATCGCCAACCCCGACGCGGCCTGCGAGGCTAAGTGGATCAAGCTGTCGGCGCGGCCGGATGGTACTTTTACGGTGACAAATAGTCGCAATGGATTTAGTAAGACGTACCAGGCGAGGAACTAATTCGATGTGGCGCAGCCTTTAGGCCAATGCCGCATAGTGTTTGTCGTGCGCAAAAGGTAGGGCGGACCCCTTGGTCCGCGCGGGACGCCCCCGTCCCGCTGTTTCATCGAAGAATCAGGCGCTCGGCGCCGCGAAAAGGTCGACCAGGGGGTCGACCGCGGGCGTGGGCGTCCGCCGCACCCTTCACGCAGATACCCGAGCGTGGGACACCTAAGCGGCGTTGAGCACGAGTGCCAACGCTGAGAGCCGCAAGCCTTGCCCCTCCGCGTCCTCAGCCCTCTCAGCGCTCTCCGGTTTTGACTTTTGTTTTTCTCAGCGTCTCGGCGTCTCAGCGGTGAATATTTTTCTGGCTCGCCCCACCCCCGGTTGACATCTGCGTGAGACACGTTATCATTTTGAGTACCCCCCCGAATGTAAGAGTTGAATCGATCGTGAGCCCAACTAAAAACTCCATCATTCTCGAGACCGATCTCACAGGCGTCGAACGCCACGGCCGCGGCAAAGTGCGCGACGTATACAGCGTCGGCGATCGTCTGGTCATCGTCGCGACGGATCGGATCTCCGCTTTCGATTACATCCTACCCACGGGCATCCCCGATAAGGGCAAGGTCCTTACCCAGCTTTCCATTTTCTGGTTCGATTTTCTCCGCGACGTCACGCCCACGCATTTCCTGAGCGCGAACGTCGACGAGTATCCGCAACCGCTGCCCAGTTTCCGCGGCCAGCTCGAAGGCCGCTCCATGCTGGTGAAGCGCGCCAAAATGCTCGAGATCGAATGCGTGGCGCGCGGCTATATTTCCGGCTCCGGGTGGAAAGAGTACAAACAACAGGGCACGGTTTGCGGCATCCGCTTGCCGGCCGGCCTGAAGGAAAGCGACAAGCTGCCGGAACCCATCTTCACTCCGTCCACCAAGGCGCAGAGCGGCCACGACGAGAATGTATCGTTCGAAACCGTGGTCTCCCTCATCGGTGAGGACCTCGCCCGCCGCTTGCGCGAGCTCACCCTGAGTATTTATAGCCGCGCCGCGAAATACGCCGAAACGCGCGGCGTCATCATCGCCGACACCAAGTTCGAATTCGGTTTCGTGGGCGACGAACTGGTGCTGGGCGATGAAGTGCTCACGCCCGATTCGTCGCGCTTCTGGCCGGCCGAGAGCTACCAGCCGGGTGGCGCGCAATTCTCCTTCGACAAGCAATTCGTGCGCGATTACCTGGAATCGATTCACTGGAATAAGCAGCCGCCGGCGCCGCCTCTGCCGGCGGAAGTCGCCGAGCGTACCAGCGAAAAATATCGTCAGGCATACAAAGCGATCACCGGCCACGAATTATGAACTGGCTGGACGTTGTCCTGCTGCTCCTCATCGGGCTATCGGTGTTCGGCAGCTTCAAGAAGGGTCTGTCGCGGCAGGTGATTCATCTGGCGGCCGTGGTGCTCGGCATCCTGCTGGGGGCCTGGTTTTACGGCAGGGTGGCCGAGTACCTGGAGCCCCACGTCAGTTCTCCCATGGCGGCGAAACTGGGCGGGTTCTTAATGGTATTTTTCGCCGTCGTTTTGTTGGGCGCTATCGTCAGTTCGATTGTGGGTAAATTCCTGCGCGTGACGGGGCTTTCCATCGTCGATCATTTGTTGGGCGCGGGCTTCGGCTTGCTGCGCGGCTTGCTGGTGGCGGTGGCAATCGTAATGGGAGCGATGGCGTTTTCGAAGGACGGTACGCCGCCGCGGGCCATTGAGGAATCGCGGGTCGCGCCCTACGTTTCCCAGGCAGCCCGTGTGTTTGCGGCCATGGCTCCCCACGAATTGAAGGATGGCTTTCATAAATCGTACGGCGAGGCCAAAGTGGCATGGCAACGCCTCAAGAAGAGCACTCATACCGCGTCTGAAGCGGAAAGGAAATAATGAAACAGGAATTCGATGTTCTGGTGGAACATCTTTTGGATGGTACTATTTTTTTGGAAGAAGCAATTGAGCTGCTGGAGAAACGGATGATCGCGCGCGCGCTGGAAAAAAGCGGCGGCAAACAGACGGCTGCCAGCAAGCTGCTCGGGATCCACCGCAACACGCTGCAGCGCAAGATGGTGCAATACGAGCTCGGCAACGGGCGCCCGCGGCGCAAGACGGCCGCACGCGCGCGGCGCCCGTCTAAACGGAAATCCAACGCCGCGTAGTTCCCCGCTTATTTCCAATGGATCTGCTGATTTTCGATCTGGACGGCACGCTGATCGATTCCCGCCTCGATTTGGCGAACGCGGTCAACGGCATGCGCAGTCATCGCGGTATGAGCGCGCTGCCCAACGAGCGCATCTACTCGTATGTGGGGAACGGAGCGCCGCTGCTGGTCCGGCGCTCGCTAGGCGACCAGGCCACGGACGAAGAGTGCCGGCAGGCGCTCGCCTTCTTCATGGAATATTACCGCGCCCACGACCTGGAGTGCACCACGCTCTATCCCGGTGTGCGCGAGTCGCTCGACCGCTTCCGCGATGCCGGAATGCGGATGGCCGTGCTCACCAACAAACCCACAGCCATCAGCCGCCATATTCTCGAGGGACTGGGCGTAGGAGGCCATTTCTTCCGCATTTTCGGGGGCAACAGCTTCGAGCAGAAGAAGCCGGACCCCATCGGCGTGGAGACGCTCATGCGGGAAGCCGGCGTCGATCGCGCCAACACCATGATGGTGGGCGATAGCGCAGTGGATGTGGCTACCGCGCGCAATGCGGGAATCGCGTGCTGCGGCGTGACGTACGGGTTCCAGCCGGACTCGCTGCGCGATCCCGCTCCCGAAATAGTTGTCGACCGCATGGAGCAGTTCGCGGACTGGCTGCTGAAAAAGTAACGCCCGATGTCCAAATCGCCGGCCGCCGCGCGTCATGGTGGTGAAGGAGATTTCACATGCAGTATATTCTGTTAGCCTACGCACCCGAAACCCTGTGGTCCGAATTGAGCCACGAGGACAAAGAGAAAAGACTTCACGCAGCTTATGGCCCGTTCGTCGAGGCGTTGCAGAAAGCCGGCGTGGTGAAGGGAATGAACCGCCTGCGGCTTACCAAGGATGCCACTACGTTGCGCGCTTCCGAGGGTAAACAGCAGGTGCTCGACGGTCCCTACGCCGATTCCAAGGAACAGCTCGGGGGGTATTTTCTCATCGATGTGCCCGACCTGGACGCGGCGCTCTCTTGGGCGGCACGCTGTCCGGCGGCCGAGCATGGAGCCGTGGAGGTACGCCCGATCTGGGAAATGCAGCGGTGAACACGGAAGGCGGCGAGCAGGCGCGTAGCACGGCGGACCTGGTGGCCCGCCGTAGTTACGGCAAACTGGTCGCCTTCCTGGTGGCCCGCACGCGCGACGTGGCGGCGGCCGAAGATGCGCTGGCGGAGGCATTTGCGTTGGCACTGAAGGATTGGCCGCGGAACGGATGCCCGGCGAATCCCGAAGCCTGGTTGCTGACCGTCGCGCGGCGCAAGGCCATCGACGATTTCCGCGGACGCCGCCGCGATGAGATTGCCGTCGAGCAGTTACGACAGATGTCCGACGGCTTGGAGGCCGCCGCCACCGCCGATGAAATCCCCGATCAGCGGCTCGCCCTGATGTTCGCGTGCGCCCATCCGGCCATCGATGCCGGTATTCGCGCGCCCCTCATGCTGCAGGCGGTGCTCGGGCTGGACGCCAAGACCATCGCGTCGGCGTTTCTGGCGTCTCCGGCGGCCATGAGCAAGCGGCTGGTGCGCGCTAAAGAAAAGATCCGCGAGGCCGGCATTCCGCTCCGCATCCCCGAGCGCGAGGAACTCGCCGGCCGGCTCGGCGCGGTGCTCGACGCTATTTACGCCGCTTTCTCCGAGGGTTGGACCGACCCCGGAGGCGCCGACGTCATTCGCCGCGATCTGACCGGGGAATCGCTGTTCCTGGCGCGCCTGGTCACCGAACTGCTCCCCGGCGACCCCGAGGCACTGGGACTGCTGGCGCTCATGCTGTATGCACACGCGCGCCGCCACGCCCGCCGGCAGGCGCAAGGCGAGTACGTCCCACTGGCGGAGCAGGATCCGGCGCTGTGGGATTCGGCGATGATGGCCGAGGCGGAGGTGCTGCTCGGCCGCGCCGGCACGATGCGCTCCATCGGCCGTTATCAATTGGAGGCCGCGCTGCAATCGGCGCACGTATTCCGCTGCTGCACGGGCCGCCCGAACTGGCCGGCGGTAGTGCAGCTCTACGATGCACTCTTCGCGTTGGCAGCCTCGCCGGTAGTGGCCATGAATCGCGCCCTGGCGATCGCCGAGCTCGAAGGCCCCGCCGCGGGTTTGCGCGCCATGCCGGAAATCGCCGCCGATCCGCGCCTCGCCGAATACCAGCCGTATTGGGCCGCCCGGGCGGAATTGCTGGCGCGATCCGGCGTCTATGGCGAAGCTCGGCGGGCATATGAGCTTGCTATCGGGTTGGAACGCGATCCGGCGGTTCGCCGATTTCTGGAGCGCCGGCAGGCACGGTTGCCGGCCTGATCGCCTTGCCGTGCTACGCCATCCGGATTCCGGCATGCCCGCTCAGGTTGCGCTGCACCACACCACCCGTTGCCGATACTTCGGTTACCTGATTCAAACCGAAGGCGAGGAGGGCGAGTCGGCCGATCTGCATGCCTGGGCCGAAGCGTACACTCCGGAGCCCGCGCGGCGCGCCCATCAGCGGGCAGGTCACGCTGTGCAAGGCCGAATTCCATTACGAGATGCGCGTTACGCGCTACTGATTCTCCACGATGTCGCCGTGAGTTGAGAAAGGCGCAAGTAAAGTCGATTAGCTCGGACCGGCGACCAGGCGGGCGAACAGATCGAGATCGATATTGCCGCCGGAAACGATAGCCACCACCTTGCCGCTGCCTGCGCGGCCCGAAAGCGCCGCCGCCACGGCACACGCCGCTGCGCCTTCCATGATCACGCGGTTCCGTTCCGCCACCAGTTTCATGGCCTGCGCGGCTTGATCGAGCGTCACGACGATGGAGCCATCAAGCAGTTTGCGCGCGCGCTCGAACATCGCCGGGAAGACTACCTTGGCGCTGATGCCGTCGACGAACGAAGGCGTGTGCTCGACGGTGCGCGGCTCGCCGGCCGCCAGCGAGGCGGCCAAAGGCGCGCCGGTGTCGACTTCGGCGGCGTAGATGCGGACGCCCGGCTTGAGTTCGCGCAGCACGGCGGCGATTCCGCAGGAGAGTCCGCCGCCGCCCCATGGGATGACGACGGCGTCGAGATCGGGCAGGTCCTCGATCAGTTCCATGGCTATGGTGCCGTTGCCGGCCATCACGTCGGGATCGTCGAAGGCGTGGATGAAGGTAGCGTCCACACCCGGATAGGCGCGCGTTTCGAAAGTCCGCCACCAATCGGCGAAAGGCACCAGGATGGCACGGCCGCCCAGGCGTTCCACGGCGCGGATCTTGGTGGCGGGCGCGGTGTCGGGCGCTACGATGGTGGCGGGGACGCCGAGGCGGCGCGCGCAATATGCCACGCCCTGCGCCATATTGCCGGCCGATGCAGTGAGCAGGCCGCGCTGCAGGCGATCGTGCGGCGTGTGGGCGACCACGTTGGCCGCGCCGCGGATTTTGAAGGAGCCGATCGGCTGGAGATTCTCGAGTTTCAGGAACAACTCAAGTGGGTCCTCGCCCGGGCCGGCCACCAACGGGGTTCGCAGCGCAATGGAAAAGATATTCTGGCGGGCGTCTTCTACCTGCTCCAGGATCGTGGGCATTCCCTCATCTTAAACGCTGCGCGCCGCCTGTGATACCCTCGAATCTTATGCTGTTTGAGTCCGATAAGGTGATGTTCGAGATCTATCGCGAGACCGAGTACACGGGCCAGTATCGCGTGGTCTACTTTACCGAACTGCAGGATCACAACAAGGAAACCGAGATCAATCACGCGCTCGCCGGCGAACATGTTTTCGACGGCTTCATCAAGAATTTCGGCAAGGACGAAGCCAAGGAGATCATCTCCTCGCTGCTGGGCCGTCTCAACAACGGCGAGCCTGTCGATCCCCAGGAAATCGAGCGCGCGCTCGGCGACCACATGGCCTGATCTTGCGAATCACCCGCTTCCCCGCCCTTTCCGAGGCGCAATTCTTTGGATGTACGGCCGCCTTCGTCGACTCGCTGTCGGGCGAATTGAACGCTGCCGCCAGCGCTCTGCGCCGGCTGGAGGGTCAATCGAAAGGGTCGGCCTTCGCTTATGAAATGACGCTCGATACGCACCGCTACGGGGCGCTGATCGTGCTCGACCGGTGGTCGTCGCTGTTGGGCGCGTTCGGTCCGCATTTGCAGCTTTCGCGGCATCGGACGATCGTCGCCGAGGGGGCCGCTCGGGTGCGGACGGCGGAGGGCATTCTGGGCACCGCCAACAACGTCCTGGATGCCGCGGAGAGTTATTCGAGCGAGGTGGTGGAGGCTTGCCTGCTGGCGCTGCAGTCGCTGCAGACCACCTTCGCGGAGGAACGGAACGAAGCCGATCAGTCGGCCAAGCTGGGTCCCATGCTGCCCGAGGACTACACCAGCGCCCGGCGGATTTTCCTGGAAGACCTGGCTGCCCGCTAGGGGAGATGCAGCGGCCGCTTTACCGGAGATTCCGGCCAAAGGCAGCTTGTCGCCCGCAGTTTCGGTCTAGTGGCGCAGACTTCAGCCTGCAGGGTCGAGACTCTCCAGAAACCTCGCCGTCTTCGGTTGAAGCTGAAACCGCTTGCTGACGCGCGCGGCTCGGAAACGCAATCCGCCGATACCGAGCCGCGACCGTGAGGAAGCGGTCCCGATAACAAACTTGGTTTCTGCCGCCAGAGACGCTCCCGCCAGGGACCGTCCCTCGCTCCTCTCGACCCGTCCCGCCGAGAAGAGTCTCGGCGCTGCAGCCTGAAGGCTGCGCCACGTCCGCGGGGGCCTAGCGTCCGATCACCACACCCACTCCGGCGGGCGCCAGTTGCAGGCGGTCGATGCGGAAACCCATCTCAACGGGGCGGCCGACCATGGCTTGGGGATAGAACGGCAGGATAAAGTTCTGAATGAGGAAATCCAGCGTCTTGCCATCGATTTCGAGGCCGGAAATCGAGGCGCGCTCGACATCCACGCGGATCTTGCCGCCGCCGGAATGAATGCGCGCCGTGGCGCTGACGGGCCGCTCGCCGTCGAGCAGTTTCGACATCAGCCATCCCGGTTCGTAACCTTGCGCGCGCCGCAATTTACCGAAATCGACCGTAGCGCTGCCGGAGACAGTTTCCTGTCCTTCCAACACGAGTTTGGCATTGCGGACGCCAGAGGGCGCCTCTTTGGCGGCGAAGGCGTTGAGTTCGCCGAGACTGAGGTCGACGCGCGCGCCCGGCAGCAGGCGGCCGCTTTCGATCAAATCGACTTTCTGGCGCGCGGAAGTGTAGAAATCGAATCCGGAGGCCAGACCCACCGCTGCCACGCCAACCGCAAACCACAAGCCCCTCACACTCTTAATATACGCTCCGGTGTCCACCGTAGTTGCGTTTTGAGGGGAGGGGGGCGATGCGGGTGTTGCAGGATTGCGCACTTTTGGCGGGTGAAAGCGCTCAATCCCTGCGGATTAGCCCTCAATTTCAAGTGGGCGCCGTGTCGCCATATATCGCGTGGCATATATAAATCAGTGAATTAACTCAAAGGTACATTGACTGCCCGCGTGGAGTGCGTTTTGCTAGATTAAGACCATAGGAGCTCTTTATGGCTATCGCTTGGCGCGTGGCAATTGCCGTCCTGATGGCCGTAGCGGCCATTACAATCGGCCGAGTGGTCCAGCTATGGTGGACCTATCGCGGCGCCAGAGTAATTACCTGCCCGGAGAACCTCCGGCCGGCGGGAGTTTTCGTGGCTGCGGCTCATGTGGCCGCCCGGCCCTTCGTCAAAGTACCGGAATTGCAGCTTTCTTCCTGTTCGCGCTGGCCTGAGCGCGCCGGTTGCGGCCAGGAATGCCTCAAGCAGATAGAGGCATCGCCGGAAGACTGCCTGGTGCGCACGATCCTTGCCAAGTGGTACGCGGGCAAGCATTGCGCCTGCTGCGGCCGTCCTATTGGAGATATTTTAATCTCAGGTGCACAACCCGCCGTGCTTTGTGCCGATAAGGTTTCTGTGGAGTGGAGTCAGATTCCAGCCGACCGATTACCGGAAACGCTGGCGGCCGCGTCGCCGATCTGCTTCGCCTGCCATATGGGGAACACCCTCGTCCGCACCCATCCGGAACTGGTTGTCGACCGGCACCGGCCCGCGGACAGTCGCACTGGTTGACGGAGGCGGTATGAAGTGGTGGTTCGGTTTCGCACTGGCGGCCTTGCCCTTGAGCGGAGCCCAAAATGGGACCGAGTTAGCTCCCATCGCGCTGTACACGCAATTTGCGGAGCAGCCGCCGGCGGCGGTTCGCGAGGCGATGCAGGACGAAGCACGGTCGATCATGGCGCCCATGGGCCTGAAATTCCAATGGATGAACCTGGCTGAATCGAATGGAAAGCAAGTTTCGGTGGAACTGGCAGTCATCGAGTTCTCCGGCCGCTGCGACGTCGCCGGACTGAGCTCGCATGACCAGAACTCAGGACCGTTGGGCTGGACTCACATCAGCGACGGCGTGATCCTACCTTTTGCCAACGTAGATTGTGCGGCCGTTCGGAGTTTCATCCAAAGGGAGCTCCGGGACACGCGCCTTCAGACACGGGCGGCAACTTTTGGACGCGCTCTGGGGCGCGTGTTGGCTCACGAGCTGTATCACATCTTCGCCAATACCACGCGGCACGGGTCGGACGGCGTGGCGCGGGAGTTCTACCGCGTTCGCGATCTGCTTTCCGCGGACTTTCAGTTCCAGGCAAAGGAATTCACGGCGCTGATCAATAGCAAAGCTCATGCGGCGCTGGTGAATGCTTCGGCTGGGCTGGTGGAGGACTCGGAGCATCGCTATTGAGGGGACCGCTCCCTCGCGGTGCGGTTTTGTAGCTGCCTTCGCTATAATCGCCTCAGTGCCCGTCCCCGAAACCGAATTGTATCGCCGTCAATTTGAACAGATCCAGGAGCAAGCCAGCCAGGTCACCGCGGACCTCAATGAGGCTCGTTTCAACTGGCGGCCGGCGCCTGGGGAATGGTCGATTGAGGAATGCCTCGCGCACCTTGTCATCGTAGGGCAATGGGAAATCCGCGCCATCGAACAGGCCGTCGAACAAGGCAAACAGCGGGGCATCACCGGTCAAGGGCCATTTGAATTCGGCCCCATCGAGCGGTTTATCATCCACCAGACGGAACCGCCGGTTCGCAGTCCGCTGCCTGCGCCGCGCCACTTCGTGCCGTTGCATGGCCAGCCGGTGACAGCAGTGCTGCCGACCTTCCATCACGTGCAAAGCCAATTGATCCAACAACTGGAGCGCGCCGACGGACTCGATCTGCGCCGCGTCAAAGTGCCAACGCCTATTTCGCGGTTCTTCAAATTGAGCCTGGGCGCGATGTTCGCCCAAATCGCGGCACACGAACGCCGGCATCTCGATCAGGCCTGGCGGGTGCGGGAGAAACTGCCGATTTGAAGAAGTCTCGCGGTAGCATGGCATAACACCAAGAAATATTCACCGCGGAGACGCGGAGACGCTGAGAAAAACAAAAGCCAAAGTCAAAACCGGGAGAGCGCTGAGGTGGCAGAGTGTGCTGAGGGATCGGCTGGCGCAACGTGGGGTCGGCGCAGCAGCAGCCGCCTGTCTGGAAATCGTTCTGTCTTTCCTTTGCGGCTTTGCCTGAGAGGCGGAACTACTTGCGCTCTCCCATCGCCCATTGAATTCCGCCTAGTATCAGGCGGGTGAGGATGGGATTCTCGTAGTCTTCTTTCTTGTGGCCTAGCGCGAGATAGAATTCGCGGCCGCCGTCGAACCTCTGGTACCAGGCGAGGGGGCGCATTCCGTCGATCAAATCGCCGGGGTCGGCGGCAAACTCAGGGTCGACGATTTTGCGCGGATCGGTCGACAACACCTCGTGGACGTCCGGCCGGAGCTTTTCCACGTAATAGCATTCGTCTTCCCATGGGAAGCTGGCCGGCAATCCCTTGGCCGCAGGGAATTTCCGGTCGACCACCTGCACGGTAAAGGGCTGGAGCTTGGGATGCCGCTTGAACTTCGCGCCCAGCACCTGCTGGTAGTAATCCCAATCGCGTTCCGAGCCGCTGGCCGAGTGAATGCCGACGAATCCACCGCCCCCGCGAATGAAGGCCTTAAATGCATCGCGCTGCGCGTCGTTCTCGAAAGCCTGATTATTGCTGTTGGAAAACACCAGGGCGCGGTACTGCTTCAGGTTCGCCGTGGTGAAGACGTTGGGGTCGTCCGAGGCATCGACGGCGAATCCGTTGGCTGCGCCCATTTTGCGGATGGCAGCGACGCTGGCGGCGATATTGTCATGAACGTAGCCCTTGCCGTCGGGCGTGTAACTCCGGGTATAGACCAGGACCTTTCTGTCCTGGGCCGGTGCGAGCGCGGCGCACAACGCAACGGCGGCCAAAATCGAGCGGCACTTCATATATCGAATGTATCGGATAGCGGGTCGGGGCGATAGTCTCTCTCGCGGTAGAGAAAATAGTCGAAGTCCGCGGGCCGTCGAGTGCCGGCGAGATCCTGGCAGCACATGCCTACGAAAGCGCCGGTGAAATTCGGCGTGCCGGGCGCCGCGGCTTCATCGGAGAGGATGCTGGCGTCGAGCGGTCCGGGCAGCCATCGCCACTCCGCGCCGGGCACTCGATAAGCGAAATAGAGCCGCTCGTAATGAGTCCTCTGATTTTCGCCATGGGACCCTCCATTTTACGCGGCATCGGGCTCGGGAGGTAGAATTGCACCGAGGGGGCGGGCGTGATCCAGATCTTCATCGATGGCACGGAGCAGCAGGCGTCAGCCGGAGAGAGGCTTATTGACGCGATCAACCGCGCGGGCCTCACATTGCCGCAGGTCTGCTATCATCCGCAGCTCGGGCCCATTCAGACGTGCGACACCTGCATCGTGGAGGTCAATGGCGAACTGGAGCGCGCCTGCGCGGCGGTGGTGACCGGCGGGATGAGAGTTTCCACGGCTGCGGCTGGCGCGCACGCGGCCCGTACCGAGGCGTTCGACCGCATTTTGCGGAATCACGAACTCTACTGCACGGTCTGCGACAACAACAACGGAAACTGTACGGTTCATAACACCACTAAGCTGCTCGCGTTGGACCACCAGAGTTACCCCTTCGAGCCAAAGCCGTACCAGGTGGACGAAAGCAATCCGTTCTACCGCTACGATCCCGGCCAGTGCATCCTGTGCGGCCGCTGCGTGGAGGCTTGCCAGGATCTGCAGGTGAACGAAACTCTGTCCATCCGCTGGAGCGATCCGCATCCTCGCGTGCTCTGGGATGGTGGGGCGCCCATCGGCGAATCGAGTTGCGTGTCGTGCGGCCACTGCGTGACGGTCTGCCCGTGCAACGCGCTGATGGAGAAATCCATGGTGGGACACGCGGGCTTCCTTACCGGCTTCAACAAGCACGCGCTCAACGGCATGATCGACGTGGTCAAGGGCATGGAAAGCGAGACGGGGATGTCCGCCATCCTGCAGGTTTCCGAGGCTGAGGCGGCGATGCGCACCGCGCGCATTCGCCGCACCAAGACCGTCTGCACGTACTGCGGCGTGGGATGCGCCTTTGATGTTTGGACGAAAGATCGCAACATCCTGAAAGTCGAGCCGGCCGACGGACCCGCCAACGGCGTTTCCACTTGCGTGAAGGGAAAATTCGCGTGGGATTTCGTCAATAGTCCCGATCGGCTGACCGCTCCGCTGATCCGCGAAGGCGACCGCTTCCGCGAGGCGAGTTGGGACGAAGCGCTCGACCTGGTGGCGCGACGCTTCGGCGAAATCAAGTCGGCGCACGGGCCGGACGCGCTCTCGTTCATCGCCTCTTCCAAGTGCACCAACGAAGAGGCGTTCCTCATGCAGAAACTGGCGCGCGCGGTTGTCGGCACTAACAACATCGATAACTGCTCGCGCTATTGCCAGGCGCCCGCCACGACGGGTTTGTGGCGCACTGTGGGCTATGGCGGCGATTCCGGATCGATTTCCGATATCGAGCAGGCCGACCTGGTGTTGATTGTAGGCAGCAATACTGCCGAGAGCCATCCTGTGCTCGCCACGCGCGTGAAGCGGGCGCACAAATTGCGCGGGCAGAAGCTGATCGTGTCGGATCTCCGCGAGCACGAGATGGCGCGGCGCGCCGATCTGCATCTGCACGCCCGTCCCGGGACGGACTTGGCATGGCTCTGCGCCGTCAGCCGCTATCTTCTCGATCAGGGTCTCGCGGATTCTAAGTTCCTGACCGAATGGACCACGGGGATCGAGGAGTATCGCAAGAGCCTGGAGCCGTTCACGATGGAGTTCGCCGCGGAAACGTGCCGCATTCCCGTGGAGACCTTGAAGCGCGCCGCGCATATGATCGCTGAGGCGAAGAACGTGTGTATCCTCTGGGCGATGGGCGTCACCCAGCATTGCAACGGCTCCGATACGTCGACGGCCATCTCGAACCTGCTGCTGGTGACGGGCAATTACATGCGGCCGGGTACGGGAGCTTATCCTCTGCGCGGGCACAATAACGTACAGGGCGCGAGCGACCACGGCGCCATGCCGGCGTTTTTGCCGGGATACCAATCGGTGACGAATTCCGAGGTGCGCGTGCGCTTCGAGGCGCGCTGGGGCGTGAGTTTGCCCACCGGCAAAGGCCTCGACAATCACGAAATGGTGGAGGCGATTCATCAGGGCAAGCTGCGCTCGATGTATCTCTGCGGCGAAGAGATGGGGTTGGTGGATTCGAACGCGAATTATGTCGGCGCGGCGTTCGGCAAGCTGGAGTTCTTCGTGGTGCAGGACATCTTCTTTACTGCCACTTGCCGGTTTGCCGACGTGGTGCTGCCGGCCAGCCCGAGCCTGGAAAAGGAAGGCACGTTCACCAGTACCGAGCGGCGCATTCAGAGATTATATCGGGTGTTCGATCCGCTGGAGGGCAGCCGGCCGGACTGGGTCATCGTTCAGGACGTGGCAAACCGTATGCACGCCGGCTGGAATTATCGCGATCCGTCGGAAATTATGGAGGAGATCGCGGAACTTACTCCGCTGATGGCGGGCGTTACTTACCAAAGGCTCGAAGGTTACAAGAGTCTGCAATGGCCTGTGGCGGCGGATGGCAGCGATCAGCCGCTGCTATACACTAAGTCCTTCGCGTTTCCGGATGGCAAGGCGCGCCTGTTCCCGCTCGCGTGGCGAGAGGCGCCGGAACGTCCCGATGAGGAGTTCGATCTCCATTTGAATAACGGGCGGATGCTGGAACATTTCCACGAGGGCAATCTGACGCAGCGCATTCCGGGAATTCACGCCAATGCTCCCGATACTTTCGTGGAAGTGTCGCCGGAACTGGCGGAGGCGCGCGGCATCGAGAGCGGAAGCCTGGTGCAGCTCACGTCGCGCTACGGGCGGGTGCGCGTGCGTGCCCTGGTCACCGATCGGGTCAGCAACGGCGAGTTGTACATGCCCATGAACTCGGTGGAAAGCCCGGTGAACTTGCTCACCGGCAATCATACCGACCCGGTAACGCACACGCCGGCATACAAGGAGACCTCTGTGAGCATGAAGGTTTTGGCAGCGAAGGGCGAAAGCCCGCTGCCGGGGACGAACTTCCGCTTCGGCCATCCGACGCCGCAAAAAGGCGTCGATATCGAGGCGAAGTGGCGGCAGCCGGGATATCGCTTCCCGGGAAAGGCCTGACGCAAATGGCGCAACCGATTTCATTCATACCGAGCCAGCGGGCCGTCGAGCCTCACGCCGAGGCCATCGATTCGGCGCTCGAACTTCTGCAAGCAATGCACGATCGCGGCGCGCTCGATCTGCTGCGCGGACTGGTCGGGGCCGGCGATCAAGTCGTCGACATCCTGACGACGGCGCTGAATACTCCCGAGGCGATTCGCGGCATCCGTAATTTTCTGCTGTTGACGAAGTTCTTCGCGACGATCCCGCCGGAAGTTTTGGGCCGCCTGGTGCAGACGGCGACGGACGGCGCGGCGCGGGAGAAATCGAATGAGGCGCCGGGACTGTTGCACTTGATGCGTAGGATGAATAGCGAGGACGCCCGGCACGGAATGGCAGTGCTGCTCGATTTGCTGGAAGGCGTGGGAAAGGGGTTGTGAGGTCGCCACGACTCATCTCGGCGGGACCAACACCGACCAGGACAAGCTGAAGCATGTCCCACGTGGGGCATGCTTTAGCTTGCCACGCGAGCAAAGCTCGCCTGCCGAGATGCGTCCCGGCCCGCGCCACGTCGAGCACCTACCGAGCAGCCTGCGGCGCTTTCGGCGGCCGCAGCAGCAGCGGCACCGCGGCACTCACCAGCGTCGCCAATGCCAACCAGCGCATCGCTCCCTGATAATGCCCCGTCGCCTCACGAATGCTGGCTACTAGCGTGGGGCCGAACACCGCCGCGAAGCCCCAGGCGGTCAGCATCATCCCGTAGATCGGGGCGATCTGCGCCGAGCCGAAATAATCGGCCGCGAACGCCGGCATCGTCCCGAAACCGCCGCCGTAACAAAGCAGAATCAGGCACGCGAACAGCGTAAGCATACCGAAATCGTGCGCGCTCGCCAGCAGGAAGAAGGCCACCGATTGCACCAGGAACATGGACAGAAATACGACACGGCGGCCGATCGCGTCGGACAACCAGGCCCACAGAAAGCGGCCGGAGCCGTTGGCGATCGAGATCAAACCGACGAGGCCCGCCGCCGTTTTCGCCGAGACGCCGGAAATTTCCTGCGCCATGGGAGAGGCTTGCGAAATGATGGCGATGCCGGCCGTGGTATTCAGAAAGAGCGTGAGCCAAAGGCAGTACCATTGCCAGGTGCCGAGCGCTTCTTTCAACGAGAAGTCATGGCGCGAGCGCGCCGTTGCTCCCCCGCTCGTGGGCTGGTATCCCGGGGGCTTATAGCCGGCCGGGGGATTTTGCATCGGGAATGCACAGAGGAAGACGACGACGAAATAGGCGCAGCCGAGTATTTCGAACGTGCGGCCCACGCCAACAGACGATATGAGCGAGTTGGCGACGGGTGCGGTGACCAGTGCGCCCGATCCGAACCCGGCGACCGCCAGGCCGGTGATCAAGCCGCGCTTATCGGGAAACCATTTGACCAGGGTGGCGATGGGAATAATGTAGCCGAGGCCGAGCCCCGTGCCGGCAATCACGCCATAAGTGAGGTAAAGCATGTTCAAGCCGCTCACCATGCCGGCCAAAGCCGTGCCTGCGCCGTAGAGAACGGCCGCCGTGAACGCCACCGGCTGCGGACCGCTTCGCCGCATCCAGAGTCCGCCGACGAATGCCGCGAACCCGACGATGAAAATGGTGACCTGAAATACCAGCGTCACCTGCGGAATGGTCCAGCCGTGAGCCTTGGTCAACGGAATGCGAAACACGCTCCAGGCGTACACCGCGCCGAGAGCGAGCTGCATGAAAACTCCAGCCACTGCGATGAGCCAGCGATTCGGTGTCGACACGGGACCTCCTTTACAGGGGAGCGATCACTGTTTCCTGCCGGCTGATGCCATCCACCATGGCAGTGCCGACACCCAGGTGCTGATCGACGAGTTGGTGCGGCGTGTGCTCCATCCACTCGGCGAGCGAAATGTCTTCGTAGCGGTCGGTGCGGAACATCTCGAGGAAGACGAGGTCGGTATCGCCGGTGTTCTCCACGTAGTGCGGGTTGGACATCGGCACGTACCCGACGTCGCCCTCCTGGAAATCCATGGTTCGCGCGTGTGTGCCGGCGGCGAACAGAGTCATGCGGCCCTTGCCGGACACGAAATACTGCCACTCGTCGGCATTGGGATGCCAGTGGAGCTCGCGCAGTCCGCCGGGTTTGAGCCGGACGATGGCCGCCGAGATGGGCGTCACCGGGAAATTGCGCGAGTCGACGATCTTCACTTCCCCGCCCCGCGTCACCTTGGTCGGCTTCATGTCTTTGGTGCGGAAATCGTAGCGCCGCGGCACTTCGCCAGTGCCCGCCGACGCCTGCGCCTGCTCGGCTTTCAGGTCGCCGGGCATTCCCGTCTGGAAGATGAAAAGCTCCTTCTGCGGCACCTTGTTGAAGGTCGATTCCGGCACATTGAAGTTCTTGGCGAGGACCTCTTTGGGCGTGTGCGTGAGCCAGTCCGTGATGAGGAAGGTTCCGAATTCGTTGAAATTGCCGTTATCGAAGACCAGCAGGAAGCGCGCGCCATCCGGACCGAGCCCCTGAATGGAATGCGGAATACCTTTCGGAAAGAGCCACAGATCGCCTTCGCTCACATCGCTGACGAAGCTCCGGCCCTCCTGATCGACAGCCGTAATACGCGCGTTGCCGTAGAGCATGATGGCCCACTCCGCTTCGACATGCCAGTGGAGCTCGCGCACGCCGCCGGCGGTGAGGCGCATCTCCACACCCGCGATGGTCGTCGAGATCGGCAACTCGCGCGCGGTCACCTGCCGAGTCCACCCACCGCTCGACACGCGCTTCCGCGCCAGGGCAAAGGAGTACTTAAATGGCGGCACGGTGCCGTTATCGGTGTCGGGGGACCAGTTGGAGTCGGGATTCTGTGCTTCGAGCGGCGCGTTCTTCGGACCGGGGGCGCTTTCATTGGGCAGGTGATGATCGGGGGAAGTGGTCTGAGTCTGGGCTTCGGCCGCGGATACTGCTGCCGCCGTAGTCAAGACCGCCGATCCAACCTGCAGCATTCCGCGGCGCGTGATGCGATCGTGGGGTTTTCTCATAGGAATCGGGGCGATTCTATCATGTCCCGGCCGCGGAACGGGAGGGGTGGACGCACGCTTTCAGAAAGACCAAAGCAAACTGGTGAAGCCGGTGTGCGCGTGATAGTTCTCGTAGTACGAGAAGAGCTGGAACTGCTCGTTATACCCGTAATATTGCCAGGCGGCGTTCCAGCGGAGCTTGGGCGTGAGGCGGAACGATACGCGCGCCATGGGAGACTCGTAGGTCAGCGGGAACGTCTGCACCGAATCGAGCAGTGCCGCTGTCCCCGTAGTTCCCGCGGGCGCCGCGGCGGAGCGGCCGTCGCCCGTATCCTTGGTGATGGTATAGCCGACGAATAGGTCGGCGCGGCGGCCGATAGAGAATCGCGCGCCCAGGTTAGCGGCGTGGATGTTGCTGATAAAGATGGAATCGTAACCGGTCTGAAGCTGCGGAGAGACCAGCCCCGCGAAGAACTGCAGGCCGCCCACCGTGTCCAGGTGTAACTTGGTGTAGCTGGTATCCAGCGAAAGCCATCGTTTGATGGCCCAGGATGCCGAAGCGCCAGCCTGGCGCGAGCGAGAGCTATAAGTGGTGAAAGATAGTGGCGCGTTCTCGTTGTATTGTTCGCGATAAGTCGCACCTAACTGGAGCAGCTTGGTGCGGTATTGAGTCCGGCCCCCGAGAGTGTGGTAATTGCGATCGCTAACCGGTGTGAGAGCGCCGGACGCGTGTCCCACCTCACCCTCCAGATTCACGGTCCAGGGCTTCAGCGGCTGCAAGCGAAATCCGCCCGAGACAGCACTCAGCGTGCTGTCCTGCGGGTACAGACTGCTGCCCGAGCCGTTCGGCACACCCGGGAGATTGAAGGCCTCTTCCACGCGGATCTGACGGTCGGAGAAGGTATAGCCGGCATAGACTCCGAACCATTTCCGCATCTTATAGCGCAGGTCAGTGGTGTTGCTAACCGTGCGCACGCCCAAGAAGTTGAAGTCCAACATGGTCCGGGTGTTGGTTGCGAAGTCGAATTCGCTGTAAGAGGAATTGCCGTCGATGCGGATGTTACTCACGGCGGTGTGATTCACGATGGTGAAATTGTCGGTTGGGAAGATACTTAAATTGAAATCGCTCCCCAGCGTGGGCCGCTGCGCGTCGCCATTCACGAGAATCTCGCGATTCGCAGCCACGCCCAGCCGACTCGTGCCGGCCGCCATTTCATTGAGCGCGAAGTCGCCCTTGCCGCTGGCGTAATTGGCCCGCGCGTTCACTGCCCAGCGTTTCCGGCTGGTGAAAAGAGTGCCGAGCCACGCGCCATTCGAGCCGTGAAAGGGCTGCGTGCGCGAGAATGTCTGCAATACCGAAGGGTCGTTAGGCTCGATCGACCCTTCGGGAGTGGTCAGACTATCGACCGTATCCTGTTTGAAGAACTCCCAAGTCCGGCGCACGATGAAGGTAAAGCCGGCCAAGTGAACGGTCGCTCCCGCCCGAAAATCGTTGTACTGCTGGCGGATGTTGCTGAACGCCGGGAAGGCGGCGCTCGAGGTATCGAATTCCTGCGCGCTCGTCAGCGCAGGACCGGTCAAAGTATTGCGGCTGTATCCGATGTCGAACTGGGCCACACGGTTATCGGGAAGGAGCGTCAGGTCGTGATCCTGCAACAGCCGCGTGGTGTTCATCAGGTGCTCGCCTCCGGAGATTACGACTCCCGGGTCGAAGAACTGATTCTCGCGCCAGTTCATGTCGTAGCGGTAGAGGCGGTTCTTGCGGATCCGCAACACCACCGATTCGTAGGGATCTCTGCCGAGCCCCATGGTGGTCAGCAAAACCTCGTCGAAAAGCCGGCCGTGGCCGTCTTTGGAGTCGATCGTCAGGGTACTTCCCAGCAGGCGCAATCCGTTGCCGTAATTGACGTCGCTGCGATACAGGCCGTCGTTGCCGAACACCGTGGCGAATCGATAGCCGAACTCGAAAGAATCGGTGATGTTGTACGGCCCGATATTCTCGCCGCGTGTCGATCCTACTTGTTCGGGAGTCGGCGCCAGCACTTCCTGCGCGGACAATGTGACGGCCGCGGCCGTGGCCATGAGGATCAGAGTTGTTAGTTGTCGCCCCATCTGGTTACCTCAAAAACAACGGATCGGCGTTAGAGCCGTGAATACGCACGTGACAGGTGGTGCAGCGCTGAAACTTGGGATCGAGTAAGTTATGGTCGGAGGTGGTAAGATCCACCCCCGAGAGGCGTGTTCCCTTACTGCCGCCGTTGTGGCATTCCAGGCAGAGAGTGAAGACCACCGGACGGCGAAGCAGGCGGCCGTTGGTCGACCCGTGAGGGTAATGGCATCTCTCGCAACCCTCCACGACGGTTGGGGCGTGCTCATAGACGAACGGTCCGCGCCTGTCGCTGTGGCATTTCAGGCAGGCCTCATCGTTGAAGGCGGTCGGTTCCACCATGGGCGGCCGCGTCGCCATGCGCCATGTGGCGGTGAATGTGCCGTGCGGATTGTGACAATCCCAACAATCCATGAAGCCTTCGTTGACGCGGTGTTTCGACGGCATTTCGAACTGCGCGCGCACGCTGGCGTGACAGGCAAAGCAGGTCTCGCTGCGCGTTTTCGCCAACAGAAATTTCGCGCTGGGAGAATGATGGATGGAGTGGCAATTCGTACACGTCACGCCGTTCAGGGTGTGCTCGGACCGCTGGATGTTGGCTTTCTGAAGGTCCTTGGCGTGGCACGTGAGGCAGACTTCCAAGGTCTGCTTGGGTGGCATTAAGGAGAATGCGTGCCCGATGGTCGTCTTGCCGCCGCGGGCGGCTACGTGTTGCTGGCCCGGACCATGGCAGCTTTCGCAGTCGGTCTGCTCCGGCGGCCGGTCGCCCGCCGCCACGGCCTGATAGTGCGGATTCTTATAGAAGTTCGCCCATACGTCCGCGTGACAGGTTTTACATGCGTTACTGCCCACGTACGCTGTGGCGGGTGGCGGCGTTTGCGCCAGACTAAGGGCCGCTACCGAGAGGAGTATAAAGACGGCGACACTTACCCTTTGTCCAGCGAACATGTTTCCAGCATACACACTTACTGCGCTGGAAAGCTGTTATAAGATGTCCCCTATACTAATTTAACACTCGGTAATCTTAACATCTGTAATATCATCCCGGTAAGATCTCTATCTTCCAAGGAGATGCTGCCGGGCTATGGGAGTGCATCATGGCCCGAAGGGCCAGAGCGAGCTCCGCTCGCTTGGACAAGCTGAAGCTTATCCCACGAACTTCTAACGCTGTTCAAGCCCCTTGAGCAGAACCGGCGAGTCGCCCACCACAACACTGCCCTCAACCGGCGTGACGTTGCCGAAGATGTCGTGCTGAGAAACGGAATGGAGCGTCGCGGGGATGGCGAACTGCACGGTAGCCGACGGATTCCAGACAATCAGCCCGCGGCTGACGCCGGCTCGCGCCCCGCGCTCATTACCGGCCGGCCCTTCCGCCTGCCAACTCAGCCCAATTTGCCATGTCCCGGAGGCATCGATAGATGCGCCGATGAGCGAAGCTCCGCGCAGCCAACCCAGCAGGATGCCAAACGCCCGGCCCGCTTCAGTCAGCACCTGCGGATTGTTCTCCTCGGTGCCTACGCAGAAGGTGGTGGCTTTGCCCCACGCGTACCAGTCGTAGCGGATGGAGCCGAACGCCAGATCGACCAGATATTTGCGCACCAGGTAGCCTGCCGCCAGATCCTCGGGCACGGTGTTGTCCCCCGAAGCCCCTTCGGTATCCCAGAGCGGAATCGCGCCCGCGCCGTTTCTGGCCATCACCAGGCGCACATTGGCCATGGCGGCAGCGGTGTTCTCCGGCGGTGTCTGATAGAAGTGAAAAGCGATCATGTCCACGTTCGAGCCTATGCCGGCCTGCAGAAGTTGATCCAGATATCCCGGCAGATAAGCCGCCGGCGATACCACGGTGTTATCCGGATCCACCGCTTTGAGAATGCGATACGCCTCGGCCGTGAGTTGTGCCAGTTCGGCCACGCTGCCGGTGTAGTAGGTGGGATCGTTGGGTTCGTTCCAGATCTCGTAGTAGCGGATGCGCCCCTGGTAGCGTTGGGCGACCGCCGTGATGTAGTCCCGCCAATCCTGAATATCGGCGGGCGGAGCGGGCGCGCCCGCGCCGACGTAATTGACGTCGTCGGGATTGGTGGAGGCCCAGGCGGGCGTCTGGCCGAGTGTAAGCAGGATGTCGTGCACGCCATGCTGTTCGGCGGCCGCTACCCAGGTGTCGAGGGGCTGCCAGTTCCATACGCCTTTCACCGGTTCGAGCAGAGTCCAGGAAGTGCCGGAGTCCCACAGCCGCAGGGTGCCGAATCGGTCCGGAGGCCAGGGCACTCCGCCGGAAACCGGCGCGCCTGCGGAATTGGTGAACTCCACATCGTCCACCCAGAACGTGCCCGCTTGCGCGGCCTGAAACATCAGCAGGACGCTGCCCGTGTCGTTCACCTGCCCTTGCGCGGTGAACTGCTGCCAGGCGCCCGTGAGCGTGGCCGTCGTCTCGACGTAATAAGTGTACGGCGCACCGCCCTCTTGCAGAATCAGGTTGACCTTCATTCCGGCATCGCCCCGCAACCAGGCGGTGAACGTGTAGATCTCTCCGGGAATCACGGTAAGCGTTTGGACTAATTGCACGGCAGTGCCGGGAGGCGCGTTTTGTACGCTCACCTTTTGGGAAGACGTTCCGCCGTGCGGATTATCGGTGTCCTCCGAATAGGTCACCGTCGGATTGGGAACGCCCCAGGAAGAATTGTCGTTCCAGTCCACCGCGATATTGCCGGAGATCGGATTATTTACGCCGGCGGAAACGAACGGCGGCTGGAAGCCGCTGTTGAGGAGTTCGCTTTGCAGAAAGTTCTCCACGTGCATCCCGAAGAACGACAGCGGAATCCGGCCGATATTGGGTGTGGGCGTGATGGTTCCGGGCGCGAAGGAAAGCGCAAAGTCATCCACCCAAACAGTGCCGGGGGCGTTGATGGCGATCATCAGATCGGCGGGTTCGGTGGAAGTGATGTAGCCAGCCGCAGTGACCTGCTGCCATTCCGCGGTCAGCGACAGCGAACTTTGAATGTAAACGGCATATGGGGAGTTGGCCTGTTGAATCGCCAGCGCGGCCTGCAGGCCGGGCGTTCCACGCAGCCAGACCGAAGCGGTATAGATGTTGCCCGCCTGCAGCGGAAAGCCCTGGGTGAACTGCGCCTGGCCGGTACCTACGCTGGCGACGACCACTTTCTGGCATGCCAGTCCGCTGTGCGGATTGTCGGTCTCTTCGGAGTATTGGACGGTTGCGTTCGCCCAGGCCGAGTTTTCAGACCACCCGTTGGCGAGGGCGCCGGAGATCGCGCCGGCATTCAGGTTCACCGGGTTGTACGGCGGCTCCATGCCAGGATTCGTCAACCCGACCGGAGTATCGGCGTGCGCCGCGCCGGCGGCACACAGAGCTGTCAGCAGAAGGGCGTGGCAGCCATCGAACTTGAGCCAAGCAGATACCCGCAGTGCCACCAGCTTCCATTATGGCCCGATTGCGTGCAGAGGACACGCGCCGGGGTAGCGCGCTAAAAGTGCGTTGATCGCAGATTGCGATAGAATTTGAAAGATCTAGCTGGGAGGCGCACGCCAAGATTCAAGGCTTTGATACCCGCACCCTGCGCCGTGCATGGATGATCTGCCTAGTGGGGGCAGGGTTGATTTGCGTCTCAGTAGGAGGAACTGGTTTTGGGGCAACCGCAACTCTAAGGAACGGTAGGGGAGGTGGCGCTTCGCCCATCCTGGATGTCAAATTTTGGAAGAACTCCCGAAAGTACGGCCAGCAGTTGAAGATGGCGTTTCCATTCTTGAAAGCCTCAATCTCATTCCCTTCGGGTCTATACCCTTCCCCTAACCCATAGCGAAGCTCATAAACACACTCCACGGAAAAGACTTTGGTTTTATTGGCATCCACCGCGAATGCCTCAAACGAGACATCAACGGCAAGAACATCGTTGACTAATGTTGTAGCCGAAGAATGCGACTCATTTAGAGTGTATGGCTCGGATAGCTGTGTTCCTGCTGGCGCTTTCCACCCGGCGCACCGAACTAGCGTAACTTGTCGGAGTTCACAGTGAGACTGGAGCGATTGAGCGGCCCTGAATTCCTCTCGCGTCGGAGAAATCAACATAATGGTGCGTAATCCCCAACAGGCTGAAACACACTATCTGCGTAAACCCTTTTTGGGGTTCCGAACTGCTGTTTTACAAAGGGCTCGATGGTTCCTGTAATCTCACCATAAGAGACCAGGGAATCCGCTCCTGCGCCAATCGCGACTTTCTGATAGTTGTGCCGCGCTGCTTCCGGATCTGTCTTCAAAAGGAGGAGTTCGTTCAGAGCCTCATCCTGAATCTGGCCGTTCTCCCAACGATGAACACTAGCAGGCCCTACTTTCAGGTATCGCGCGAACTCGTCTTGGCTCATTCCTAGTTGCCTGCGCGCTTCCCTAATTTGCTTGCCAGTCAAGAGCCCATGCTTCTTTCTGTATGCGTCTGAGATGAGTTTTGTGAACTCCTCACTATACTTGCTGTCAATCGTCTTGAAGCCGCAAACGGTGCATTCGAGCCCGTGCGCCCGCACAGTGAATTCTTCATCGTGGCGATGTCCCGCAAGGTCCACAATCTTCGGGATAAGAGTGCCTCTCCCGCACTCAAAGCAGGCGATCTCTTTAGACGTGTTCATGAGTGAAATCCTGGTCGGCTCCCGTGAAAAGAGTAGAGCACGAGGAGGTCCACTCCTCCCCTTGCCACTAGACAAAACTTCAAGTACATCCGAACGTGCTCCTTCGAAAACCAACTAAAGGCGTACATAAGGTTGCCCCCATACGCACCAGTAGAGATGTTGTCGGGTGGTTTTGGTCCGCTTCTGTGTCTCGGCTTGATCCGGGCGAGAGCGGTGCGGAGAGCCGTAATCCTTTCGGCTTTCGTGAGGAGGCCAAGCGTGTAGAACTCGTCATCCACCTTCGTATTCCCGTACTCGAAATCCCTACGCTTGTCGAGGGAATCTCGTGCCGACACGAGCGCCTTTTCTGATTCAGCGTCTCTTGCGCCCGTCTTTACCCTATCATTTGATGCCATCTGAGTCAACGGCAGAAATTGAACAAAACTTTAGGCTGCGCGGAAAGTATACATCCAAAGCATTGATTTTTCAATACATACCAAGAATTTAAGGGTTCAGAAATATTTTTGCGCTCTAATTTGAACCAAAAGAATCTCCATACGTTTCACCACAGCAATTCTGCCAATTGCCACACATGATCTGCGATTCCCGCTTCCATCGCGGGCGTGACGCGCAGCGTTTTGCGAATCCGGCAGAAATTGTAGTACGCGAAGTGAACGCAGTACGCGGCCAGAGGTTGTCCCACTTTTTGCTGAACGCGTTCGCCGAGTGAGACGGCGCAGGGACATGCGGATCGTGAGATTCTGCCGCTCTACGTGAGACGTGCAAATCTTCGCGGGATCGGGGTTGCCCATGACTGGGACCTTCTCCGCATGCGTTACTTCCGCAGGGCTATGCCGGCGTTCGTTGTCATGATTCTCTGCATACACCTTGATGAGCTGCGCGAAGCTCGGGTGTGGGAAATTGCAGACCTGCTGGCGTAGAATGAACTGAAGCGGTTCGAAATACTTCAGCTTAGCTGCCACTGCTCTGAACGGCTGGTACCCGTTCAGAAACAGAGTTAATTGCGGCCTAGAGTGTATCATGCCGCGAAGCGTATTTGACAAGTGCAAAACGACTCCCAAAATCAACGGTCCTGGCCGTTCTCCAAGCCCCTGGAGTTCCTCCAAAAAGTCAAATATGGAGGGGTTGTGGGGAAATTGGCCGCCATCACGGTTGCCGCACTCCTAGTGGTGGCTGTTGGTGATGGTGAGCGCATGGGGCAATGAAACAGTTCACCTGGCCGGTTTGGGAATTGTGGTTTTACTTGTATTCGCCGCGTTTTGGAGGATCGCTAAGGCTATCGAAAAGCATCCCGCGCTTGCCCTGATGGACGGCTCTGAAATCATCACCTATCACAAACTCCAACTGGCGGCAAAAGGAAATCCCTCACTGCCAATAGATTCGCAGCCGATACCTGATCCGGTCCTAGGAAAATCGAACTTACTGATTGAAGAAAGCGACGAGGAATCCTGATGCCCACCGTCAACTCTGTCGCTGCCAGAAAATTTGGATTCCTGCACCTCGGGGTGAATTTTGAAGGGGTGGACATAGAAGCGTACCGACCTGCGGTGGAAAAGGTTCTCAATAAGGCTCAAGACTGGTTACGCTACGCGCCAAATTGGTGGCTGATCTACACGAGCCGCTCTTTGGAGGTGTGGCAGAAAGAACTGGTTGAGGTCCCCGGCATGAAAGAAAAGTCTTGGGTCATCTGTGAGGTCAATATCACCAACAGAACCGGATGGATGTACAAATCCGAGTGGGAGTGGATCAACAAAGAACGCTGAAGCGTTTGCCCTCTTTACCTATCGCAATGAACGACGCATGTTCTCAGATTCTATCGCGAGAAGAGTTCCGAGAGTTTGGGGAAGTGGTGCAGCGGATGCGCGAATGAACCGGGGAAAGACGATTAGGCAGCAGCATGCAATCAGACGAACTGCTCAATGAAATTAAGGCGCTCCGCATTGAAGTTCAGGAACTCCCGGAGAAAATTGCCATAGCGCTGGCGAAGAGGGTAGGGCGCACCCTCAACTGGATAATGCTGGCGATCATCTTTTTGGGATGCACCAAGATCGTGAGCGACTGGCTGCGCAAGTGATCTGATCAACGCACCTGCCGAATTCACAAGACGCTGCGCGTCACTCCCGCGATGGAAGCTGGCCTCACGGATCACATCTGGGAAATCGCGGAGTTGCTGGCAGGGATTGAATCAGGCTGGCCCTGGTAGTATTATCGGCTCTATGCGCTACCCGTACACTGCTGCTGAAGAGCTTGAAATGGCTAAAAAACTAAGCCCCCGAAACCCGCTGGCTGCGGCTGATGTCATCCGTATTCTGTGGGAACTCGCGCAAGAGGAATTGAAGTGCGCTACTGGCCAGTAAGACTCAATGGCGGTCGCGAGATTTCGCTCCTAAAAGGCCGCGCATGCGCCTACCCAGAACTTGATCCCGAGGACCTAGACGGAGCGATTCAACTGGATGCGCAGGTGAACAGTTGGTTGGAAACGCACCGCAACGACCCGCGTTATGCTGGCGTGCAGGAGTGGTTAGATCTATTCGAGGATGAGCATCCCTCACTATCCATCAAAATGCCGGAACGCCAGAAGCGAAAAACCGCCGTTGAGATCGCCAGCAAGCACAGTCCGAAGCGCTCCTAAATTTTCGTTCAACGCACATTTCAGACACTACCCGCGCCGGCGCGGGCGCGGTTCAAATCGGCCGTCAGCGCTCGGATTCCAAACGGTCGGCGCGGGCCCAATGGAAGTCACGGGCGGGCGGGACTTATTTCCACGGCGTTGCTGAACTCCGGTTGGCGACGGCTCGGCAACCAAATCGGCCACTGACGGACCGCGTCGATTCGGGGCCGGGCTAGCGCAGTTCCAGCAACTCTTCCCTCACCACGGAACGTACGCCACGGAATTCCAGACCGGCGTCGCCCGAGGCGTGGAAGACCTTGACGCGGCGGGATTGGGACAACGGGTTCCCGTCCAGGCTGCGCAAGGTGAAGATGGGCGCGACAACGTAGTGGCGGCCGCTCCAGGTCTGCGCGCGGAATGCCACGAACTCAGGACTTTCGACCAGGAATCCATAGGCCGGCAGCTCAATCGCGCCTCCCAGTTTGGATTTCCACTGGAATGAGGCGTCGCCCATGTTGACCACCACTTCCACGATTTGCCGGCCGTCGCTGAAGAGGCTGCGCTCCACCTTGCGGTCCGCGGTGAGAAACTCGTGGCGCGTCATGGGCATTTTGCCGGTGATTTCATTCAGCGGCGAAAGGATCTCATGCGTGCTCTTCATGAAACGATCCGCCGGGTGCATCCCCTGCGCCCAACCGTTTTCGGCGCGCACAAACAGAGCGGGGTCTTTGCGGTTGTCCGGCGGAGCAGCCGGTTCCTGTGCCGCCGCGCCTTTCCAGTAAATGTGATTGGGCACGCTGTGGTAGTTCAACGTCCGGCCCAGAATCATATGGCCGAGGACGTACTCGGCCGACCGCGCCGCGTCGTAACCGTACTTCCCATAGGCCGCGATCGCATCGTGATAGACCAACTCGAATAGCGGAATGGCGACAGCTCCCGTGCCGCTCAACAGGTCTTTGTTGGCGAAATGGGCGCCCGACACGCCAGTGATACCTTCGAAGAAATCGCTATGCGGGATGGCCCACTCGCGGCCGTCTTCGCTCCCGAAGGTCCCAAACTCCTCGCGAGCGTAATCGGAGATAGCCTGCTTCCATCGGATGTCGTCGTTCTTTGTAAGGGGATGGCGAGGGTCGAAGCACTCAGACAGGCCGGCGGCGTAAGTGGTATCGATGAAATACGAGTTGGCGCCGGTAAGCTTCTTGACGGCCTCCAGGTTCTGCGGCCGGCGCGCGAGTTCCACCGCTTGGCGCGAGCAGGTAATGTAGGCCCGGCCACCGTCCCACACACCACCCTTGACCGGCTTCCCGTCGGCGGTCTTCATGATGAAGTCCTCACTCCACGATGGAGAGTCGCGGTAGATGTCCTGGTAATTGTCGTGCGGGCTAAAGAGGTAGCCGAGCTTCATCACGCGCCGGGCGCAGTCGGCGAACCCGGCGTCGCCGCCCAATTCAGCGGCGGCAGGCATGATATCGGGATGCTGGTTGTCATATCCGCGCCTCGTCCAGCCGCCCAACCCGAACAACACCTTTTCCATTTTGAGGTCATCGTGCACATGCTCGGCTACCTGGGCGGCCTCGTCGAAGGTCCAGTTTACAGCGCTCGAAACTTCCTGCGTACTCTCTTCGTTCATGCGGCGCCGCAATGCCTGCCAAAGTTTGACGTTCGACGCCCCGAGAAATTTGACGCGCTCCGCATTCTGGCCGATCTTCTGGTCCCAGGTGATCAGCAAACCGCTGCTGCGCACCATCTCGCGATACGCCGTGGCGATCGTCACGTAATCGCCCCTACCCAGCAACGTGAGCCGCATCGACTTCGCCGACTGCTTCAGGACGGCCGAGGTGACCACCGTCTGCCCGCGGACGTCCATGGCGCTTTTGATCTCGATCGCGACATACGGGTCGGGCCACGTGACGAGCATCGCCGCCCCGCTCTTCACCAACCCGATCATGTTCATGTGGCAGCCCTCGTAGTCGCTTGTCCCGAAGCGGTGCGAGAAGGCCACGCCACTGTCGGCGGGAATCAAGAGTCCCTCGCGGGCCGGTACCACGACATAACCTTTATCAGCCGCCGTTATCGAGAACGCCTCGTCCAGAAGCCGAATGTCTTCTATCTTCAGATCAGGCGCGGCGTCGTAAGTCAGGTCGACGCCGCGGTTGTCTCGCCCGATGTCCACCGAGACGCGAACCCAGGCATCATGGCGGGCGGGAATGGGATGGAACGTGAGCGTACGAGTGTTGCGATCGCCACCAGGTTCGAACGCAGCGAGCGGATATCGGACGGCCTTGCCGCTCTCCATCACGGAAATCTGTCCGAATCGTCCCGCGGGGGAAGACCACGTCACGCCGGCGGCCTTATCGCTGAAGCGATAGGATCCTTCGGCAGGCGATGCTTCGAAACGGAAGGCCGGCGTTTCCACTACTACGGGAGCCACCTGGCCCGAGCACAACACGCAAGTTGCGAAGAGTCCCAAAAGTAAGTGCACGTCATTGGAGCGGCGATCGATGCCGGACATACCACCCCCCTTTCTAGCTTGGTTCGATTTAGTTGCCTTCGGGATCGTGCAGCGCCGCCCGGAGTTCCACGCAGGCATTGGCAAAAATGCCAACATCTACCGAATAGGCGATATATTTGACACCGAGAGCGCGATATTTGCGCGCTGCCGCAATGGTGTCTACAAAGACGCCGGCGTGGCGTCCGCATGCCCGGCAGGTGGCCACAATCGATTCCACCAGCGAGGTGACGCTCGGATCGCTCACCTGCCCCGGTATGCCCAAAGACTGCGACAAGTCGTACGGCCCCACAAAGACGACATCATGGCCGGGCGATTGGCAGATGGTGCGGGCGTTGGCGACTCCGGACGAACCTTCGATCATCAATATGGACGCTACCTCGTTTTGGGAAGCGAAGTAAGTGGCACGGTCCATGGCGGTGAACTCGGCCGCTCGCACGAAGCGGCACACGCCGCGCGACCCTTGCGGGTGGAATCGGATGTACTGGCGGGCGCGCTCCGCGTCGGCTTCCGATTCGATGTGTGGAATCTGTATTCCGGCTACCCCCAGATCGAGGACGCGCTGGACTTCGCTCTCCTCCAGAGAGCCCACCCGCACCACCGGATAGAGATTGTTCAGCCACGAGGCCATTATCAGAGGGTAGAGTTCGCGGATGGAATTAGGACCGTGCTCACGGTCGAGAATTACAAAATCGAAGCCGGTTTTGCCGAGTATTTCGACGAAGAACGGGTCGTTGGTCTTGGCGAACACTCCAAAGACAGCCTCGTCGCCGGCGAGATGTTCTCGAAAGGTGGGCATCGGCTTCCGTATCATGAAAAGGTCATCCTCCATCCGCAGGCACGGACAGGGAACACATAGCATGACGCGGCCTGGAACGCTACCGGACTCGCGCGCAGGGCGCCAGGGACTAAAATGGCTCCATGTCAACGGGACTTTCGCGCGCCTGCTTCGCTCTCATGCTCATCGCTTCGGCCGCGACGCTCTGTTTTGCGCAAGGCCAGGGCCAGAAACGGCCGTGGAAAGGGTATTCCATCCTGGGCAACGGCCGCCTGACCGCTGTTTACTCCGACGATAGCCGCATCACGGGTATCACGCACGCCAGAGGCATCCAACACCTCTACTTCAAAGACTACACTGCCGACTACGTCGCCTCCACCTCGTTCGAAGTCGTCGACAGCGACCGCGCCCCGCGAGTCGGCATGCAGAACTTTTTCACCGCACGAACGGAGACAAGTTTGCCCGGCGGATCCAGCTCTACACTGCTCTGCTTCGTTCATCCCCATGACGCCGTGGTGCTGTCCCTCGGGTTCGCCGGCGGAAACGCTCCCAGTCCGTATCGCTTCCAGGCAGATTTGCGGAAGGAGATCAGGACCGATACTACCGTCGGTCTCACGGGACTGGAACTGTCAGGCCAGGCGATCGTCGCCACCTGGTCGAACGGAACGGTGCTCGTCATCGCGTCGCGGAATCCGCACGACAAGCCGGCCGTTGCCGGCTCATCCGTCTCCATAACGGGAAGCCTGGCCGTAAATAACTCCAAGGCGCAGATTCTCCTTCTGCCCGCGTCCTCGCGAGCCGAAGCGCTCGCCAACCTGCAGGCGATCCGGAGCGACAAAGACCTCGAAGCGACGGCCGCGGAGTATTGGGAGACCTGGATGAACAGCGGAATCCTCCCCAAGTTCCCTGACAACACTCCGGAGACCGCCGCTTACCTCGAGGCATACAAGCGCAACCTCTACTGCGTGAAGTCCGCGAACTTGAACGGTCAGATTCCCGCCGACAGCACCGGCCAGTTCGTCACCAACAAGATGCCCCAGTTATATCCGCGCGATGCCATGATGTGCGCCCGCGTTCTTCTGTTGACCGGGCACCCGAGCGAGGCCCGCCAGGTAATCGAGTTCTGGGCGAATCCGCGCGTTCCCATGAAGACTCCGGGGGAATGGTATGCGCGCTATGACGCGCACGGTAAGCCGGTGGACGCAGGCACCGGGGCCCGTTTCGACGAGCCGGAGTGGGACGCCAATGGCTATTTCATTTATCTCGTCTCCAAATACCACGAGTCGCAGGGCGTCTGGCTTGTCAACCGAGCATTGATCGATCGGCTTGCCGGCTTCCTGGTCAATCACATCGGCGAAAACGGCCTATTGGAAGAAGGCGGAATCGTGGAATGGACGGGCTACCTGCCTGCTACCAACATGATCTGTTCGGCCGCCCTGCGCACCGCTGCCGAAATCGCACGGCAATTCGGAGAGGAAGACAAGGCGCGCACCTATGAGGAAGCGTCCCGCAGGATCGCGGCAGCGCTACCGCAGATGTTCGACCCGTCGCGGCAGACCTATGCCGACGTCCGTTTCACCTATAGGAAAGGTCCCAACGGCGAAAGCCTGCCCGACCGCACCGGCGCGAAAACTTACCTGTGGGATACCACGGCGAATGTCGGCGTGATCTGGGGCTACCCCAATCACCCTGAAATAGAGATATCCAACCGCTTCTATGCCGCGAACACGGTGAAGCTCGACGGCGGTATGCAGTACTTCGACTCACCCGACCCGGGCCTCGCCTCCTACGGTCACGCAGTCTTCTTCTTTACGACCGCTGCCGCATCGCAATACGAGTCCTTGCGCGGAAACAAGGCCGCTGCCAAGTCCTATCTCGATTGGATGATGCGCAACGCCAACTCCTACGGCTTGATGCCGGAACGCATTTTCCTCGACGAGAGCGACAGCAGTCCGGCTTCCCCGCTCTCCTGGTGCGGCGCGGAGTTCGCCTCGGCGGTGCTGATGTGGAGTCGGAATGGGGTTGTGAAACCCTGAAGACGCCGGTTCCGCGCAATCCAGTCCCGGTCCTTAAACAGGATATTCAGATATAATACTATGCGATGACGACGGATAAGATCGCAAAGCTCGTCCAAAACCGGGAACGGTTAAAACTGGGCGGCGGGCCGGAGCGCGCCGCCAGGCAGCACAACAGCGGCAAACTCACCGCGCGCGAGCGCGTGACCCTCTTATTGGATCGCGATTCTTTCCAGGAGGCGGGGCTATTCGCCGAGCACAACGGGAAGTTCTTCGGCATGGGGGATAAGGATCTGCCGGCCGATGGAGTGGCCACCGGGCGTGGACGGATCGCCGGGCGGCCGGTTCATCTCGCCAGCCAGGACTTCACGGTGGCCGGTGGCTCAGCGGGCGAGGTCCATGCCAACAAGATCGCCGACACCATGAAAGCGGCCATGAAAACGGGCACCCCGTTCATCTTCATCAACGATTCCGGCGGCGCGCGTGTGCAGGAAGGTGTGGCCAGCCTGGCGGGGTACGCGCGCATCTTTCACCAGAACGTAATGCTGTCGGGAGTGGTGCCGCAGATTTCCCTGATTTGCGGGCCGTGCGCGGGCGGTGCGGCTTACAGCCCGGCGCTCACCGACTTCATCATCCAGACGCGCGACGGGCTGATCTTCATCACCGGACCCACGGTGATCAAGCAGGTAACCGGCGAGATTGTCTCCGCGCAGGAACTGGGCGGTGTCCGCGCGCAGATGAACAAGTCGGGTGTAGTGCACTTCGTGGCGGAGAACGATGTGGAAGCCGCTGAGATCTGCAAACGCCTGCTGGGATTCTTGCCATCCAACAATAAAGAGGATCCCCCGCGCGGGGAATTCGATGGCAGCCGGATGTACGAGCCGCGTCTGAACGATGTGGTTCCGCTGGAGCCGAAGACCGGCTACGACGTTCGCGATGTCATTTCACTCATTATCGACCGTGACGATTTCCTGGAGGTACACGCCGAGTTCGCGCGTAACCTGGTGGTGGGGTTCGGGCGGATTCGCGGGACTACCGTGGGCATCGTGGCCAACCAGCCGAAGGTACTCGCCGGAGCTCTGGATATCGACGCTTCGGACAAGGGCGCCCGATTTGTGCGCTTCTGCAACGCCTTCAACATCCCGCTGGTGACGTTTGTGGATATCCCCGGCTTTCTGCCCGGAGTCAACCAGGAATATGGCGGCATCATCCGCCATGGCGCCAAACTGTTGTTCGCCTATTCGGCGGCGACCGTTCCGAAGATCACGGTGATCCTGCGCAAAGCCTATGGCGGCGGTTACATCGCCATGTGCGCCAAAGACCTGGGAGCGGACTGCACGCTGGCGTGGCCGTCGGCGGAGATCGCCGTCATGGGCGCGGAAGCCGCCGTGGAGATCGTGTTCCACAACGAATTGGTTGAGGCGGAGAGCGCGCAAGCCAAGCGGCAGGATCTGATTGAAGAGTATCGCGAGACGTTTTATACGCCCTATGTGGCCGCCGGGTACCGGCTGGTAGACGACATTATTGAACCGGCGCAGACGCGCGGCTACCTGGCCGAGGCACTGGAATCGCTCTCCAGCAAACGCGACTGGCGGCCGGCCAAGAAACATGGATTGATTCCGTTATGAAAAGCGAACAGATTCCAGTTCTCCACCAGGCGATTGCACAGGCGGCCGTCAAAGCGCTCTTGGGCGAACGCGCCGTTGTCCGGGAGATGGTGGAGGTACCGGCCGGGCCGCCATTGAGCGTGCACATCAGCGCGCTGGGATACGGAATCCGGACATTCTGGAGCCACTGGACGGGACGGCATGCCCATGGAAGCGTGACCAGAGATGAAACTCAGAATTGACATTGAGAAGAAGGCTTACGAGGTGACGGTGGAGTTCCTCGATGGCGCTCACAACGGCCATCGCGACTGGGAGCCGGGCGAAATACCGATCCCCGAGAGCGTATTGCGCCCCCGCCCGCACCTGAAATTGCCGGAAGATACGTTTTGCCGCGCGCCCATTGCCGGCCGGGTTACGGCCGTGCTGGCAGCCAGCGGCCAAAGTATGCGCAAGAATGAGCCGGTGCTGGTGATCGAGGCCATGAAGATGGAGGTTCAGATTGGCCCCGCCGTGGATGGCATATTGAAGACGGTGCAGGTGAACCTCGGCGACACAGTCGCCCCGGGGCAACTACTTTTCGAATTGACCTGAGGATGCCGGCCCCGGCCATGGGCGTCTTTCGAACTCTGGCGGTCTCTCCGGTGTCGTAGGCCTTTGCGAGACTCCAACAGATTCAATCGCTTGCGGCTGCATGAGGCAGCGCCACCGGGCATCCCGTCAAGGCAGGATCGTGTCCTATTCTGGCCTTCTGGTATTATGGAATTATGGCGACTAGAAAAATGACCTTCAGCGTACCGGAGCCGTTGGCTGCACAGTTTTTGCGCAGGGTTGCCTCACGCGATCGTTCGCGTTTCGTCAGCGAGGCCCTGGCGGCACGACTGGAAGAGCGCGACGCTGCGTTGATCCGTGCCTGCGAGGTTGCGAATCAGGACCTGGATGTGGCTGAAATCGAGAAAGAATTTGACGGGATCGGCGACGAAATGGCAGAACCATGGAAGTGATCCCGGAGCGCGGCGATATCTGGTGGGTAGCGCTGGATCCGGCGCTCGCCTCGGAGATTCGCAAGACACGCCCCTGCATTGTGATTTCAGTGAAGGCGTTAAATGAAAGGCGAAGGACGGTGATCGTCGTCCCGCTTTCGAGTTCGCCGAAGGCCAGCCCGCCGGTCCTGATCCCGATCTCCTGTGAAGGGCGCCCTGCCGTGGCGGTGAGCGACCAAATCCGGGCGGTGGCAAAGGAACGCCTGCGTAGTCGATTGGGCGCAGTCACAACAGAAGAGCTGTCGGCGGTGGAGGACGGCCTCAGGCAGATCATGCAACTCTGATGACGCAGGGCGGGGCCACACGGGCTCCCCGGGAAACGTGGTTGCAACTACATCTCCAGGGCAAAAGGCAGCGATCCGAAGGCTTCAATCAGGCGGGCGTTGACAGAGCGGTCCCATTGTGGGACCATGGCATCGGCCCTGGATGCATGTTGTCAGCCACAAGGCGATTCGCAACTTCTGCGAGGACCATCCGCATGCTCGGAGCGCTATGGACCACTGGTATCGAGTCGCCAAACGGGCGGCTTGGTCTAGTTTCGCTGACGTCAAACGGTCGTTCAACACGGCGGATTTTGTGGCCCCGCACGTTGTCTTCGACATCGGAGGCAACAAGTACCGGCTCATTGCGGAGATGAACTTCACGCGGAGGGTGCTGTTCATCCGCTGCATCATGACACACAAGGAATATCTGAAAGGAGCCTGGAAATCATGAGCGCTACACTAACCGTCGACCCCAAGAAATACGCCCGGCTCGCGAACCGCATCGTCGTCAAAGCCATCGATACCGAGGAAGAGTACGACCATATGGTTGCTGCGGTGGAACAATTGATGGACAAGGGCGAGGACCGCTTGTGCCCGGAGGAGTCCGCACTCCTGGAGACCATGGCGATCTTGGTCCAGGCTTACGACGATCGCCATCACCCTCTGCCTTCGGTTGCTCCCAACGAAATGCTGGCATACTTGATGGAGACGAGCGGACGAACAGCCAAGGATCTGCTGCCGGTGCTCGGCACGCGCGGCCGGGTTTCAGAGGTCCTAAGCGGGAAGCGCTCCATTAGCAAGCAGCAGGCAAAAAAACTCGCGTCACTGTTCAAGGTCACGGTCGATCTTTTCATCTAGCTCGTCGGACAGACCCGGAATCGACTACGCGTACCCCGCCTGCAGAGTCAGCCTGTCAATCGGAATTTGGAAAGTAGTTTTCTTGGGACCCCAAGAATTGGCTCCGCGGCATGGATTCGAACCACAATCTTGGCAGGTTTTTGACGTCTCACAACTTGTTGATTCTAAAAAGTCGCTGAAGTCGTCAAAAGCCTCAAAAGCAGCCTACTGGTACAAATTCCGTACAAAACTTCTTTCGCCAAGAGCGGCCCGCTTTCATCGCCGTGGTCTGCTGCGCCACTTCAGTAACATCCCATATCAGTGCATGTGCCCAACTCTCTGGAGCCGGAGTCACCAAAGCCGGCCTGTACTTGTGCTCACCGTTGGACGCTACGTCTCCATAAGCTGGGAGATGCTCCAACATGACGCAAGAACACGCGCGCCAAATGGCTCTGATCGGCAAACCCGCATAGAACGGCTATCTCACTCAGTGGTGTCTTGCCGGCTGACATTAGGCGCTGTGCCAACGCGATTCTCCGGCTTAATACCCATCGGTGAGGCGAAACTTCTATCGCGGCCCTAAATCCGCGAGTCAATGAGCTGACGGAAGCACCGGATGCCAGCGCTATGTCGGCCAGGCTAATATCATCGGCCACGTGGGCTTCAATGTACTCCAGCGCGCTACGGATCTGACGGTTGGTCAAACCTCTCTGATCGCGCCGTGGGTTTCCCACGAACTCTCCGTAAGTACCGGCAAGGTGCTCCCGTACGGCTAGAAACACGTGATCCAGATAGAGTCTGCTGAGCTCATGAGGACGCGCCAAGGCCGGCAAGATCGCTCGCCCCAGGGACTGCATCACCTCGTCGTAGGGTTTGTCACGGACGTCCCATCGCAACTCCAGGAAGCGTTGATTGCGTTCGGCCGCAAGCTCCTGAAGAGTGCTAACGGGAAGAAACATGGACAGGTTGTCAAATGGGTCCCGCAGGTATCCAGCCCACGACTGGCGCAAATCGTAGAGAGCCAGAGCTCCCGGTCCAGTGGCCGGCTGTATGATGTGTCGGCCATCCCGGAACACGTCCGTCGGCCCAAGCGCCCGGTATTCAACCGAAACCATGATGCGATCCGCCAGAGGCGTGGGTTCGAGAAATCCGAGACCGGCCTTGGTTTGTTGATACCTGCAAAAGAAGAGCGATTGACTCGGGCTCTGCGATATCGACTGGATGTCTTCGATTTCGGGCCGACTCTCACTCAAGAAGCCCGGACGGTCGAAGGACTCCTCCAAACTTTCCCGGCCAGCGCTCATTTCTCCCTCCCGGCCTCGTGGGATCGGTCAGCGGCACGGCTAGATCCAAGTCAAAAGTGAGCGAATTGTTCCAACCTGGCCCTGAACGTCCAAGACCTTTCCGAATGGTGGCAGTATAACAAAACTAGGGCGGAAGGATACCCTTACAGTCCATTGACACCGCTTTCACAGGCAACCTCGCGTCGGGCTGTATAGCTTGCGTTTGGGGCAATTGGCGTAGCAGGGGCGGTGGAGCCAGGCAGCCGCCAATCCGCCCACACAAATTATGGAAAGGCGAATAAGAGCATGAACACCTTCACTACTCCGGACTGCGTCGAGATCTTTTACAGGGATTGGGGCTCCGGCCAGCCGATCGTATTTAGCCATGGCTGGCCATTGAGCGCCGACGATTGGGATGCACAGATGCTGTTCTTCCTCCACAAGGGCTTTCGGGTCATTGCCCACGACCGTCGCGGGCATGGGCGATCAAGCCAAACCGGCGGCGGCCACGACATGGATCACTATGCCGCAGACCTTGCCGCGCTGGCCAAGCACCTTGATCTAAAGCATGCGATTCACGTTAGTCATTCCACAGGCGGTGGCGAGGTGGCTGCGTACATCGGTCGTCATGGTGAAAGCCGAGTCGCCAAGGCAGTGCTCATCGGGGCTGTCACGCCTGTAATGGTCAAGAAGGATAGCAACCCAGGCGGAACACCTTTAGCCGTGTTCGATGGATTTCGTACGGCACTAGCGGCTAACAGGGCCCAGTTCTTCCTCGATGTACCGACCGGCCCCTTTTATGGATTCAATCGTCCTGGGGCGACGGTCTCGGAAGGCACCATCCGCAATTGGTGGCGTCAGGGCATGATGGGCGCCGCGAACGCGCATTACGATTGCATCGAGGCCTTTTCGGAGACCGATTTTACGGAAGACTTGGCGAAGATCACGGTGCCCACGCTGATCATGCACGGCGATGACGATCAAGTGGTCCCCTTTGCAGATTCCGCCCTCCTGACCGCCAAGCTGGTTAAAAACGCAACGCTCAAGGTATACAAGGGCTTCCCCCACGGCATGTGCACAACGCAGGCCGAAGTGATCAATGAGGATCTGCTCAGCTTTGTGCAGGCGTAATACCGAAGACGACCAAGTAATGAGAACCAGTGTAAGATCCCGAGCGAGATCCGCCCGTTGTCAACCTTGCGAGACGCATGGAGAGTCCAGAATGCTAAATCCGAAATACGCTGCCTACGAGGCCTCTAGGCCTTACTTTGAGTTGGTTCGAAGGGCGCTAGGCGACCTTGTTGATGGCGAGCACTTCTTCGACATCGTCACCGACGACGTCGTCTACGAGGTGCTCTACGACTTTCCCGGTTGGCCGCGCATTATCCGGGGGCGCGCCGATCTGATGGCCAAGTTCAGGGGCTATGGCAACAACATCGAGCTTCAATCTGCCGATAAGTTGATTACCCACAAGGCAGACGACGGCCAGGTCTTGGTCATCGAATATGAAGTCCATGGGACTGTCCTCGCGACAGGCCGAAAGTACAACAATCGGTTTTGCTCAATCATACATATTGAAAACCGGAAAATTTCTCACTGGAGAGACTACATGGACTCTCTCGCCGCTTGGAACGTATTGACGGCGCGCTAAAAGGCCAGAATCCCGAGGAGATCTGCCATGAAACAAATCCTTATGATTGAAGTGAGCCCGAGAGGGAAGGACTCGGCGAGTCGATCAGTCGCCGATACGCTCGCCGCACGGCTCACCGACCTCTATCCTTCGGCAAAGCTCATGCGCCGCGACCTGGCCGCCGAGCATCTGCCCCATCTGGACGGGATCACGCTCCGGGCCATCTCGACAAGGGACCCGGCCGAGGCGCAGAGGCTAAAGGAGGCGGCCCGCAAGTCGGATCAACTGACCGACGAGCTTCTTGGAATCCGATCTTCTGGTGATGGCAACGCCGACGTGGAATTTCGGCATTCCCTCCGCCCTCAAAGCCTGGATCGACCTGGTCGTGCGGCCGGGCAGGACCTTCCGGTACTCCGATGGCGGCGTCCTCGGTCTGGCGAAGGACAAGAAGGCCGTTCTGGTTCTGGCTTCGGGTGGGGTTTTTACGGAAGGCCCATGGCGCCCGTGGGATTTTGTCGAGCCTTACCTCCGTCAAATCCTGAGTTTCATCGGCATCGTGGATGTCCAGACCGTTCGAGTCGAGGGGATGAATATTCCCCTGTTGGCTGCCAACGCCGTACTAAAGGCGACCAAAGCTGTCGAGGAACTTGCTCTGTGAAGGACTGTTCCCGACCAATGGAACGACTTGCAGAGTCCCTTTGCAACTTCCGGGCAGCGGAACGGGCCAGCTCGCTGCGCTCTCTGCTCCTATGAATACTCTGAGGTACCATTGTCGCGGTGGCGTTTCCGCCTTCGACTGGACAGCAGCCTATTCTTTGGATTCGATTCTAAAATCCATGCTCTGACAGACAGATATCAGCCGTGCCATCAGTTACTTACGCGCGGAGATGCTTGGTACAAAATTCGTACATCGACAGGAACAATTCCTTGTAACAAATTGAAACGACAGGTTTGGCTCCCCAAAAACCATGGTTTCCAACCACCTCTCGCCTTCCTAAGTCGTTGATTCTCAAAGAACCTATTTGCGGCGTTTTTGAGGTTGGCTCCCCGAGAGGTGCGCTATACGTAATGATTTTGGAGAAACAAGTTTAGGGCCAACATCATGGGCTACCAACTGTTTCTATTGCCGTCGAAACGGACTACCTGTGGGTTTCGGTTATCAAAAACCAGACAGCAACTCTCTAAAGGATACTCGAATCGGACTCAGGCGAATCGCTCTCTCGATCGCCGGGTCGGATGCGTTTACCGCGAGTTCCCGCAAGTACGACTCCAGGTCCATTCGGTGCGGTGAGGCCAGTCGGCGGAGCGCCTCATACGTTGTTCCCTTGCCCATCCGGCGCACTTGCCTCAGGACGGCGGGGCAGGCTCCTGAATGCTATCGGTCTTGACGAAAGACCCACGAAGACACTTTTTGCAGTAGGAATCTGTTCAGGCAGCTCAGATGCCCTGGAATTCGACGACAACCTTGCCGATAGCCCCCGATTCGACCAGGGCGTGTGCTGAGGCTATTTCGGCTGCTGGGAATCGCCGATCGTTCACAAGGGGCTTCAGCGTTCCGGCATCCACCAGTGCCGCCGCATTGCGAAGAATGTGTCCGTGATGCGACTGGTCCAGCCCAGTGAGAAGTGGCAGAAGACTG
>Ga0182018_10000238_pt1 | contig 72447 bp, 55 predicted proteins | sample 812P2MmetaG_FD_120490 | JGI IMG/M metagenome (GOLD analysis project Ga0182018, IMG submission 120490) | Permafrost microbial communities from Stordalen Mire, Sweden - 812P2M metaG | ecosystem: Environmental > Terrestrial > Soil > Wetlands > Permafrost | place: Sweden: Stordalen | collected... | reverse complement strand
CGGAACACGGAGTGCGCGCGCCAGCTCGTTCAGGCTGACACCAATCTCACCGAGTTCATCCCGAAGTAGCTCGCCCGGGTGGATGGGCGGCAGTTTCCTACGCTGTGCCATGGTTTTCCTCTCTCAGTGGTAATCCACTATCTCGACGCCGTGCGCGCTGCCGTCACGCCAGGTGAAGCAGATCCGCCAGCGATCGTTGATCCGAATGCTATGCTGGCCGGCCCGGTCCCTTTTCAGTACTTCCAGGTGGTGGCCCCGAATGGCGCCCAAATCGGTGAGACTCGTGGCGGCGTCCAGCCAGCGCAGCCGCTTGCGTGCCTGTTCTTCGATCCCGCGAAACTTCCGGCTGCCAAATCCTTCATCGATCGCCTTGGTTTCCGAACATCGGAACGAGCGAATCATACACGTCAAACATACTACGCACCGCGTATTGGGTCAACTCCTTACCCATATTTACCCATCCGTGGACACTGCCATCGCCGGCCAGACGCTGCGCATCATGAGAACATCGCGGGCTGTTCAATTCTACAGAAAAAGTTGCGCTACTGATTTAACAGGGGGTTACGCGTTGGGCGCGTCATCGATTGAGAAGTTGGACCGGCTGGCCCGTGACCTGATGGTACAGGAAGCGTGCATAGCGGACCTGCGCAAAAACGGGTTCACCCTGGTATCGGTGATGGAACCGGACCTGATGGCCACAGACGCTACGCGCGTTCTGATGCGGCAATTGCTGGGAGCCGTGGCGCAATACGAGAAAACGCAAATCGTCATCAAGCTGCGCGCTGCACGCACCCGGATGAAAGCGCAGGAAGGGCGCTGTGAAGGCCGAAAGCCGTTCGGCCACTATGAAGGCGAACAGGCTGCAATCGAGCGTATGCAGGCGCTGGCAGCAACCGGAATGAGCATTCGTGCGATTGCTGCCAAGCTGAACGCGGAAGGCGTGCCCACGCGCACTGGTGGGCAATGGCGTGACGCTGTTGTGGGACGGATCTTGAAGGACGCGGGCCACGCGCCCGTTAATGACCACGGAAAGAGAGAACAGAAATGAACGTCTACAAACGCGGTGATGCGTGGTGGTATGGCTTCAACTTTGCGGGGCGCGTTTACCAGGAGTCCACAAAGAGCAAGTCCAAGACGCTGGCCAAGGAAGCCGAAAAGAAGCGCAGGCGCGAATTGGAAGAGGCTTTCAACGATACCGGGGACAAGCGCAAGGCGCGCGTGCAGACCATCAAGCACCTTGGCAGCCGCGTACCTGGAAGACTACAAGGTCCGGCACAGCGCGGGCACGTTCGCGGAATATGCCCTTGGCCACGTCACCCGGCTGCTGGGTGACAAGATGGTGGTGGACTTCAACGAAGCGGTTGTGATGACCTACCAGACTGACCGGCTAAAGGAAAAGGCGGCGCCCAAATCAGTCAATGAGGAAGTCACGTTCCTCTTGCGCTTACTGGGTGACGCGGGGGATGCCTTGCGCATCCGTCTGCGCAGGAACAAGGCGCTGAAGCTGAAGGTATCGCAGAACGTGGGGCGCGCATACACCGAGGAAGAGAAAACCAAAATGCTGGCGCTGGCTAAAGACTCCAGCGGGCGCAAGTCGGGTTCACCTGCCATCTATCCCGCGCTGGCATTGGCGCTGAACGCTGGCATGAGGGACGCGGAAATTCGCAACCTCACATGGGCACAAGTTGATTTTGAAAAGCAGTTCCTGACGGTGGGCAAGGCCAAGACGGAAGCCGGGGAAGGCCGCACGATTCCCCTGAACAGCATCCTGTTGCCCGCGCTGCTGGACCATGCGCGGTGGTACACGCGCCGATTCGGGGTGACCAAACCGGGCTGGTATCTGTTCCCGTTTGGCAAGTCCAAACACCTGGACCCCACGCGGCCCATGACCAGCTTGAAGACCGTCTGGGGCAACATCAGGGAGAATGCCGGTGTCACGGGGCGCTGGCACGATAACCGCCACACGCTGGTGACTGAACTGGCCGAAAGCGGGGCCGGTGACCAAACCATCATGGACATTGCCGGGCACGTCTCACGGCAGATGCTGACACGCTACAGCCACATCCGCATGGAAGCCAAGCGCAAGGCGCTGGAAGGTATCGTGCCGAAGGCCCCGGAACCCGCGCCACGGACCCCGCAGCCAAGGGAAGAGCCGGTGGCTGAACGACGCCACGGCGTCCAGTAAGTGGCGTAGCATCCTACAACTTCCGTTTTCGGAGCCATAACCATTCCCCGGATTGAAGAAAGACCATAAACGCATCGTCCCAATCTTCGCCCAGTTCCGAGCATTGTTCGAAATCAGCGCCAGCGAATTCGAAGGCAATGACTTTCTTGCCCCCGACAACTACTGCGGCAAACTCCAATTTGCCGGTCTTTTCTGCCACAGCCGTTATTACGCCATCGTAAACGTCAGGGTGCTTCTCTATTCGCACAGGACAATGGCTTCGTTTCCAGCCCTCAAGGATGGGAAGCACGTCCAAATATGATAGCCTCACTCCTGGGCTGAAAACGGTCCTGCTTGCGTCCATAGCATTTTCATTGTAGCCCGCAATCTCCCCTTCGTGAAGGCGTGGCGTGCGAACTCGCTCACAGTGGTAATCTGTGGTTGACTGAGGCAACTATGTCTTTCTCCGAGCGAATCTGTCCAGTCGTCGTGTTCTTTCAGACCATGGTCCTAACGCAGTGTACTGGGGTGATTACCAAGACTGCCTCAGGCCCGTTATCCGAACTGCGCGTTGCCGCAGAACGCGGAGACGCCGCCGCGCAATTTAAACTCGGCAGCAGCTACTACAACGGTGTTAAGGTGCCGCAGGATTACGCCGAGGCGGAACGCTGGTACCGCAAGTCTGCAAAGCAGGGAAACGCTAAGGCAGAATACGCCCTCGGGTATTTGTATGCCAACGGCCAGGGTGTATCGCAAGACTACGCCGAGGCTTTTCGCTGGTTTCTGAGGGCCGCTGACCAAGGGGATGTCGATGCTCAAAACGGCCTCGGTGTCATGTACGCCAAAGGCGAAGCAGTGTCACAAGACTATGCCGAAGCTGTACGCTGGTACCGCCGGGCTGCTGAGCAAGGAGACGCCGCCGCACAAAATAACCTTGGCGACATGTACCGGGACAGCCAAGGCGTGCCACGGGACTACGCTGAGGCCGTGAGCTGGTATCGCAAGGCCGCCGACCAGGGTGACGCTGACGCCCAGAATAACCTTGGCCTCATGTACGACGAAGGCCGTGGTGTACCGCAGGACTATGTCGAAGCCGCGCGTTGGGGCCGAAAAGCCGCAGACCATGGTCATGCTCAAGCTCAGTGCAATCTCGGTCGAATGTATGAACAAGGCCGTGGCGTGGCCCAGGACTTCGTTGAATCCCATATGTGGTATAACCTCGCCTCTTCACGTGGTGACATCGAGAATCAGAAAACATGTGCGATCGCACGGGACCAAGTGGCCCGCAAGATGACTTCAGAACAGATTGCCGAGGCGCAACGCCGGGCGCGTGAGTGGGGACAGAGCGCGGCGAAATAGAGTGGGTGGGGTATGCCAATTAATCAGGAAGAGCAACGAGCACGGGTGTCTGTAAGTCGTGGCCGCGCGCATGGTGAAGCAGACCAGCATCGGGGGTGAGCGTCCGCCCGTCCTGTAATCTGCTTCTCACGCCCTGGTCCGTTAGCCGGTATCCTGGGGAGTTGAGCGAGGTAATGTCTTTGGATGATTGGAATGTACGCGAGGAGAGTTTAGAAAGCCGCATTGATCTGCTGGGTTCATGGATGATTGGGTTCACGTGGGCCGTCGTAGCGGGCCTGGTAATCGAATTCTACGCGGTTTTTGATCCGGCATGGACAGGCGGTTGGAATAGGCTAATTGACCGGATGGGCTTGTTCCTGGTGACCATTGGGGTGGCCGGTGAACTCGCTGTGGAGCACAAAACACACCAAGCTGAGCGCAAACTACGAGACATCACCGCAGAGATCAAAAGAGATGCTGACTTTAAACTGAAAGCGGCAGATGAACGAATCGCGGAACTGAATGCACAAACTGAACGGCTACGCAGGCAGAATAGAGACACGGCGCTACTTCTGGCGTATCGGTCAATTTTGGACACGCCCGCATTTGAAGATGCGATGCGTGCATTCAGTGGCACCAAATACGCCATTGAGGTCTTTGACTCAATGGAGGCCAAATACTTCCAGCGGAGGTTAGACATGGCGCTGAAAAACGCTGGTTGGCTTGCTGTCCGCAATCCGGGACGACGCCTGAACTTGGGATTCGGCGTTTCAGTTCTGACGGTAGGGAACCAAGACGCCATTCTGAGATCAGAGGCGGGAGAGGCGCTTGCCAGTTGGCTCGATGCTGATGAAATAGCCACCATTACGGCGATAATCGCGCGCGGGGACTTAGAGTTTCAAACGCTGGTTATCGAGGTCGGCCCAAAGCCTGAGACTATCGACCAGCAGACTCAAATCAGATCCGAATACAAACGACGGCATCGAGTCAGTGTTCAAGACTGAAGTTCGCATAGGTTGCGCCTTTTCTAAAAAACTGCTGGCAGGTCACTACACTTTCCACTACATCACAGTAGTTCCGTGTAGGATTTTTATTGATACCAAAGCACCTAAGACCATCCCATCGGCGTGGCTGTTAACCGAAGGGTTGCAGGTCGAATCGCAAACCCCGCAGAGCGGTGAGCTCCGACACCCGTACAATTTCTCTGAAGGCGCTCCGATGATCGCGGCCCGCCGGGTATTCGTCCGGCCGTTCCACAGATGGATCCCCTGATTCGCCATTGCCTGAAAACGCGAGGCCTCCGCTGGGCGGCCGGCTACTTCGCCGAGACGTCTCTCGTACTTTGGCCCGGCCGGCGGTTCCGAATACGATCTCTGCCCGGTGCCTCCTGGTCGCCCAGCGTTTACAGGTCCCGCAATTGCCGGTGTGGTCAAGGCGACTTCAGTAGAGCTTAGCCGCGCGCGAGTGAGAGTTATTGCCCGGCAGGCGGAGCGGTGCTGCCGGCGGCCGGCGCGGATTTCCCCGCGTCCAGATGGTCCCAGTTGACGATCGCGTTGAAGGCCAGCGAATAGGTACCTTGCGACTGCCATCGCCAGAAGGGACGGAGCGCGAACATCACGATGTGGCCCTTGCCCAGCGGTGCATCGATGGCCAGCGCGCGATTCGCGATCGTCTCGCCGCCGGCGAGCGTGCCGGAGAGCAGCATATCGTCCTTATTGGCCGGGAAGCGGAGAATCACGCGAGCCGCATCCGGGTTGGGGCCGCCGCGTCCGCCACGTGCACCGCCGCCGCCGAAACCTCCGGCAGCCGCGGCATCCGGAGCTCCAGCCGCCGCGCCACGTCCCCGTCCGCCGCCGCGTGCGGTACCGGCCGCCGGGGTAACGCTGGCAGTCGCATCGGAGGGATCCAACGGCGAGGTGTGGATGGGAGTGGAATTCGGGGTGATGTTCTGGCCGATTACCTGGCCTTCGGAATTCACCCGTCCCGACCCTCCGCGACCGCCAAAGCCGCCGCCGAACCCACCTGCGCCGCCGGCGGCGACGTTGAACACCGGGTCCTGACTGAAGTAGACCGGCAGATCCTTACCGTCGTACCCGTATGCGATGGGGCTTTTCAGATCGGCGAATACGCCGCGCATGATGGCGCCGCGCGCGAACAGGTCGGCGGGACGCTCCACGGTGATGCCGGCGCCCAGATCGTACTCCGCCATCATGGAAGCGGTCGAGCCCTCGGTAATCAGGGTCCCACCCTCCTGCACGAACTTGGAGAGCTCCAGCAGGCCTTCGAAGCCCATGCCGCCGCGAATATCGTCGGAGGAATCGAGTGCTCCCAGATTGGGAGTCACGTCGGTCTTCTTATATGGAATCGGCTTGTCGCCGCCGACCCCGGCAAGCATCGACTGCGCGTTGCCGCCCACCGTCGGGAAGATAATCACATCGTACTTGGAGCGCAGGTGGCCGTCGCGGAGCAGCTTATCGGCGAAGTAGGTGTAGGGGATCTTGTAGTAATCCAGCGCGGCGCGCGTCCAGCCTTCGTTCTGCGTGCTGCTCCAGGAGTGCACGTAGCCGATGCGTGGGGTGGTGAGCGCGTGGGTCTTCACGGACGGCGCCGCGGAGACGGCCCAGGCGGAAAGCCCCAGCTCCTTGAGCTGCGGCTCGATGGCGGCCCGGTCGGCATTGGGAACGATGAAGGCGCCGGCGCGGAATTTGTGGCCGGCGGCGTCGAAATCTTCCTCCGCGGCCATCATGCCGAGGCTCTGATTGCGGAAACGGAAAGCGGTGAGATTGTTGTCGGCGGTATTGTCGATGACCAGCACCGATCCGCTGCCCTCGATACCGCCCGCCGCGCGCGCCGGCTCGGTCAGCATGGTCATGGGCTTCTGCAGCACCGACGAATCGGTGAGCGGGACCAGCTTCACGTCGCGCATGTATTGCATGGTCCAGCCGGTGTCGTCATAGGGATTGGGATTGCCCACGGGGTAGTTCTGAATGCTGAAATACATGTCGGCCAGGGTGCGGTAGGGCTGGTCGGCGCGAACGATGTAGTCGCCCGCGGCCACGTCGATGTTGCCGGCCTTGAAGGCGGAATCGACGCGGCTCACTTCCAGGCCCTGGGTGCGCAGGTCGTTGACCATGTCGGCGGCGTCGGCCTTCCGCCGCTGCCCGGCGGGAATCAGCCAGCCATATGTCGGGCCGTTCTTGCCCTTGTCGACGGAGCGCTTGTTCTTCAGGTAGTAATTCTCCAGGTACAGCTCCTTGTTCTTGGCCACCTGATTCATGGCGATCAGCAGCGCCGACTCCTGGATGTTGGTGTTGTTGCGCGGCCCCCACGCGATCGACGGCAGCGGCGGATTGGGCCGGAACCATTCGCGGCTGGTGGTGGTGGCGGGCAACGTCAGGTTGGGATTGACGTCGGGGCCGTAACTCTGTACCTCATAGAAACGGCCGAAGGAGTTGTGGGTGAGCGCGATCCAGAAAAGGTAATTCGGGACCCAGCCATCGTAGAAGCCATAGGTGAATACGCCGGGCACGCCGCGTTTGGCCATCTCCATCACTTCGGTTTCGCCCAGCAGCCACCATTCGTCGATAGCGATGGGGTCGAGCGAATTGTTGTACGGTCCGGTGCCGGTGGACACGTAGAGGTAAGACTGCGCTTCATGCAGATCGTGCAGGACGGTGGGGTGCCAGTCGAGCACGGCCTTGGTGAAATTCTGCGTGCACTTGAGGAACTGGCCCATGCCGTCGCGGTTGTTGTCGTGCTGCACGTACTTGCCCCAGTACATCATGAGGGCGTTGCGCGGCTCGCCCAGTTTCTTGCTGGCGTAATAGGCGTCGACCACCTTTTCGCGGCCGTCGACTTCGATTACGGGAGTGATCATCACGATGGCATTGTTGCGAATCTTCTGGATGAACGGCGTCTCTTCGACGATCAGGCGGTACGCGAGCTCGATGAGCATTTCCGGTCCACCGGTCTCGGGCGAGTGGATGCCGCTGGCGGCGTAGTAGATGGGCTTGGCGGTGTGGATCAGCTCCTGGGCGCGCGCTTCGCTGGTCCTACGGGGGTCGCCCAGTTCCGCCAGCATACCCTGATATTTATCGAGCGAGGCGATGGTCGCCTCGTCCGCGATGGCGAGGACCACTTCTTGCTTGCCCTCTTCGGTGGTGCCGAGAACCCAATACTTGCAGCGCTTGGAGGCTTTGGCAAGGGCGTCGTAATAGCGATTGATGTCCTTAGCGTAGGTGAGCTCGCCCGGCGTGCCGGGAATCCGGCCGAAAAACTTGAGCGGTGAGGGCACGGTATCGGAAGCGGGCATATGATCCACCAGCTCGGTGGAGATGCGCGGGTCTTGCAGGTACTGCTTGATGAGCTTGGTGTACTCCTCATCGAGCTTCTGTGGGGCTGGCGCAGATGCGGGAGCGGCGGTAGACTTGCTTTTCTTGGTCTGCGTCTGGGCGGCCATGCTTGCGGGAATCAGGGACAGCGCCAGCAGAGCACGACTGGCGGTAGTAGCGCGACATCTCATTAGACAGGGTCCTTTCTGGGGATCTATGAGTGATATCGCTTTCCGGGGGCGCGTGTCAACCTGGAAGGAACCGAATTTCTCACAGAGGCACGGACGTGCAAAAGAAAGGAAGTTGGCTTCTCTTCTTCTTTGCGCCTTTGCGCCTTTGCGGGAAATGAAAAGAATCTCTCCCGCAAAGCCGCAAAGGGGCAAAGAAAAACGGTGAGGAGCGCAAATGGGGTTTCCGGACTTTGCGCGATCCATAGCGTTATCCTATCTTCTTGACCCCCGCAAAACATCCCAATCAGGAAACGGCCGCGCCGCGCGTTTCGGCGGTGGTGGTCTCCCACAATCGCTCCGCACTCCTGCGCCGATGCCTGGAATCGCTCGAAGCTTCGGAAGGCCGCGGCCGCCTGCAAGCGATCGTCATCGATAACGGATCTTCCGACGGCAGCGCCCGATGGGACGGCGAATTCCCCAAAGTACAATTTGTCCGCCTCCCGAAGAATTTTGGCCTCACCAAAGCCTTGAATGTCGGCTGGCGGGCCGCCGACGCTCCCTACGTCTTATTCCTGCACGACGATTCCGCCGTCGAACCCTCCACCGTCAGCCGCCTCGCTGACGTGCTCGACGCCAATCAGGATGCCGCCGCCGTCTGCCCTCTGCTGGTGGATGCCGAAGGGCATCCAGTGCCGCAGTTGGGCAACCTTCCCCCCGACGGCAATTGGCGGCCGGCCGTCCCGCCGGGCAATGAGCCCTACCCGGTGGAATATCCGCGCGGCGCCGCTCTCATGATGCGCGTATTTCTGATCAAGGCGATCCGGCAGATCGACGAACACTACGGGCAGTTCGGCGGCGACGCCGATCTGGCGGCCCAGATCCATAAGGCGTCGAAGAAGATTTTACTGGTTCCGGACGCCCGCGCCCGTCACGAGGGCAGCGGCGGATACTCTCCCGCCGAACGGGCCGATTTCCTGCTCGGCCGCGCCGTGTTTCTGGAAAAATATCGCGGCTTCGGCGCGGGATTGCAGGCCCGCTTATCGGCCATTTTCAGCACGCTTTTTTCCTTCAAGTTCGGCGAATTCAGCCGCACCGTTTCGGGCCAGAAGATCGACGGCACGCAGGCGTAGCGCCGCACTCAAGCTACCCCCGGTTGACAGCTTCCCGTTTACCTTTGATATCTAGCGTCCGATCCTGTGCGGCGGATAACATTTACCCTATGGAAGCTCTCCTCTGGATCATGCTCCCCGGCCTTACCGCTGTCGGTACGGGCGTCTTGGCGTGGTTCGTGATGCAATCGCGCATGGACGTGGCCCTGGCGCAGCAGCGCGAGCGGCTGGCCGAATCGCGCGGCGCGCTGGAAGCCGAGCGCAACGCCGTCCGCGACTCGGTGGCCATCGCGGTCCACGCCGCCGAAGAACGATCCCTGCGTCAGGCACTCGATAACTTCCTGGGTGAGCTGAAAGTGGAACAGCGCCACTACACGCGCGAGAATCGTCTGCTGCTGCACAATCGCAAAAGCGTCGTACTGCAGGAACGCATGTGCTTCCGGAATCTCCCCCTTTCCGACTGGATCGAACACGAAATTCCCCTGGATGACGGCATGGATGTCGAACGCCTCGTGCAGGACATGACCGTCTTCGACAAAGCAGTCGTAAATATTGCCGATATTCCCCGTCCACAGCGCAAAGCGCTGGCGTAACGGTCGCAGCGGCATTGTAAAATTGTCTGTATGAATCGATTTCGCATACGGGCAGTGTGTCTGACAATCGCCGCCGGCTCGGTCACAGCTCTGATGGGAGCCAAGGGCATTCCTGCCAAGGGTAAGGAAGTATTCGAACAGTGCGCCGTCTGCCATAACGCCGATAGCGACGAAAAGAAGATGGGGCCGGGCCTCAAGGGCCTTTTCAAGAGGGGTAAGCTAAACGACGGGAAGGCAGCCAACGAGGCCAACATCCGCGCGCGCATCGACGACGGCGGAAACGGCATGCCCGGCTATAAGGACGTGCTCGACGATCAGCAGAAGGAAGACCTGATCGCCTACTTGAAGACACTGTAAAGGTGTTTCCGAGCGACGCGCGTGGTGTTACCGAGCCGCGCGCGCAAGCAAGCGGTTTTCGCTCGCGGCTCGGCAAGACCGTTCGACTTAGGCTTTCGTGCTGAGCACTTCCAGAGCCTTCTTCACCACCGGATCGTTCTCGGTCTTCTTCTTTTCCAGATCGTCCGCCGAGGGTGCAATAGGCAGACCATTGTCGTCGTAATCCACCTGGATGTCGGCTTCCTTCACCTCCGTACCCGGAGTGACGCCGACGTCCTGAATGGCCTTGCCGTCCGCCGAATAATACTTGGCAACCGACAGAATGATCACGCCGCCATTGTCCATGGTGATCGGCTGCATCAACGCCGCGATGCCGTGGGTCCGCTCGCCAACCAGCTGTCCGCGTTTGTTGTCCTGAACCGCGGCCGCCAGAATCTCAGCCGCATCCGCCGTTCCGGCGTTGGTGAGCACGGCCACCGGTAAGCTGGTGATCGCCTTCGACGGGTCGGCATCGAAATTCTTCTGCGGATACTTCTGGCCCTTCAGATAGGTGATGCGCCCCTGCTTCAAGAACAGGTTCGCGAGAGCGATTCCGTCTTCCGGACTGCCGGTACCGCAGTCCCGTACGTCCACCACCAGTTTCTGCGCGCCGCTCGCCTGCAGCTTCTGGATGGCCGCCGCAGTATCCTTCACCAAAGCCGGCGAGAGCGCGTCGATATTGATGTAACCCACCTGGCTATCGAGCATCTTCGACTGCACCGGCGGCAGAACGATATTGGAACGCGTCAGGGTGATGGTAGCCGGATCGGGATGACGCAAGCGCACCACCGTCAATTCCACCGTGGTGCCGGAATCGCCTTGCAGCAGCGTGTACGCGGTGGCCAGCGACATATCGCGCGCGGTCGTGCCGTTGATGCCCTCGATGACGTCGCTATATCCCAGGCCGGCCTTGGCGGCGGGAGAGTTGGGAACGGAATCGAGCACGCCCAGATAACCGGGGAACTTCTTAGAGAGAATCAAGCCCACGTCCGCGCGATGCGCGTCCTTGGCCTTCAAGTAATCCTGGTACTGATGGGCATCCAGATAGCTCGCGAAGGGATCCACGGATTCCAGCATTCCGTTGAGCGCGCCCAGCGACACCGCCTTCATGTCGGGCTCCTCGACGTACTCTTCCTTGATGTGCGCCACCACTTCGCTGAACACTTTGATGTGCTTATAAGTGTCGGCCGACTGGTCCGCGCTCTTCCCCAACATCATTCCCGTAAGGAGAAACGCACTGAGACACATCGAGCTCGAAACTACGGTCCATTTCATGCGGCTATTCATAGGTGTGAAACTCTCTCCGGCGGCCTAGAAACATTATACGCCAGGGCCCCTACTGCCATTGGACGCGCCCGGCGCCCGTTCGGTTCTATTCGGTTCTAAACGTCTAAACCCACCCCATTCTCTGGCGCAGCCCCGTGATATGCCCTTCATGATGCCGGCAGTGCCAGGCATAGCCCGCGAGCACGGTATTCAGGTCGAGCAGGCCGTTCTCCGGATGGCGAAACTTGCGCTCGAAGTCCCTGGCGGACATGGCGCCCATCAAATTCACCCAGCGATCGTGCAGGCATTCCAGCAGTTGCAGCGAGACCTCCGCGGGGGCCGTCCGCGAATCGTGCAATTCCGCCCATTTGGCTTCGTCGTACGGCTTGATGGTGGGTTCGTCCTCGGTGAGGGCGAGACGCCAACGTATGTAGCAGTTCATGTGGCTGTCCGGCACATGGTGCACCACCTGGCGGACGGTCCAACCGTCCGGCCGGTATGGAGTGTCGAGCTTGCGGTCGTCGAGACCGCGTACGGCCTCCCGAAATCGGCCGGCAGCTTCGGCAATCCGCAGGATCCATTGCGGCCGCATGGCCGGATCCACCGGCGCGGACCACTCGAATTTACCAACTGGATAACGCAAATCCATGTATCGGATCTTAGCAGCTACTCGCTCCGGTTTACGATAGAGAAATGAGACTGTGCGCCCTCGCGGTGCTGCTTTTGTCGGGTGGCTTGACCTGCGCCTTCCCGGGCGACCTGAAGCCCGCCACGGTGGCAGCCTTCGACCGCTACATCCAGCAGACCGAACAGCGGCTAAATCAGCGCAAAACATTTCTTTGGGCGGACGAGTCGGCGGATCGCAGAAATCGCGTGCGCCATGGCGAAGTGGTGGTGGAACCCACGGGCGAGCGTCCCATCATGGAGGTCACCGGCGGATTGATCCACGACTGGATGGGCGCCGTCTTTGTGCCCGGCGTGAGCCTGGCTACCACTCTGGAACACGTGGAAGACTACGATCACGCCCGCACCCACCATCGCGAGGTAATCGAATCGCACATCGTTTGGCGCCACGGCAACGACTTTCTGGTCTCCATGCGCTTGCTCAAGAAAAAGGTGATCACCGTGGTGCTGGATAGCGAACACGAAGTTCACTATTTCCCCATCGACTCCACGCATTGCCGGAGCGAGTCGCGAACTGTCAAGATCGCCGAGGTCGATAACGCCGGCAAGCGCGACGAGCACGAGATGCCTCCCGGAACAGGCCACGGTTTTCTGTGGAAGCTGGACACTTTTTGGCGGTTCCAGCAGCGTGACGGCGGCACCTGGATTGAATGCGAAGCGATTTCGCTCACGCGCGATATTCCCACCGGGCTGGGCTGGCTGATCGAGCCGATCATCCGCAGTCTGCCGAGGGAAAGCCTGGAAAACACACTCCGCGAGACGGCCAACGCGCTCGAAGGAAAATAGTGTGGGGTAAGCTTCAGCTAGCTTCAGCTTGCCCAACCGAGCAGAGCTCGCCTCAAATCCTTATTCCGATCTCAACGCCGTTAGCGGATCCACCCGTGCCGCCCGCCGCGCCGGAATCAACGATGCCGCCGCGCCACCCAGCACGATGAGTGCGATTGTCGCCGCCACGCTCGCCGCATCGAGCGTCGGCACCCGATAGAGCAGCTTGCCCACGAAACGCGCCAGCAGAAGCGCCAATGGCAGTCCTGCTGCCACACCTGCCGTCAACAGCAGCGATGCTTCTCGCAGGAAGAGCCACACCACGTCGCGGGCTTGCGCGCCCACACTCACGCGGATACCGATCTCGCGCGTGCGCCGCATCACCGAATAGGCAATCAGTCCGTAGATTCCCACCAGCGCCAGCGTAGTGCCCAGTGCACCGAAAAGCGAGGAGAGAAACGCCAGCAGGCGCTCCTGCGAAATCTGGTTGTCGCGCATCAGTTCCATGCTGGACGCGCGGGACACCTCGTAATTCGGCGCCACGGACTTGACGATCTGGCGCACCGCCGATTCGATCGGCGGCATCGCGCCGCGGCAGCGCAGTTCCAGGCCCCCGCCCATGGTCTTTTGCTGATCGTAAGCGAGATAGACCGTGGGGTCCGGCTTTTTTCGGATGTCCCCATTGTGACTGTCCGCGATGACTCCGATCACTTCGATGCCCTTGAAATTCCATCCATCCATATGTTTCCCGATAGGGCTTTGCCCCGGCCACGCCATCGAGGCCAGCCGCTGATTCACAATGGCCACCGGCGGAGCACCGGGGCCATCTGCCTTCGAAAAATCGCGCCCCCGCAGGAGCCGCAGGTGCATCGTGCCGAAAAAGTCCGGGCTGGTTACCACCACGTTCGCAGGTTCCGCTGCCGCGCCGCCGCTGCCCGCGTCGGTAAGTTTAAAGCTGCTTGCGGCATTACCACCGGACAGAATGCCCCACACGCTGAGCGCGGCCGATTCCACCCCGGGCAGATGCCGGACGCGCTCCAGCACTTCCCTCATTTCCGGCGGAGCGACCGTCCCATAATCCCCTTTCAGCGTCCCCCGAAGACCGATGTCGACGTTCAGCACATGGTCGATGCTGTAACCGAGATCGATTACCTTGAGGTTCCGAAGACTATGCGAGAACAGGCTGGCGCCAAAGAGCAGCACTACCGCCAGCGCCACCTGCACCAGGATCAAAGTGCGGCGCATCAGCTCGTGCCGGCCGGCAAGGGACGATGCCTGCAAACCCCGCGCCGGGTCGGTGCGCGCGGCATTCCAGGCCGGATACACGCCGGCCAGCACGACGGTAAGAAGACATGCGCCAAACGTGAACCACAGCACCGCGGTGTTCGGCGAGACGTGCAACACCGACCACTCGCTGCCGGCATTGAACATGGAAAGTAGGATTCTGGTGAGCGTCGCGCCCGCGAGAAGAGCGCAAGCGCCACCGGCCACCGCCAGCAGTCCCGTTTCCACCAATAGCTGCCGCATCAGGCGCCACCGGCTGATCCCGATAGCCAGCTTGATGGCGAACTCCTGCCGCCGTTCGGCGGTCCGCGCGAGCAGCAGATTGGCCAGATTGGCGCAGGCCACCAGCAGTACCAGCGATACCGCACCCATCAGGATCAGCGGATCGTGCAACTGTGACCGCCAGCTATCGAACCCCCGGCTGGCGTCGAGTAGTTGATAGGTGCCGTCACCGTTGGCGTGTTCCTTGGGCAGAGCCTCTTCGATGGCCCGGCTGGCCGCCGCCAAGCGGGCCGATGCGCCCTGCCGCGTGAGGGACGGCCGCAGACGGCCGAGAATCCGCAGATAAATATAATTTGACGACTCCCGCGGGATCCCGGCCAGATCGTTGCCCTCGGAGGTGGGAACGAACAGATCGTAGCGGCTCTGCAATTCGGCGCCGGCGAAACCCGGAGGAGCTACTCCCACAATCTGCAACGGGATTCCGCGAATGCGGACGCTGCGCCGCAAAACCCCCGGATCTCCGCTGAACAGATTCCGCCAGGCACCGTAGCTGAGCACGCAAACGGGATGGGCGCCTTCCGAACGGTCGTCCTCGTCATCTATCAGGCGGCCCAGGGCGGGACGGGCCCGGAAGAAGCGAAAATATCCGCCGGTGACGAATTGCACCGAGCCGTGTTGGGGATCGCCACCGAGATCCATCAGGACGGGATTGGAATGGAAGCCGATGAGATCCGTGAAGATGTCTTGCTGGCGCTGGAGTTCGCGAAAAATCGGAATGTTAAAGCCGTCGTTCTCGAATCCCTGAAGGCGTACATGCACCTGCACGATGCGCTGCGGGTCCGGCACCTGTAGTTTGTCCAGCAGAATACCATCCACCAGAGTGAAAATCGCGGCATTCACGCCGATTCCGAAGGCTAGCGAAAGAATGGCGACCGCCGTAAATGTGGGACTGCGGCGGAGATTGCGCACCGCGAAGCGCAGGTCCTGCAGGATGGATTGCAGCCACGTCAGAATGTCGCGATCGCGCGTGGAATCGACAATGCGGGCGCGATTGCCGAACATCCGCGCTGCCTCGCGCTGGGCCTCTTCGGCCGGCAGGCCCCGCGCCATCAAATCGGCGATGCGCTGTTCCAGGTGAAACTGAAATTCGTCGTCGATCCGGTCCTCGACTCGACGCGGGAGAAAGGTATCGCGCACTTTGCGGAATAGTCCCATGGTCACTTCTCCTAGATATCTAGGAGAATACTGCGGAAACGTCCCGCTGGTCAAGCGATTCGTCGCGCTACCAAAGATTTTGTCACGTAGAAAAACTTCTTAGATTGTCTTTGCGTCTTTGCGTCTTTGCGTCTTTGCGTCTTTGCGTCTTTGCGTCTTTGCGTCTTTGCGTCTTTGCGTCTTTGCGCCTTTGCGTCTTTGCGTCTTTGCGTCTTTGCGCCTTTGCGTCTTTGCGCCTTTGCGTCTTTGCGTCTTTGCGCCTTTGCGTCTTTGCGCCTTTGCGTGAAATCTCTCTTGTATTTTTCACCCGGAGATTTTAAGGCGCCATCCCGGATCGCACCGTGTAACCTTTCACGCCCTCTCTCTCCTACACTAAAAGCGTGTCCACTTGCCACGGCTCCTTCCGCGCGCTGCTGCTCTACGATATCGCCGAGGAGTTCGACATCGCCGAATTGCGCCGTTTGCTGGGAGCCAAACCTCCCGAACGCGCGCCGGGGTTCAAATTATCGGCGCCGGGCTATGTCCGTTTTGAGCGGCCTCCGCTCACCGAAGTGTGCGAGCCCATCCATCTGGCCACCGGCGAAACCGCCCACGCCAGCATACGCTACTTCGACTACGGCGTGGTCAGCCTGGAAGTGGAGATGCCCTTCGAGACGGATTGGCCGGGGCTGATCGCGCTCTCCAATCGCTGGATTGAAGCCGGCGAGGTGGAGCAGCGCGGCCTGAAGCGGGTCCGCGACCGCCTCAACAGCCTGGCGACAGCGTTGCGCAAACCGCACGCCGAATGGGTCGACGAGGCTTACTACGTGGTCGAACTGCGCGACGTTCGCGGGCCCGATGGGGTGCGGCTCACCGGGCAGGATCTGCTCACCCGGCATGGCTCCGAGATCAGTCTGGTGATCCGCGGCGAAATGCAGCCGCTTTCGGAAGGGGAGCAGAAGGAGGTCCTCGCTTCCAGCCTGTCTTATTACCCCACCGACCTGCTGGTGGTCGGCTGGCTCGCCGCCCTGGTCTACGACAGTCCCGAAGGCGCCGCGCCGCTCATTCAGTTACTGGAATACGCCAACACGCAGCTGCTCGAATATCGCCGCTACGATGAGATCCTCACCGCCCTGTTGAAGAACAGTTACACAGCCCTCGAACGGCGCGCCGGATTCTTCTCGCGATGGCGCCTGGCGCGCGATGCCGAGCAGTTGAACCGCCTCCGCCTCGATGTCACCGAGCTCACGGAGCGCGCCGACAACGCCATCAAGTTCCTCAGCGACATGTTCTACGCGCGCGCTTATCGTGTAGCGGCCGCCAAGGTCGGCGCGGGCGATTATCGCGGCCTGGTCGACCAAAAACTGCGCATCGCCGGCGAGCTCTACGAGTTCATGGTGAACGAGTTTCGTGAGGCGCGAGGCTTCTTTCTGGAACTGCTGGTGATCGTCATCCTGATCATCGAGCTCATTCCCATTTTTCGAGGACGATAATAAATTCATATGGCCGAGACTCACGACGACCCACCGGTAACCGCGCCCCGCCGTACGCGGCCGCCCCACGAGTTTGACGAATCCTACGCGGGCAGACCTCCCTGGGATATCGGGCGCCCCCAGTCGGTGTTCCAGGCGCTGGCGGACGCCGGCGAATTCCACGGCCGCTTTCTCGACGCCGGCTGCGGCACCGGCGAGCATACCCTGATGGCCGCGCGCATAGGATTGGACGCCACCGGTATCGACTTCGCCCCCGCCGCCATCGCGCTGGCCCAAGGCAAGGCGCGGGAACGGGGGGCTCCGGCGCGCTTCCTGGTACACGACGCCCTTCAATTGGCATCGCTCGATGGGCCGTTCGATACCGTCCTGGATAGCGGTCTCTTCCATTGCTTCAATGACGCGGACCGCCGCGCGTACGTGGAGAGCCTCAAATCCGCCGTCGCGCCCGGCGGACGCTATTTCATGGCCTGCTTCAGCGACCGCCAACCCGGCGATTGGGGCCCGCGGCGTGTGACCGAAGGCGAGATCCGCGCCAGCTTCGCCGACGGCTGGCGCATCGATTCCATCGAGCCCGCGAAGTTCGACACGCTGATGGATCCGCCCGAAGTTCAGGCTTGGCTGGCACGAATCACGCGACTCTGATGGGATTCACAACTGTTAATTCCTGCGACTTTTGGCCCCCGCGTTCATCATGGACTTGATATGCGCAAACTTATCTTCGCCGGCGTCGCTATGACTGCCGCGCTATTCGGAGCTTCCAACGTGCTCGATTTCACCCTTAATTCCATCGATGGCAAGCCGGCCCCGCTGTCGCAGTATCAGGGCAAGGTCGTGCTCATCGTCAACGTCGCCAGCCGTTGCGGCTACACGCCGCAATATACCGGCCTGGAGAAGGTCTACGAGAAGTACAAAGATCAGGGATTTGTGATCCTCGGATTTCCGGCCAATAATTTCGGCGCTCAGGAACCCGGCACCAACGAGGAGATCAAGACATTCTGCAGCAGCAAGTACAGTGTGACGTTCCCCATGTACGCCAAGATCTCGGTCAAGGGGGCCGATATCCACCCGCTGTACCAGTTCCTCACCACCAACCCGGCGACGGCTGGCGACGTCAAATGGAACTTCACCAAATTCCTGGTGGGCAAAGACGGCAAAGTGATCGCGCGATTCGAGTCCGCCGTGACGCCCGAGTCGCCCGAAGTCACCAGCGCCATCGAAAAAGCGCTCCACTAAGGACTGCAAAGAAATTTGGCCACGGATGGACACGAATGCACACGGATAAAGCCAGGTTCTTTCTTATCCGTGTTCATTCGTGTCCATCCGTGGCCAATAATTTCTTACCTCAACGTGAGTCGGTGGCCTTCACTCTACCCGCAGCGCCGCCGCCGGCTTGATCCGCGCCACTCTCATGGAGGGCACCAGCGAGGCCGCCATCGCCACCAGCATCAGCACGCCGCCCACAATCGCGAACACCAGCGGATCTGTGGGCTTCACGTCGTAGAGCATCTTGGTCATCAGCCGCGTCAGTAACGCCGCCGCGGCCACGCCCAGCGTCAGCCCGATGGCTGCCAGCCGGAGTCCCTGCCCCATCACCATCCCCACCACCGTGCCGCCGCGCGCACCCAGCGCGATGCGGATGCCGAATTCGCGTGTGCGCTGCGACACCGTGTATGCCAGAACGCCGTAAATCCCGATGGCCGAGAGCACCAGCGCCAGCGCCGCGAACGCCCCGCAAATCGTCATGGCGGCGCGTCGCTCGCGCACCGACGTGGCCAGGCGCTGCTCCATGGTTTTCACGTCGAAAAGCGGCAGTTCCGGATCGGCCTTGGCGAACTCGCGCCGTACGGCCGCCGCAATCCCCGCATCGTTGCCGCGCGATTTCACCGCCAGGAACAGGTAACGGTTCGGGTACTGGTCGTTGGCGAAGTAGATCTGCCCGATCGGATTGCGCTCCGCGAGGTCGCTGGTCTTCACGCTGCCGGCCACGCCGACGATGGTGCAAAGGTACTCCTTATCGGGGTGCAGATTCGGCAGCCCGCGGATGATGCGCGCTCCGATGGCGTCGCCCTTGGGGAAGTACTTGTGGGCGAGATATTGATCGATGACGACCACGCGCTGCGAGGTGGCCGCGTCGGTGCGGTCGAGGAAACGGCCCTGCAGAAGCGGAATTCCCATCGTGGCGAAGTAGTCCGGATCTACCACGTTCCACTGCGGCACCGGCGGATTCTCGCCGGGGCCCAGCGCCCGTCCCTCGAATGTCATGACGCTGTTGTTGTTGTTCCCGCCAAACGGCAGCAGATTGGCCACTCCGGCGCGCTCCACGCCGGGAATGGCGCGCATTCCCTCCATCACGCGGCTGACGAAGCTGCGCATCTCCGCGACATCCTTATACCGCGAATTCGGTAGGAGAAACATCGCCGTGTCGACATTCCGCGGTTGGAAACCCGGGCTCACGTTCAGCAGGCGGGCGAAGCTGAGAGTCAGCAGGCCGGCGCCGATCAGCAGCACAAATGCCAGCGTCACCTGGCAGACCACCAACGCCGAACGTGTCCAGACAGCGCCGCGCTCGCTCGTCCCGGTTCGTCCCGTCTGGCGGAAAATCACGTTCAGATCGCGCCGCATCAGGTGGTACACCGGTACGCTGCCGAATACCAGTCCTGTAAGTCCCGCCAGCGCGGCGCTGAAGGCCAGCGCGCTGCCATCCAGATGGATAGCCGCGCCCCGCGGCAACTCCTGCGCACCCAGCATCGCCAGAACCCGCACGCCGCCATACGCCAGTAGGATTCCGAAAGCGCCCCCGAGCGCCGCCAGCGTCACGCTTTCCGTCAACAACTGCCGCGCCAGGCGGCCGCGCGCCGCACCCAGGCTGTGGCGGATGGCCAGCTCCTTCATGCGGATGTTGGACCGCACCAGCATGAGGTTCGCCACGTTCACGCAGCCGATCAGCAGCACGAACACCACCGCCGCCTGCAGCAGATACAGAGTCGGCTTGATGTCGTGCACCATCTCGTCTTTCAGTCCGCGCACGATGGAGCCGAAACGGGCGTTTTCCAGCAGCTTGCGAAGTTGGCCGGCACGCTCCACCTGAAACTTGTTGAGCACGTCGATGCGGCGCTGCGCCGTGGCGATGCTGACTCCCGGTTGCAGACGCGCGATCATGTCCCAGCTATTGCTGTGGCGCGCCGAATCCAGCGTCTGCTCCGGTGCGAACGACAGCGGCACCCAGAGTTTGGCGCCCGATCCCGGCGATTCGAAGCCCCGCGGCATCACGCCCACCACCCGATAGGGCCGTCCGCTCAGACGAATATCGCGGCCCACGATGTGGACGTCGCCCGCGAACTTATCTTTCCACAACCCGTAGCTGAGGATGACGAACTGGTCCTTCTTGTAGACGGCGTCGTCTTCGGTGAAAGCGCGGCCCACTGCCGGCGAGACGCGCAGAACATGAAAGAACGAAGGTGTGATGCTCTGCGCTTCCAGGTGCACCGCCGATCCTTCCGATCCCAGGTCGAACCCGTTGCCGCGCGTGAGGGTGACGGACTCGAAGATTTCCGTCAGCTGGCGGCGGTCGAAGTAATCGGGCACGGCGTTCGATCCGTTGTCCGACACTTCAATGCCGGGGTAAATGTTAAATACCGACACCAGACGGTCGGGCGCGGTGAATGCGAGCGGCTCCAGCACCACCGTCCGAAGAACCGTGAATATCGCGGTATTCGCGCCGATGCAAAGCGCCAGCGTCAACAGCGCCGTGATGGCGAATGCTTTCTCTTTCCAGAGAAGTTTCAGCCCGAAGCGAAAGTCCTGTAGCATGAGTCCTCATCAGATTCATACGCCGCGGGCCGGCCGGGAGTTCGCGGAATTACTCGAGAATGTGGAACGAGTACAGCTTGCCGATTCGTCCCGAGCTTCCGGTTGCGTCGCCGCCGCTGGGGGGAAGAATGCCGTACTCACCAGGCCCAAGGTCCGCCGGCAAAATAATCTGGTACGTGCGCGCGGCGATTTTCTTGTGCTCGAACGGAACCGAATCGCGCGTCGCGCCGCCCGACGAGTGCAGTACGCCGCCCGTCATCGTGCGGAACTCGCGCGAGTCCTTCTGTGCGTGCAGCCGAATCAGCTGATACTCGGTGGGCGCCGTGCCCTCAGGCGTGTAAATCAGGATCTCGATCGGCGTCTTCAAGGCGTTTGGACTGTGCTCGCCATTCAGGTGGCCATTGATGTCGCCCTTGACAATTCCCGCGGTGCCGATAGACTTCAGCACGCCGCCGGTCTTGAAATTGACCACTTCAGGATTCAGGTCGGTCCACGCATCGCCCTTTTTGTAATACACGCCCACTTCATTCACGGGACCGGCGCCGGCCATCGCAGGGGCGCCGGCCACTGCCGGAGCGCCGCCACTGGACTTGGAGATCATGGCGCCGATCACCTTGTCGCTGACGCCCGCCGTCTTAAGTGCGATCAGGTCGTCGGTAGAGGTTTTATAGCTCCCCGGCTGCCCGTTGATGGAGCCGACAATCACGTCGTCGCTGAGACCCGCTTTGGCCATCTTGATGACCGACTCGTTATTCATTGCCAACTGCGCGAACGCCAATGCCGCGAACGCGATCACTACTAAAGAGAACTTCGAGCGCACAATGCCTCCTGATTTTTCCGTTTACCCCAGATCAACGGAAGTGTACCGTGTTGGAAACTCAGGCGCAAGGCCAGGGAGATACCTGGGTACCAGTGCCGCCGTGGCATTCGCCATGAGCCCGGAAACGGCACACTGCGTCTTTCCGAGCCGCGCGCGTGAGCAAGCGGTCCCACAACTCATGGCAAAATTCCACGGCCTCAGGAGGTCGGAGAGGCCTCTCGTCCGCCTGCCCCCTTCAGAACCCGAACCGAATCCCACCCCACGCCCCGATCGGCGTTCCCGGAGCCAGGAACGTCGTCGAGCGGATAGCGGAGTTGCTGTTGAAGTTGCCGGCGTTATCGAAGGGCGTCGGACCTAATTGCGCTGCCGTGTAATATCGGTGATTCAGCAGATTGTTCACCTCGACAAACAGCTGCACTTGCTTACGCACCTGATAGCGCGCCCCCACATTGACCGCGCCGTAACCGGGCGAATATCCTTGCCCCAGGTAATATACTCCGTCCGGCCGATCCTGATTATTTTCGTTTCCACGGACGTACGAGCGGCCCACCGCCTCAAAATCCAAATCGATCGAAAGCTTCGAGGTCGCCGCGTAGTCCCCATAGGCCTTCAGGATATTTTGCGGTATCTGCGGAATCCGGTCTCCCGGCTGAACCATGATATTGCCGTTTTGACCCGGTCCGGCATCGTTCGTGCTGTTACTTGCCCCATCTATGATTTGCGAGCTCCGATAGGTGGCGGAAAGGAACGTATAATTGCCGCCCAAACTCAACTTACCGAACCGATCGCTAAGGCCGGCTTCCGCTCCCTCGCGGCGTGTCTTGCCGAAGTTGGTGAAGTAACCGAAGCCGGTTTGTTCCGACGTCACGAACAAGAGATCGTTATAGTTGATTCCGTGAAAAACTCCGGCGTTCCAGCGCAGCTTGCCCTCGAGCGTCCCCCGCACACCGGCTTCGATAGTCCTGGTCACCACCTGCTTGAGCGCCGGATCGCTTACCAGGGCATTCGGCAAGTTGCACGGCTCCGCAGGATCGGCGCAGCCGAGTTCGATGGCCGTGGGAGCGCGGCTGGCCTCGCTATAGCTGGCGTACAGGTTCACAAAGCGCGCCACCGCATACGTCAGCCCGATAGCGGGATTCAGGCGCTCGAAGACATACTCGCCATTGAGCGAACCGCGGGAGCCGCCCGTCGCCAGCGGAGGCAGCTGGTCGATATTGTTGAGCGAGGTGCGGTTATATCGGCCGGAAACCGTGAGCGTCAGCGATTTGCCGAGATTGAGCGTATCCATGGCAAACACGCTGAAGGTATCGATCAGCCCGCGCAAGTTGACCCTCGTATCCACTGGAACCCCGCCCGACTCGGTACTGCCGTCGGCAAACGCGGCTATCGGAGTAATCGTAATCCGGTCGGGATTCAGGTAACCGAACTGCGATCCCTGCTGGAAAGTCATGCTGCTGCGGTCCCAACCCGCACCGGCAATAACATGGTTATGCAAAGCCAGCCACGAAACTTGTCCCGACAGTCCGTAATTATGTTGTTTGGTGTAAGTATTAGTGATAATGCCGGTACAAGTATCGCTCGGGTCGGCCGATTGCAGCCCCTGAGCGATACAGAGCCAGTAAGCGAATGGCTCTGTACTCGCGTTGCCCGATACCGGAAACCCGGAATAACCCGCGGCCGTCAAGGCCTGGACATCCGCCGGCCCGAGATCGTATAAGTCGTTGCCAAAGGACTGCGAGTTGATATCCCCATTAGTCGTGTCCGACCGTATGTAGCGGAAGTAAGCGTTACCCGATAAGCTCAGATTATTCGTAAAGCTATGCCGCATCGTCAGATTCAGGGACGGCGACCGATTCCAGGTAATATCGGGAACGCTATAAACGCTGCGATAGTTCTGCGCGAGAAAGCGGAAGTCCTGCAGGCCATTGCCGGTGAGCCAGTTGTCGGCATAAGCGAAGGTCAGCGAAAGCATCGTGTTGCCGTGCTGCCATCCCAGCTTCCCGAAGGACTGCCGCACTTCCGATGGCGAGTCGACCCGCCAGCCATCCTCGCGGAAGAGATTTCCGGCGAGATACCAGTTGAGACCATGCGAGCTCGATCCGCCGTACTCGAATTCCGCCGCACGCCGGCCGAAACTGCCTCCACTCACCGAGAGCGTCGCGCCGGGCGCGCTATTGCCATCCTTCGTCTCCACCGACAGCGCCCCGCCCAGCGTATTCAGGCCAAACATGGGGTTCGACCCCGGCATGAGCGCGATCTCCGAGATGGCGATCTTCGGGATCAGGTCCCACGCCACAATATCGCCGAACGGCTGGTTCTGGCGCACGCCATCCAGGTAGACCGATATCCCCTCCGGAGTGCCCAACAGTCCCGACGCTGTGTAGCCCCGGTAATTGATATCCGGCTCATATGGATTCTCGGCGTTTTGGTTGATGTGAACGCTGGCGAGCCTCCGATTCAAGAGGTCGGATAGGTCCAGCGCACCGGTCTGCTGGATATCCTTGGCGCTGGCGGTCTGCACCGGCGCCGGGATTTCGTCCAACGGCAGATCCGTGCCCGCCAGTGGCGTGGCGGCCACCACGTCGACGCGCGTGGCCTGCGCGGCCAGCGTCATCGCGACGGTCCGTTCCACCGGCGCGGCGGAATTCACGTCGATGGCGAATGCCTGCGTGGCAAACCCGGCCTTCGATACCTCCAGCCGGTATCGCCCGAAGGGCAAGTTGGCCAGAACCGTGGGGCTTTTCGCATTTGTAATGACGGTCCGGTCGAGCTTCGCCTTCTGTCCGCGCACGCGAACCGACGCCTGCATCGGGGCCCCGGAGGGATCGGTCACCTGCAAGTGGATTTCGCCGCTGCCGGTCTGTGCCGGAAGGTTGAGCGCCATTCCCAGCAGCGCGGCCAACCGGAGAATGGCGCCACCCAGTCCGGCGCCGCGAGAGCTCATACCTGAAAATTCCCCGCAAGCCTAGCTTGTTCATGCTTTTTTCGGGATCGGCTAGAATCGGGTTAGCAATGCTTCGCCGACTCGCGATCCTGTGCGTTCTGTGGCTGGTTTCCCTCGCCCCGCGGGCGCTGGCCTGCCAGTGCATCGGCTCGCTTCAGCCGTGCAATCAGACCGCTGCCAGCGACGTGGTGTTCATTGGCACGGTGGAATCCATGGAACCCATGTTTTTGAGCCGCTGGAACCCGTCGAACCAGTCATCCATACAGTCGCTCAATGAAGCTTACATCGAAGCCCGCCGCAGCCCTTCGGATCAGTCCATCGAGCGCCTGAAGTATGCCTACCGCAAAGCCTTTCCGGACATGCCGGCCGACCGGCAAAGCCGCTTGCAGACGGCCAAAACCGCGGCCGGCGTGGCGTCGCTCTTCTATTCCGGCCTGGGTCAGGGAATGCACGTGCGCTTCCACGTGAAGACCCTTTTTAAGCGCGAAGACGATGACGATGACGCCGCGAAGAAGAATCCGCAGCCTTCCGAAGACACCATCGAAGTTTGGACGCCTTTCGGCGATTGCGGCTACGACTTTCAGTCCGGCGAGACGTATCTGGTCTACGCCAACAACGACGAAGGTTCCGCCAATTCTCTTTCCACCGATATTTGCACGCGCACGCGCCGCCTGTCGGAAGCCGGCGAAGACCTCACCTACCTCTTCTTTTATAAGGACCGGCCGACGTCCGGCAGGCTCGAAGGCTTCGCCACCACCGACGAGCTTTATCGCCTGAGCTTCGACCGTTTGCACGACCCGCAGACCACCAAATCGCCCGTTCCCAGCGTCGTGATCGAACTGCAGTCGGCCCATCTCACGCGTTTCACGGAGACGGACCGCAACGGCCGGTTCGTATTCGACGGCCTGCCCGACGGGGATTACAAATTATCCGCCTATGCCGCCGGATATCCGGTCGATCCGAATCTCCTGGCCGGTCCACAAGCGTTTCACGTGCAGCCCAAGAGTTGTTCGCTCCAGGTACTTCTATTGCCGAAAGAGCACCCGTGACGCCAAGCTTCCGGAAAACTGTCACGCGCTTCGATCGCGCCAAAATCGCCCCTTGGATGGCCCTGCGGAACGCGGGCGGCGGTCTCATCATGAGCATCGGCGCGCTCAACGTCTCTTTTTCCGACGGGTCCGATCCCTACGGCATCGCGCCCGCCGCCGGCCCGTCCCGACAAACCACGTCGACCTGCCCCTCTATTACCCGGCGGCCTCACTGCGCGGATCGCCAATCGCCGCCGACCACCTGCCCGACCTCCGCGAAGATCACCACGCCCTCGCCTCCTCCGGCGACCCCGCGGTAGCGCGCTACGCCCTCGTCAACATCGCGAACGACCGCATCGCCAACAGTCCGAATACCCTAGCAATGGAAGTTCTCGCCTGGGAGCCTAGCTCCTGACGCCTCGCTGCGACAGCCCACCCCTCGGCGTCCTCTGCCCCCTCCGCGCTCTCCGGTTTTGACTTTGAGTCTTAATCTCTCAGCGCCTCTGCGTCTCCGCGGTGAAAGCCTGTTCCTCTACGAAACCGTGAGTATCGGCGTCGACCGGCCCTTCTTCGCGCGCCACAACAGCCTCCCCTGACGGAACCAGTCGAACAGCATGATGACCGCGGCGCAGATCAAAGTCACCTGGATCGTGGCATTCAGCCACGCCAATATCTTCGCCGTTTCGGCGGGCGACAGGTCCGCTCCAGCGATAACCACCCAACTGGTGACTCGGAGCAGCACCAACGCGATCGCGACTTTCAAGGCGTCGAGAGCCAGGCGCACCCACGCGCGAGCGGGCGACCAGGCAGGGCGCGCAAAACAGTACAGATCGACAAAGGCGCGGGCCAGAGTGAGTGCGATCACCAGCCAGTAAATTTGGCCCCAGATGGGAGTCAGAATGATGCGGAATCCGCCGTTAAAGACGAACGCGCTGCGATGCCACATCGTCAACGCCCAGAAAACGGCCGCCGCGACTCCGAAGGCGAACCCGGAGAAATCGTTGTACCACTGCATCTGCTGGTGCGTTCGCGGCGCGCCGGGAAGCTTGCGCGGATCCCACCGGTCGACCCATTTGGAGTGATAGCGATCGAGCAGCGCGAACACCGTAGTAACGATGCCGATCACAAAGAACAGCGATTGAAAGGCCGTTACGAAGAAAGCCACCAGGCCCTTGCCCGGCGACTGCGAATTAAACAAAGGAGCGATAAATATCAGCGCGAACATCGGGGCGAGTACCCAGATCAGGACGATCTTCAGCACCATCCAGTACATCGGCAGCATCGCGGGATTGATGAGACGATGTTCGGGGATGTAGCCGCTGGCCACGCGCATCGGCGAACCGCGCCGCTTCAGCAAGTCGACGAGTTCGGCCTCCTCCAGCGGGTGACCGAGGGCCGACTCCCGCTCCTCGATCTGCGAATGCAGGTCTTCGGCGAGTTCGGCAAGGATGTCCTTCTGCTGTTTCCGCGGCAGCCACAGCTTGACGGCATTCAGATAACGGTCGATCAGGTCGGTTTGAGTCATTGGGTTTGTTCCTGCATTTTTTGGCCGGCTGGAACGGCGAGAATCCGCTCCAGGGCCGAGTTCATCTGGCGCCATTCGGCCAGCAGGCTGGTGAGAACCTCCTCGCCAACCGGAGAAAGGCGGTAAAACCGCTTATTGCGTTTGTCCTCTTCACGCCATTGGCTGACCAATAGTCCCTGGCTTTCCAGGCGGCGAAGAAGCGGATAAAGGGTATTTTCGTCAATGGCTAAGCCTTGATCGCTCAAAGCCTTACGGATGGCGTACCCATATAATTCGGTGCGCAGTTGGACCAACACCGCCACCGCCAGGCAGCCGCGGCGCAGCTCCTGTCGAAGATTCTCGAATTGCTCGGAATTGGCGCCGTTGGTGTGCATCACATGCTGTCCTATACACACTGTATAACAAACAGTGTATGACGTCAAGTGATTTCTTGTGACGGGAAATCGATTTGTGCCTGTTTGGCGTCACGCATACCGCTTCCTTTGGTCGCGGCTCGGTATCGGCACACAGCGTTCTTTCCGGGCCGCGACCACAGGGAGCGGAATGCGGGCTCATGGCAAATTCCACTTTCCGACAACTCGTCGTCTTCGGTTGAAGCTGAAACCGCTTGCTGACGCGCGCGGCTCGGAAACCCAATCCGCCGATACCGAGCCGCGACCACAGGGAGCGGAATGCGGGCTCATGGCAAATTCCACTCTTCTCGACCCACCGCCCGGAGGTAACCCTCCGCGACGGACCGCCCGCACGACTTATAATTTCGAGATATGCTTTCGCGGCGCGCGCTATTACGTGGGTCGGGACTCCTCTTCGCTGGCAGCGCCCTATCGCGCCAGGCGAGAGCGAAGACACCCGCTCTTCCGCGAGTGCAAGTGGCGCCCGATCGCGTCATCCGCGTCATCACCGGATTGCGCCCGTTCCGTCCCGCGGGATTCTCCGTGCGCGCCGAGAAGCTCGACGACAAACTCGTCGTCCACAATTTCGGCCATGGCGGCGCCGGCATCACACTCTCCTGGGGAACGGGCCTGCTGGCTGTGCGGGAAGCGGCCGGCGTCGAGACGCGCGATTGCGCGGTGATCGGTTGCGGCGTCAACGGCCTCTCCACCGCGCGTCTCCTGCAACAACGCGGCTTTAACCCCGTGATCTACGCCAAGGAGATGCCGCCCTCGGTCACCTCCAACGTGGCTGGCGGATTGTGGGAGCCCACCACATTATTCGACCGCTCCAACATCACCCCGCAGTTTCGCGCGCAGTTCACCGAAGCGGCGCGCCTCGCCTTTCAGCGCTATCAGTCGCTGGCGGGCGATTACTATGGCGTGCGCTGGCTGCCGCTCTATTCGCTGGCGCAGCAGGCGGCGACCGTCGAGCCACCGGACGCCGACAATCCTTACAGCGATATCGAGACTCTGTATCCCGAGAGCCGCGTGCTCAAAAAGCATGAGCATCCCTTCAACGTTCCGTTCGCTCGCCGAAGATACAGCATGCTGATCGAGCCGGCGATCTATCTCAACGCGCTGATCCGCGATTACCAGTTGGCCGGCGGAAAAATCGTGATTCGCGAGTTCCATTCGGCGCGCGAACTGGCCAGCCTCCGCGAGAAGCTGATCTTCAACTGCACCGGGCTGGGCGCCCGCACCCTGTTCGAGGACACCGGACTCATGCCGATCAAGGGGCAGTTGGTGTTCCTGCTTCCGCAGCCGGAGCTCGACTACATGACCGTCGGCCCGAACGGCATCTATATGTTTCCCCGCCACGATGGCGTGCTGCTGGGCGGCAGCTTCGAACGCGGCGTGGATAATACCGATATCGATCCCAAAGTCACGCAGCGCATCCTACAAGGAAATATGGAGTTGTTTGGGGGGATGCGCGGATAGCCGCATCGAGCTAGACTCACGCCATGCCCCAGGGATTTGCCCGCGTCGCGAGGGTGGCGATGCTGGCGCAGCTCGGCGTCCTCGCCTTCGCCTTTCAATCGGCAGGCCACATCGAAGTCATTCCGAAAGCAGCACCCAAAGCCGCAGCGCCGGTAGTGCGAGTCGATTCGTCGCTGTTGCTGATTCCGGTGCACGTCACCACCTCCGGCGGCGCATCTGTAACCGGCCTCAAGAAAGAAGACTTCGAACTATTCGAAGATGGCGTCAGGCAGACCATCACCCATTTCTCGCAGGACGACGCCCCCGTCTCGGCCGGAGTGCTGCTGGACGTGAGCGGCAGCATGCGCAACAAAATGGCCAAGGCTTCCGAGGCCGCCACCGGGTTCTTCAAATTCGCCAATCCCGAGGACGAATTTTTCCTGCTGGAATTCAATGCGCGGCCGCGCGTGAGCGTGCCGTTCACACGCGACTGGTCCGGCATCGCCTCCGAAATCGCCGCCGCGAAACCTTCCGGTATGATCGCCATGCTGGACGCCATTCACCTGGCGATCGCGCAGATGAAGCATGCCATACACGCGCGCAAGGCGCTGGTAGTGATCTCCGATGGCGGCGACAACTTCAGCCGCCGCAATCTCCGCGAATTGAAGGGCACGCTGCTGGAGGCCGGCGTCCAGGTCTATTCGCTGGGAGTGTTCGACCGCGATTACTCCGTCAAACACACGCCTGAAGAGCGCAACGGTCCGAGCCTGCTGGATGAGGTCGCGCTCGATACCGGCGGCCGCACGTTTCCTGTCAGCCTCGATGCCTTGCCGCAGATCGCCCGCGAATTGCGCAATCAATACGTTTTGGGATATTCACCGGCCGCGATGACCACCGACGGCAAGTATCATCGGGTAAATCTGAAGGTAGCGACGCCGGATTCCGAAGACCGGTTGCGGACCTATTATCGGCAATGGTATTACGCCCCCGGCCAATAGGCGTTACCGAGCCGCGCGCCGTTACCAAGCCGCGCGCGTGAGCAAGCGGTCAGCTTCTTTTCAACGTCCATTCAATCGACTGCCCGATGTCCGCGCCCAAATCGGCCGTCAGCTTGATCGTGTCGCCTGAGACCTTGCCCTTGTAAGTCATCTTCAGGGCGTTGCCCTGGAAATTCGCGGTAATCGTGAACGAAATATTATCGCCGTCGATCTTGCCGTCCTCGATGGTGGACTTGCCGAGCAGTTGGCTGTTAGTCTCGCCGGTGAGCTTCGTTCCATCCACTTTGAACACGAAGGTTCGTTCGATCGCCTGCCCTTGAAGGTCGGCCGTCCCCTTCCAGTTGCCGCTGATATCCGCGGCGGAACCTACCATGGCAAAGAGCGCAGCAAGGACCAGTAGATGTTTCATGACGTCTACTGTGAGCGATTCGGCGGCTGGCGTCAAGGCCCTTGCCCTATGCTAGAATTCAGCGTCAAGATGGCGTACCGTCTAACGTTGCCGCTGATACTCGCCGCAACCGTGTACCCTGCTGGCGCGCAACCTTCCGTGCCACCCGGAGTCCCCTACGCGGTGCCCACGGAAACCGAAATCAAGGCGACGCTCGACCGCATTCGCGATTACTTCGTGCGCTCCACGACGTACCGCGTGATCGACACCGACACGGGCCGCGCCATTACCGATTTTTCGCAACCCGTCAAAACCGCGGCCGTGGAAACGTTCAACGATTGGGATTACCCCATCGGTGTGGCGCTGGCCACTATGCTGCACGTCGCCGACGTGACCGGCGACACCAGCTATCGCGACTATACCCTGAAGAATTTCGATTTCATCTTCGACCGTCAGGACTATTTCCGCCGGCAGGCAGCGGCATTCGGCCCGCAGCCGAACGGCTATCGCCGCCTGCTGCATATGGCGGCGCTCGACGATTGCGGGGCCATCGGCGCGGCGCTGATCGGGGCGTACGCCCGCAAGCCCGACCCCAGATACCGTACTACCATCGACGCGGTAGCCGATTACATCGCTCACCAGCAAATGCGGCTGGCCGACGGCACGCTGGCACGCGCGCGTCCGCAGCCCGTCTCGCTGTGGATCGACGATTCCTACATGAGCATTCCGTTCCTCGCGCAGATGGGCAAGCTGACCGGCGATCGCGCCTGGTTCGACGACGGCGCGCGGCAGGTGATCGGCATGGCACAGCGCCTGCAGGATCCCGCGACCGGGCTCTACGACCACGCCTGGTATGAAAACACCGCCGGTTACGATCCCAAGTTCTTTTGGGGACGCGGCTGCGGATGGGGTTTGATGTCGGCTGCGGAACTGCTCAGCGTGCTACCGGAGGACCACCCGCAGCGGGCGCGCGCCCTGGAGATCTTCCGCCGTGCCGCGCGCGGCGCAGCGGAGACCCAGAGCGGCACCGGCATGTGGCATCAGCTGCTCGACAAGACCGACAGCTACCTGGAAACTTCCGCCACAGCCATGTTCACCTTCGCCATTGCGCGTGGCGTGAATCGCGGATGGCTCGCTCCCGTGTACGCGCCAGTGGCGCAGGCCGGTTGGCAGGCACTGGCGCAGCGCGTGCGCTCCGATGGCCGCATCGAAGGCATCTGCGTGAGCACTACCGCCGCCTATGACGCGGTCTACTATTACAATCGCCCCACCGATCTCGGCGCGATGCAGGGCTATGGCCCCGTCTTGATGGCCGGCGCGGAAGTCATCGCGATGCTGCGCCAGTTCGATATCGAGCGCACTCTGAATACATTCCATTACCGTACGAAGAAGCCCTAACCATGCGTATTCCGTTGCTGATTCTCTTCCCCGCCCTGGCCGCCGCGACTGGCGCCACCGTCACGGTCCGCAACCCCATCGAGATCGCCCGTCCCAATGAGACCATCGTCCTCGACGCGGCGCAATTGCGCACCCTGCTTCCGGTGGACGATGTCCGCAAAGTGCACGTTCGCGCCGAGGGTTCCGGCAAGGATCTGCTGGTGCAGGCTGTCGATACCAATGACGACGGCGTCTTCGAGCAACTTCTGTTTCAGGCCGATTTCGCGCCCAGACAGACGCGCGTGTTCGAGTTGACCGTCGGCGGCCGCCAGCTTGCGCTGGCCGGCGATTACAAAACCTACGGCCGTTTCGTGCGCGAGCGCCGCGACGATTTCGCCTGGGAGAACGACCGCATCGCGCATCGCATGTACGGCAAAGAGCTGGAAACCTTCCCGCACGATAAGCTGATCAGCAGCTCGGTGGACGTGTGGACCAAACGCGTCCGCAACCTGGTGGTCAACAACTGGTACATGGTGGACGATTATCACAGGGACCGCGGCGAGGGCGCAGACCTCTACGCCGCCGGCGCCACGCGCGGCAACGGCGGCACCGGAATCTGGGTGGACGGCAAGCTGTATCCATCAGCCAATTTCCGCGATTCCAAAGTGTACGCCGTCGGCCCCATCCGCGTGCTTTTCGAGCTCACTTACGATGCGTGGGATGCCGCCGGCGTGAAGGTATCGGAGAAGAAGCGCGTGTCGCTCGATGCCGGCCAGAATCTGGATCGCTTCGAGAGCTATTACACGGTCCAGGGGAACGTCGCCAATCTGACCCATGCCATCGGAATTCGCCGGTTGAAGACCACCGCCAGGGAATCAGGCAGCGATCGCAGCATTTTGACAACTTGGGAGCCGGTGAAGGAAGGCGGAGAGCTGGGGCAGGCGGTGATCGTAGATCCGTCCACGGTGAAGGATCAGGCGGACGACGATCTCAATTACTACCTGCTTACTAAGATTCAGGCTGGTGCAGAATGCGTCTCTTATTCCGGGTTCGCCTGGACGCTGGCAGGCGACTTTAAGAACGAAGCCGATTGGCAGCGCTACGTGGCCGAATTTGCGGTTCGCCTTCGCTCTCCTGTGGAAGTGAAGATCGAGAAGCGCTGAAGCGCACCAGCACCAGTAACGCCACGAAACCCATGGCCGGATGGCCTTCGATCCAGCGGCAGGCCGCGGGTATGCCGGCCAGACAAGCGGCCGCGACTGCCAAGCCTTTGGCTACCGGAATTGGATCGGGCACCCGCACCACTTAACGGTAGTTCGGACGCGGATGTGAAGGTAGGTCTGTGCGTACCAGCGTGGTATGTTTCGATACCGGTACTATTTCTCGTTTTTGCGCACCAGATCGAATTCCGCGTGCGTTAAGATCGCGGCGCCATTATTGGTTGCCGGCTCGAAGCGCCATCCAGCGATGAGATTCGTCGCGGGCTGGCTCCACTTAGGATCGGACGAATTCGCCACCTGGATATTCACTGGCACACCGTTCGGGTCAATATCGAAAGCGACCCGGACGGTCGCCACTTCGCTGGCTTCCTCCGACGCTTCCTGCGGAGCTTTGATGAGCCGAGGCCGTTCGGCGCCCGGGGGGAACGGTAAAGTGCGCGCCCGAGAGAGACCAATGGCGCGCATCTTCCAGCATCCGGAAACTAACTTCGATAGTGGCTTGTACCTCCACTGGTTTCCCGTCTTTCTTGCCGGGCGTGAATAGCCAATCGGACACCGCTGCCACCGCGGTCTCGTCCAACCCGAGTCCCAACGGCTTGACAACCCGGACATCGCGCGGCTTGCCATCTTCGCCAATCGTCACCGAAACCATCACCGGGCCCTGGAGCTTGGCGATGCGCGCCTCGTCGGAATATTCTGGCTCCTTGCGGGCCGTTACCACTGGCGCTCTTCGGCCGTCGGGATAAACGCCCGGTGTCTGCGCTTGTGCGAAGGACCCAACGCACAGGAACGCGGCTACAACTGCACCTTTGTACAGGCTAGAAACATTATGACAGCGCGGGAATCGCTCAATGTGGGCCGCGATCGTAGCCGAGCTGTACGGCCGCTCGGCCTGCACTCGCCCGTGCGGGCATTCACCGCCGCCTGTCGCGCCGGGCTTAAGGGCAGCGGGCCAAGCGCGAGCAAGGTTAGTGAGGGTCAGATCGATGAACGCCGGAGGGTGCTGGAAACGGAAGCCGATAGTGCCGCATCCGTACGAGTGACCCTGGCCACCCAGTCTCGGATAGCCCTATCGGCCACAATGGCGGATGACGGTCAGTCGCGACGAACATCAGCGCGGTCACCTCCGTTCCCAGTCGCCCACTTCAAGATCGCTAGTGCAGGAACCAAAAATGGTGCGAGATACCAGTACCGCCTGCGGAAGTATGTGCGGCTCAACTTTTTCTTCCACGCCTCAGCGGCTGACTCCCCGCTAGGGGCCGGTGCTCCGATGGTGTGGTCTAGATGGTGACCCAGCTCATGATAAACCACGCGTGCAAATACCATGTCTCGCATTGGCGGAATATAGGCCATAAGTCGGAGCATCCCGGGAGCGAACCAGTGGTTGACGATATTGTCCACGACGATTTCGATCCACGCCTGCTCGCCCTTCAGTATAGGATGGTAAAAGCCAAGGCAGTCTCTTCGGGCGTACTTTTTCCCTGCGACCCGACCGGTCTTTCCCTTGCCGATGGCCGAGGCGTTCGTGAGGACCACAGACTCCAGCCCGGACAGGTAGTGTGTTGGCACTCTCGAAAGGAGCCGCGCGATGGCGGGGTAGGCGTACCGCGGCGGTCGGTAACCTTTGTAGCTTTCATGGATAGGGATCATCGCCGCAGCCTTGCATGTTCAACTGTACACTTAGCACCATCGAACCAGCGACGGGCCAACGCAGTCAGGCCGCGAAATCGGGACGTGGACAAAACGGCCATTTCGGCAACTAACCGGCGGCTCAGCGCCCTGCTCGTGTTCGACTGCGGGCCTATTGCCGTCGCCGCTTCCCATGTGCCTGACCACGGGGTCGCCGGGCATTTCCTGGGAGAGGGTAAGTGAGATCTTCGAGCGAGACGACATTGCGGAAGTAGGGTTCGTGCGTCTGCTCGGCCTCTTTCAGCTTGAGGCCGTGAGCGTTGCGGCAGTAGAACCAGCCGGGCCAGCCAGCTCACCTGCGTGCGCGCAGCTACTTCACCGTGAGCGGGGCCACGTTGGAAACCGCGCCGCTTGGGTCGGTCACCTGTACCGCCACCGCCGTCGAGGAGGCGGAGGGCACGGTCACATTGACCTTCAACTGCGAGGCGCTCACCACCGTGACCTGGCTGCCGGTGTATGACGTGGTTCCCACTGTGACTCTCAGGCCGGTCCCGGACTGGAAGTTCGTACCGTTGACGGTCAGCACCTGCGCCGCCGTGGAATGGGTCAGCGGGTTCGGCGTCAGAGACGTAATCGCGGGTGCGGGTGGCGCGTTCACCTGTAAGTTGACGGTGTTAGACGCTCCACCGTTGGAGTTCACCACTTGCACCGGGTAGGTATAGGACGTGAGGCTGGTGACGATAGATATCTGCAGCTGGGTGGGTGTCAGCGCAGCCAGGGCGCTTGCCGGAATCGCGGTCCCTCCGATGACCAGTTTCAACCCCGCCTGGAAACCGCTCCCGTTAATGGTCAGCGTCTGCGGGGAATTCGAGGCTATCATCGGGTTGGGGTTCAATGTGGTAATCGCCGGCGGCACGGCCGGCGCGGTCACCGTCAGGGTGGACGAATTACTGGCCTGGCCGTTCGGATTGGTGACCTGTACCGGCAGACTCTGGGCGCTCGTGCCTGTGCTGACGCTTACGGCCAACTGCGTGGCGCTCACGGAGGCGATCTGCGATCCCTGATAAACGGTCCCACCCACCGTGACCTTCAACGCGCTGCCCGCCACAAAACCGCTGCCTTTGATAGTCAGGGTCTGAACGGAACTCGATCCGGTCATGGGGTTGGGGCTCAAGGACGAGATGACCGGCGCCACGGCCGGCGCAGTCACCGTTAGGGTCGCCGAGTTGCTAACCTGGCCGTTCGGATTGGTTACCTGCACCGGCAAGGTCTGGGCGCTCGTTCCCACGTTGACCTGCACGATCACCTGCGTGGAACTGATCTGCGATCCCTGATAGACGGTCCCACCCACCGTAACCTTCGACCCGCTCCCCGCGACAAAGCCGGTGCCGCCGATAGTCAGGGTCTGGGCGGAACTCGATCCGGTCATGGGATTCGGGCTCAAAGCGGCGATCACCGGGCCCGCGGTCGGAGCGGTCACCGTGAGGGTCGCCGAGTTAGTGGTCTTGCCGCCCGGAACGGTCACCTTTACGGAAAGGCTCTGGGCGGCGGCGCCCACATTGACACTCGCCACCAACTGCGTGCTGCTCACGAAATCGATAGCCGATCCCTGATAGACCGTCGTCCCTACCGTCACAGACAACCCGCTGCCAGCCGCGAACCCGGCGCCGTTGATGGTGAGGCTCTGGTTCGACGCCGACCCGGTCATCGGGTTGGGGCTGAGAGAAACGATGCTGGGCCCAGCCGCCGTGGCGCCGCCCCAGGCGGTGACCAGCGCGTTGGCATCCACCGAACCCAGTCCCGTGGCCAGGTCGTATCCGGCGCCGGCGCTGTAGCCTTTCATCGTCCCCACGTTGGTGCTGAGTGCGGACGCCGAGCAGTTAGGCGAACCGCCCTCGCAGGGCACGGCATTGGACCCGGCGGTCACGTCGTGGAAGACCGAAGGCGCCGACGACGCCAGGGCATAGAGTTTGCTGTTGGGGTTGCCGTTGGTGGTTTTGGTGTACTGGTTGACGATGGCCATGAGGCCGGCGAACGACGGTGTCGAGGCCGAAGTGCCGCCAATCAGCTCCAACGAGCCGCCCTGTTCGATCACGTATCCATCGTGTCCCGCGGCCGTGAGGGAGACGTCCGGACTCAAGCGCATAGCACCGCTGGGCATCCCCGGCGCGGTTTGCCAGCTTGGCCGGGGCCAGATAGTGCTGGTTCCGCCGCCGCCACCGTAGAGATTGTTGTTGGAAGAGCCAGCCGTGTAGCTGCTCTCGTTCCAGGCTACTTCCGGGATGTATCCCTTGGCCGACGCCAGTTGCGTATTGTTCGTCGCGTTCCAGTAGGTGGAGGGGGAAGCGGAATCGTTGAACCTATGCCCCATTGGCCGGCCGTACAAGAGGCGGCATTACCCTCACCTCCATTGGCGTACTGCTGCTCGGCATTCTGCTCGCCGTGGCGTGCGCCAACGTGACCGGCATCCTGCTGGCCCGGGCGGAGGAGCGGCGCCACGAAACAGCCATTCGACAGGCCTTGGGCGCCTCGCGTGGACGGCTCATGCGGGAATGGATGGTGGAAAGCGCGGTGATCTCTTCGCTGGCTGCGGCTTTCGGATTGGCGGGCGCGAGAGTACTGATGACACTTCTTCCCGGCCTGCTGCCGTCAATGGTAATCCCCATCCACCTCGAATTCTCCCTCGGTCCTCGCGTTTGGCTGTATGCCGTTTCGCTGATTTTCGTCTCGGCGCTGTCATTTGGATTGGTCCCCGCATGGCGAGCCTCCCGCCCGGACCTGCTTTCCGGTCTCCGCCACGATTCCGCTGTCAACATCCTGCACGTTCGCGTCCCCGTACGCAGCCTGCTGATCGTGATGCAGGTCGCGGCCGCGGAAGTCCTGTTGTTTGGCGCGGGCCTGGCGATGGACACTGTTTCAGCCGTGCAGCGGCTGGATCCGGGATTCGACCCCCAGCGTCCTGTGGCGTTGGCGATGCTGCTGGGCACGGGAGACGACGGAAGCCCGCGCGTAGTGGATTGTGAAGCGGTCCGCGCTCGCCTGGAGCGTATCGGTGGGGTTCGCCGCGTGGCCTACGGCCAAAGCGTTCCGCTTTCATGGGCGATCGGGCCCACGCTCAAGCTGGAAATGGCGGGGAAGGAACCGCGCGAGATTCTTGGGGGAGGGGCGGGACCGGGGTTCTTCTCCCTACTCGGAGTGCGTATGATCTCCGGCCGCGACCTCGAAGCGGGGGACCAACATGCGGTATTGGTGAACGCAACCCTCGCCGGGCAACTCGATGCATCGGGAACCGCCGTAGGCCGGGAGATTCGCCTGGATGGCTCGGTCCGGCAAATCGTGGGGGTGTTCCAGGATGCCAAGTGGGAAACGGTCTACGAACCGCCTCGGCCGCGCTCCATCGCTCTCACAGCGGCACGTTCCGGCGGGGCTGCGTTCGCAATCGAAGTCGATGGCAATCCCGGCGCCTATGTAGCGGCGTTGCGGAGAGAGCTGCTCGCCGCCCAGCCCGGCTCGTTGGTAGCATCGGCGGAGACGCTGCGGCAACATTATCAAAACTCGCTTATCCTGGAGCGTAGGGCCACGCAGGTGTTCTATGGGCTCGGTCTGCTGGCGCTGCTGCTCACGTCACGGGATTGCATGGCATCGCGAGCGCGCTATTTGCGCGACGGTCGAAAGAGTTCGCCATTCGGCTGGCACTCGGCGCGGCCCCCCGCCAGATCATGGGGGCGGTGCTCGGGAGTGGCCTGAAACTGGCAGTCTATGGGTTGGCTATCGGGCTCGCGATCGCAGTTCCCGGAGGGCTCTTCCTGGCGTCCAGTGTGCATGGTCTGCCGGCCTGGTCTGCTTCCGCCGTAGCGCTCAGTTCCGCCATCGTGATCGTCGCGGCGGCCGCCGCGGCCGTGCAGCCGGCCAGCCGCGTGCTCCGGATTCAGCCCGGCGACATCGTCCGCTCCGAATGAGGCGAACGGGCCAGCGCTCCGTTGTGTAGCGCCCGAAGGGAGATTCCGAATATGGCAAAGACATTCATCATCGTCAGTCTCGGCGCGCTCTTTTGTGGCCTCACGTATGGCCAGGACACCGCCGTTGGGCCATCTTTCGAAGTAGCGTCGGTGAAAGTAAGTGCTCCCGGGGAGCAGTTTTCGGACAAGTCCGACAATGAGCGAATCACCCTGATTGCTTGTCCGTTGAAACCGCTCATTGCCCGTGCGTACGGCGTGGCAAACGACAAGGTCGCAGGCCCCGGCTGGTTAGACACCGACGGCTACGACATCGTAGCGAAGACCGCGCCGGATACAAACGGCGAACATTTCTGGCTAATGATGCGGAACTTGCTGGCCGAGCGGTTCAAGCTGGCGGTCCATCGCGAACAAAAGACGCTGCCCGTGTATGCGCTGGTGCTGGACAAGAAGGGACCCAAACTGAAGGCTTCGCCGGCTGACACCCCGGTGAGGGACACGTGCAGCATGCAGGTCAGAAAGGTCACCTGCGTGAGCCAGAATTCTACGATCGACCTGCTGGCGCAGAACCTGCGACGCTGGTTGCCAGGCGATTGGCTCGACCTGCCGGTGGTGGACCAGACGGGCCTCAAGGGCGGCTACGATTTCAGCCTCACCTGGACGATGACGGACCGGTCGCCGAGCGCCGGCGGAGTCGCCGCGGAAGCCGTCGAACCGGGCGGAGTCGACCTGTTCGACGCCATCCAGGAGCAACTCGGACTGAAGGTCGAGCAGCGCAAGTTGCCAGTGGACAGAATCGTGGTCGACCGCATCGAGCGGGTTCCGACCGCGAACTGAATTGAGCGGCCGCGGTGTACTGGTATCGCGAGGATCGAACCTAGCGTAGTGCGTCACGCAGAATGCAGATTCTTTAGAGGCTCACAAGCACCGCTCCCTCGCGGTCGCGGCTCAGAACGCAGTGAAACTACTGAGCCGCGACCGCGAGGGGGCGGTGCTTTGAGGGTCCATGCACTAGCTTCACGGTAGGCCGCGGCCAGACGCACACGCCCTTGTTTGCCAGCGAGGATGCCGCGCACCGGAGTGACTTCGAGGCAATTGTCGTGATCGAGATACCTCGGCTTCAGCCGACCCAGAAATCTTGTTTACCAGTTCATGCGGACGAGATCGCAAAACGCTGCTGGTTAAATCGCTCCCAAGACAAATCCGAATCGCATTCTCCCTCGTAGCACCCTATGACAATTCGTGATACCATCCACGTTTGTTAGCACGAAAAGTCAATTCGTAGCACGAATGGACCCTCATGATTTGCCGCTCTTCGTCGATTATCGCGCTCCTGGCTCTTCCTTTATCGACGTCGATGTGGGCCGCCAACGGGACCGTCACCGGCAAATTGACCGACCCACAAGGAAAGTCCGTTGCGGGGGCCAAACTTCGTCTCCTGTCCAGCCGCGATTCCAGTCCTGTGGAATCGGTCAGCGATCCTGATGGCCGGTTCGTCTTCTCTTCACTGGCCGAAGGGACCTATCGAATCAGCGCCATGGCCGCGGAGTTTTCCGATGTAAACAAAGCGTTCCACGTGGGCGATGGCGAGACACTCAGGGTGGACCTTCAGTTCTCCCGTCTCGCTACCCGGGCCGATGCGATTACCGTGTCGGCGGACGTTAAGGATATCGATGTCCAGTCGCCCGATCCCGCCGAGAAGGTTTTCGCCAGCGAGGACATGCTGGACGCAAATCCGGGGCGTCCGGGCGCGCCGATCTCGATTCCCGGCTACCCGATCGAGACGGCATCGAGCGGCATTAAGGCGCCGCAATATTTCGCCCCTGGTGTGGCGGGCGATCACGGCGAGCCGATCGCACAGTTCTTGCAGGTGGGCAGCTACCTGGTGCCCAACAACTTGTCGGCAAATGCGCACGGCAACGGCTACACCGATCCGAACATTTACATCGCGAGTGCGATCGAGAGCGTCGAGGTGGATGGCGGCGCGTTCAACGTGCGCGAGGGCAATCACGCACTGAATCTGGCGTCCACCTATTCCCTCCGTTCGCATCTCGATCCGTTCTTCACCGTGACGGGAGACCAACGGGACATTACCGGCACGGGCGGATTCAGTCCGACGGCGCATTCGTGGGTCGCGATGGAGGTCTCGTACGGCAATGGATTCCTCGACCGCCTGGAGCATCGCAAGCAGGTGAAGATCAACGGCGGGCAGGTATTCCAAGTGCACAATCACACATTGACCTTGTTCGGAGTCGGATACTACGGATTCTCCCATGTGGCAGGGCTGAGCCCGATTTACGGGTTCAATTCCGTCGACGCAGCCGCGGGCTGGACACAATACCCGGATACCATCGACCCTCGGCAAAAGGACCAGACTCACACGGCCCTGATCGCCTTGAACGACGTGTGGAAGCTGGGTGAAAACCAGGAACTTCAGCTCTCCGGCTTTTTCCGCACCTACAACCTGTCTCTCTATTCCGATTTTGGGGACGGGCTGATCCGGCAGAGCGAATTTCGCACCGTGACGGGCGGGAGTGCGGCATACAAGAAGAGGCTCTCGAAGAAGTTTACCCTGCTGGCCGGTACGGACTACCAGCGCGAAGCGCCACGGCGAGACGATCTCGATCATTACAACTTCTACAATCCTACCGAACCGAATTACTACGGACCTTTCGTCAAGGTGGACGGCAACAATGTGACCATCACTCCGGTCACGCCATATGTGGCAGCGGAGGGCGAGCTGAACCAGTATTTCCACTACTATGTGGGCTTAAGGCGCGATGAGATTTTCATCGACAACCGGGACCTGGTGACTCCGGCGGATTCCTGGAACACGTTAGTGGGACTGAACTCGCCGAAAACAACGCTCACGTTCTTTCCCAAAGAATCCTGGTGGATTCCCGAGGTCGCGGTGAGTTTCGGGAAGTCATTCTTCACCGAAGACCCTAGAATAGGATCGGCTGTACAGCAGACTCCAACCGGTGCACCCGAAGCCGTCGATCCGGTGGAGACGGCGAAGTCATACCAGTTGGTCGCGAGCAAGCGCTTCCACAACACGGACCTGAAGCTGACACTGGGACACGAGACGCAAAGCGCCGAGTATGGCAAGATCGATTCGGACACAGGATTGCAGTCCAATCTGGGGCCGGGCCGCATCCGTTATATGGCGGTCACGTTGCGCCAGATGTTCCGATATGGGTCGCTGCAGGCGACCTTTGAGCAGGCCGACGCGCGCGATCTGGAATCCCGACAAGTGACGCCGGAGGCTCCGAGGCTGATCGGCGACTTCTCCTGGACGTATCAAAAGCTGCCCTTCCATTTGCAGGCGAAAGGCGAATTCGAGTACGTGGGAAGGAAGGTGGTTGGGAATGGGTGCGATGAAAGCAACCCCAACGGCCTGACATCCTATTGCCTCGGGACGCCGAACAAAGAATTCCGGCTGGCGGTGACGCGACCGTTTCTTGGGGGGAAGATCAACGCCGGCGTCAACATGATGATTGGCCGCGGCTACACCGGGCAGACGACGGAGACCTTCGCCACCGACTATCGACCTGGGTATGTGGGCCTTTTGCCAGTACCGGACAACCCGATTGCCGAGGTGGTTGGAGTGCACATACCTTCGTATGCGAGCGTAAACATCACTTACAAGTTTGGCCGCTGAGGTGGCGCGGCGATCTGCGGCGCCGCCGGACGTAATGCCGTGTGCTAGAATCCGGCGCGAAGGGAGCATTGGCATGCGAACAGCAGTCAGGCTTCTGATGGTTTGCGCCCTGGTACTCATACCCGGGATTTCGGTGGCAGGCGATGCTTTCGACGGCAACTGGTCGACGAAGCTCACTTGCCCTGCAAAGGGCAACACCGAAGGCTATACCTGGCAGTTTGCCAGCGTCATTCAGAACAGCAATTTTCGCGGAGAACGTGGAACAGCGGGGGAACCCGGCTACCTGCTGGTAGAAGGCAAACTCGCGGCGGATGGCAGCGCCAAGCTAACTGCCAACGGGATCGTGGTCTCCAGGAAATACGCTCGCGGCGTCTTCACGCACAAAGGCGAGGAGTACAGCTACGACATCAAAGCCCAATTCACAGAGACGAAGGGCACGGGCACCAAGAGCGAAGGACTGGGCATTGTCGGCCGGGCCTGCACGGTCGATTTTGTGAAGCAGGCGGCGACCCAGTCCGGGTCACAATAGGCAAGTTTGAATCGGGCAAGCTGAAGCATGCCCCACGTCCAACTTCTATCGGTCATCGCACTTCCACGTAGCCGAACAGAACTGGAGATCGATCGGCGCGTAGCGTCAATTCCATTTCCTTCCAGGCGAGCGCCGAAGGCGGCAGAGTGGCGCGGTACTCAGATAAATCGGTATTGCGCGAGACGAGATCCACGGGGAGGTCGATGCCGTTGGCCGAGACGCTCAGGTGGAAATCGTGGGTTTCGAATACGCCGATGTAGAGACGGCCGGCCGGGCCGCGCGGACCGCCGATGCGAACTGCGGCCGTTCCGTTCATGGACCGAAGCTGCCTCGGCCCATCGCTCCAGCCTTGGCCGAGGTAGTCGTGGAAGACATCGTCGGCGATGTTCACGAATTGCGGCTCGTCCTCATGCGGGATGGCGTCGCCCGGCGAGCGATGCAGCATTTGGCCGTCGAAGCGGTAAAGCGCCGCCGTCCCGGCATCGAGAACTCGGCGGGCAAGGGCCGCCGGCAGGATGTACTTGGATAGCAGATCGCGGGACGCCTGGATGCTCGCGAACTCCGACGGCGAGAGATAGACGTGTGGGATCTCGAGCGCACGGAACGGAAGGTCGGCGATGCCGGAGAAGAAGAGACCGGTATCGATCCCTTCCAGCAGGATGATCTTTCGCGGCGCCGCCTGGCGGACCTCCTGCACGCCGAGGACGAGATTCTCCATGCGCTCGCCGCGGCCGTGTTCCCACTTCGCGACGGTGAGGGATTTCGGCAGCGAAGCTCCCAGGTAGACCAGCAGGCAGGCCGCGGCAAGTACGCGCGCCGGCCCTCCATGCGCGATCGCGGCGGCGCCCAGCATCGCGATGCCGATGGCGGGAACCGCGAGGTAGTAATCCATCTTGTGGCCGGGCAGCGGCAGGTAGGGCAGCAGCGGAATGAAAAACCAAGCCAATCCCAGAACAGCGGCGTACTTTCGTTGCCGAATGGAGGAAGCAATCAGCAGGCCGACGGCGGCGGTCAACAGAAGCGTGAGCCAGAGCGGCATCGGGCCAAGGGACCACGCCCAGTAAGTCCAGAGCGTGGAGAACACGCGTGAATCGAGCGTTGGTGCATACACCCCGGAAGCCGCCGGCGGCGCGAAATAGAAGTGCAGGAAAACGGCCAGCGCGGAGACCGCGAACATCGGCAGGACTCTTTTGACCAGAGGCCGGGCGAAGAGCAGCGCATACAGCAGCGCCAACGCGGGATACACCACGTTGATTTCCAGCGCTCCCAGCCCGAGGACGAAAGCGATCCACTGGAACACCCAGTCCGAGCGTTTTCCGGATTCGCCATGCCGCAGCAGGAAATAGAACGCCAGGAGGAAGAAGAATCCGCTGAGGAGCTGATTGTAAATCGAGCTCCAGCCGAGCGCCGGCGCGAGCCCGATGTTCGCCATCCACAGAATCTGCGCCGAGAAGGCGGCGATGCCCGATTTTGTCAGCCGCCTGACTATGCCGCCCAGGAGCAGCAGGCTGGCGCATTGCGTGAGGAAAGCGGCGATGTGAAGGGGAAGAGCGTCGGCTCCGAAAATCGCGGGCAGCACCAGCCAGTAGGCATTTTCGCCCAGAGGCCGCATGTTGCCGTGAGCTTTGGGAGCGAACAGAACGCGGGCTAGATCGGGCAGCGAGTGAACGTCGTGGTGGAGATTCAACCAGCCGAAATCGTCCTGGAAGAACCAGGCCGTTACCGCGGGCCAGTAGATCGCCAGCAGTAGGATGACGGGCAGTACGCGCACGAACACCGCCCGAGCCTTGGTCATGAAGACGATGGTAACTGAAGACCGCTTCCTCGCGGTCGCGGCTCATAACGATGCCGCGCTGCGCCTAACGGATTTCATGGTCGGACGTCTACCCTCTTGAAGGCGATTCCAGGTAGAATGTCTACTAACGATATGCCAAAAGACTCTTCCGGCCGGATCGACCTCCTGCAAGGCACGCTCGACATGCTTATCCTGCGAACGCTCATCCTCGGGCCGGCTCATGGCCATCAGATCGCGAAACATATTCAGCGGAGCACCGGCGATGTTCTACAGGTTGAGCACGGTTCGCTCTATCCTGCCTTACATCGCCTGGAGCGGAAGGGCTGGATCGCCGCAAAGTGGGAAACCGCTGCTAAAGACCTGAAGCGCGAGTACAAATACTACCGTTTGACGCCGGCCGGAAAAAAACAGTTTCTGGCCGAAGAGTCGAAGTGGAAGCAGATGACCGGCGCGATCGCGCGTATTATGTGGCCGGCCGAGGAGAGCTGAAGTGTTCTGGCAAAGGCGGCGCGAACGCGAGCACGATCCGGAGCGCGAACTGCGTTGCGATCTCGATCTCGAAATGCAAGAACAGGCGGAGCGCGGACTTTCGCCGGCGGAGGCGCGCTTGGCGGCGCAGCAGGCGTTCGGCAACACAGCGTTTCTGAAAGAGGAGGTGCGCGAAATGTGGGGATGGACTTCGCTCGAACGGATGTGGCAAGACCTGCGATACGCCGCGCGAATGTTTGTGAGGAATCCGGGGTTCGTGACCGTTGCAGCGGTATCGCTGGCGTTAGGCATCGGCGCCAAGGCGGCCATGTTCGCCCTGGTGAACACGCTGCTGATCCGGCCACTGCCGTATGCCGAATCGGACCGGCTGGTACGGCTCACGGGAGTGTATCCGAAGGCCGGCCTCGCAATGTTCCAGGAACAGAGCCGCGGAATGGATATTGCGTCCTCCGCTCCGGGGGCCGAATTCAATTTGAGCGGCATCGGCGAGACCGCGCGCGTGATGGGCAGCGTGGTTTCCGATAATTTGTTCTCCGTCCTGCGAACGCCGGTGCAAGTCGGGAGGTCCTTTAATCCGGCGAACACCGTCCCCCAACGGACTGGGCCCGTCCCAGTCAACTGCTCCGTGGTGAACTAGTAACTCAACCCATACCCGTACGGGAACAGCGGGTTGGTATCCTTGGCATGCGGATATTGATCCATCGCCCGCGGCCACGCGAACGACAGCTTACCGGCCGGTTTGTAATCCCCGAAGAGCACATCGGCGATTCCGTCGCCTTCCGTTCCCGGCAGCCAGGCGGCGATGAACGCGTCCGCTTTATTCAACGAATCGCCCAGAATCATCGGACGGCCGGAGAAGAGAATCACCACGAACGGCACGCCCGACGCTTTCATGTTATCGATCGCCTTCACATCTTCCGGCGCGAGGGCCAGATCGGTGCGGTCGCCCGCGCCTTCGGCGTACGGCTTCTCGCCGATCACCACTACGCCTACCGTGGCCCCGGCAGCGCCTCTCCCGTCGGCGGCGAAAGTCACCTGCGCGCGCGGCGCCGCCTTTTTGATAGCCGCCAGCACCGTAGTGCCGCCGGTGGTAACGTTGTCGCTTCTGCCCTGCCAATCGATGGTCCAGCCGCCGCATTGATTGCCGATATCGTCGCCGTTCTTGCCCGCCACCGCGATCCGCGTGGCGGTCTTCGCCAACGGCAGCACCTTGCGATCGTTCTTCAGCACCACCAGCGACTGCCGCACCGCCTCGCGTCCCACCTGGCGATGCTCGGGCGACCCGAACGACTTCCAAAGACTGCGGTCGGCCAGTTGTGAACGGCTGGGATCGAGCATGCCCATCGCGGCCTTCACGCGGAGAATGCGGGTGACGGCATCGTCAATGCGCGACATCGGCACCGTACCATCCTTTACCAGCGCCTTCAGGTCCTCGATATACAGCTTGTAGCGTTCGGGCACCATCACCATGTCCATGCCGGCATTGATGGAGATGCCGATGGATTTCTTGTAATCCTTATCGATCTGGTCCACCGCGTTGTAATCGGAAATCAGGAAACCTTCGAATCCCAGTTCGTTCTTCAGGATGCCAGTGAGCAGGTGCTTATCGCCCGAGACCTTCACGCCATTCCAGCTGCTGTACGACGGCATGATCGAGCCGACCCCGGCTTGAATCGCCGCGATGTAACCCTGCAGATGCACACGCCGCAGCGTCGCTTCATCCACCCGCGTATCGCCCTGATCGTTGCCGGGAATGCCGCTGTGGTTGACGGAACCGAATGTCGTGCCGCCGTCGCCGACATAGTGCTTCGCGCAGGCGAGCACGGCGAGCGGATTGCTGAGGTCGCTTCCCTGCAGTCCGCGCACCGCCGGACCAGCCAGCTCTTTCACCAGTTCGGGATCTTCCGAGAACCCCTCGTACGTTCTCCCCCACCGCGCGTCCTGCGGAACCGCCACGCACGGCGCGAAGGCCCACTGGATTCCGGTAGCGCGCACTTCTTCCGCCGTGACACGCTCCACTTTTTCGATGAGAGCGGGATTGCGCGTGCAGCCAAGGCCGATATTATGCGGGAAAATGACCGCGTTCAGCAGATTGCTGTGCCCATGGACGGCGTCAACACCGTAAAGCAGCGGAATCTTCAGGCGCGATTTCTGGGTGTGCTGCTGGATCCGGTCGTAGAGGTCGGTCCATGCCTTGAGGCTATTGCCTTCCTTGGGGTCGGAGCTGCCCCCGCTGAGCACCGAGCCGAGCGACAGGTTTTCAATGTCGGAAAGATCTTTGATGAAGTCCTGATCGGGCTGGGTCATCTGCCCGATCTTCTCTTCGAGCGTCATGCTCGCCAGCAGCGGCTTGATTTGCGCGTCGTAAGAAGAAAGCTTTCGCTGCGGAGCGTCGGCTGGAGGAGGAGCGGCAAGGAAAGCCGGGACGGCAATGGCGCCTACAAGGCACAGCAGAAAAACGGACCTGGTCTTCATATAGGCTCTATCTTAAATCACGATCGGATCTCTTTGTCGAGAGCGGCGCCGATGTGGGACATGCTTCAGCTTGTCCGGCGAAGCGAAGCTCGCCCCAGGACGGGGCCATTCATGGCGTGCGGTTGGCCAGGTTCTAGCCGCCTCGGAACAAGCCAGTCCTCGTAGGTGGGGCGTTTCATCGGCTTCGTGCCCGAAGGCACGCCGCGGCGAACCCAGAGAGATCTGTTGGCGGCATGGAAGCCGGCTAAGGGCGAGCTCCGCTCGCCGGACAAGCTGAAGCATGTCCCACGGCGAGCGCGGCTCGCACCATCCTGCCATGCGTTACTATTGCAGGGTTATGAAACTACGCACCCTCCCGGTATTCCTGGCCTTCCTGGCGATGGGTTTCGGCGACGCCGTAGGACCATTCGTCAGCCTCGCGAAAAGCGAGTTTCAGCTCAGTAACGCCGTGGCCTCCCTCATACCCTTCGTGGGCTTCAGCATGTTCGGATTGCTGTCCATCCCCGTAGGCCTGATGCAGGATAAGCGCGGCAAGAAATTCGTGCTGCTGCTGGGCCTCGCCGTGGCGCTGGTGGGCCTGCTCAACGCCACCTTCGCGGTCAGCTCGTTCGCCGGATTCCTCATCACAATCCTGCTCATGGGCGCGGGAGCCGCCATCTTGCAGGTGGCCGGCAATCCCTTCATGCGCGACGTGTCGGAGGAAGGGAAATACTCGCGCAATCTGTCGCTCGCGCAGTTCGTTAAGGCCATCGGGTCGCTCTCCGGCCCCCTGATTCCCGTAGCTGCGGCGCGCTGGTTCGGCGCCAGTTGGAAAGTCATCTTCCCGATTTACGCCGTGGCGATTCTGATCACGCTCCTCGCCGTGAGCGGACTTCACGTGGTAGAGAAGCGGGATAAAGATCGACCGGCGACCTTCAGGTCCTGCCTGCGACTACTCGGCAATGGCTATGTTTTCGCCATGGTGGCGGCCATCTTCTTATATGTGGGCGCGGAGGTCTGCGTCAGCTCGGGCATTCCGCTCTTCTTGAAGCAGAATTACCAGGTCGACGTGAACAGCTTGGGACTATTGGGCACGGGGTTGTTCTTCCTCGCATTGACCATAGGCCGATTCTCCGGCGGTGTCATTCTCAACTGGATCTCCCCGCGAAAATTCTTCCTCGCCACTTCGTTTCTCTCGATCGTCGCCCTGGCGGGCTTGTTCGTACCGGACCGGACGGTCGCGGTGGTCAGCTTTTTCCTCGCCGGATTGGGATTCGCCAACATTTTCCCGTTAGCCTTCTCCCTCACCGTGGAATCGCTGCCGCAGTACACCAATGAGCTCTCCGGCCTGATGGTCACAGCCATCGTCGGCGGCGCCATTCTACCCCCGCTCATGGGCCTGGTCTCCGACCGCAGCTCGGTGCTCATCGGCTTCCTGGTGCCCATGGCCGCCATCTTCTACATCGCGTGGACGGCGTTCCTGAATGCCACGCCGCGCGTGCGGGAGGCGAAATGAGCGCTCAAAACGATTCCCGCGCCGTCATGACGCTCGACGCCGGCGGCACCAATTTCGTTTTCTCGGCCATGCTCGGCAATCGCAGCGTGGTCGAGCCGTTCGTCTTGCCCGCCCATGCCGATAACCTGGAGCAGTCGCTCGCCAGCATCACCGGCGGCTTCCGCCGCGTGCAGGAATCGCTCTCCACACCGCCCGCCGCCATCAGCTTCGCCTTTCCCGGCCCATGCGATTACTTCAGCGGCATCGTGATCGACCCCGGCAACCTGCCTGCCTATCGCGACGTCCCGCTCACGGCCATCCTGGAAGATACCTTCGGACTGCCCACCTTCATCAATAACGATGGCGACCTCTTCGCGTACGGCGAAGCCACCGCGGGCTTTCTCCCGTACGTCAACGGGCTGCTCGCAAACGCCGGCAGTCCCAAACGATTTCGCAATCTTTTGGGCATCACGCTGGGCACCGGCTTCGGAGGCGGCCTGGTGCGCGACGGACAACTGATCGTCGGCGATAACTCGGCGGCCGGCGAAGTCTGGCTGCTCCGCAATAAGCTCGACCGCCACCGCAACGCCGAAGAGGGCGCATCCATTCGCGCGATGCGCCGCGTTTACGCAACGGCCGCCGGCATTCCTTTCGAGGAGGCGCCGCAACCCAAAGACATTTTCGACATCGCCGAAGGATCGCTCGCAGGCAACTACATGGCCTCCCGCGAGGCGTTTCGACGCCTCGGCGAAGTGACCGGCGATGCCATCGCGGAAGCCATTACGCTGCTCGACGGGCTGGTGGTGATTGGCGGCGGCATCTCCGGCGCGCAACGCCAGTTTCTGCCCGCGATTGTCGCCGAGATGAACGGCAGTTATATCGCGCCCAATGGCGACAAATTCCGCCGTCTGATTCCCCAGGCGTTCAATCTGGAAGACCCGGTGGACATGGCGACATTTCTAAAGGGTGAGGCGAAGGAACTTGCCGTGCCCGGAAGCGGGCGCCACGTCCGCTTCGACGCTATGCCGCGTACTGGCGTCGGCATTTCGCGCCTGGGCACCAGCGAGGCCACGGCCATCGGGGCGTACAACTACGCCTTGAGCCGCCTGGATCGCAAAGAGGTTTTATGAATCGAGCCTTCTTACTCATATTCGTAGCTCTTGGATTACATGCACAGAACACTCTGGGAATCGGTGTGTACCCGGGCGATCCCAAGGAGAACTTCGCGCCGTCGATGCGCGTGGATAGCACTACCTACCGGAACCTGGCCTTGCACCGGCCGGCGTATCAATCATCCAGTTACGATTTCAATCTCACCGCGCAGTTAGTCACCGACGGCATCAAAGAGACTAGCTTGCCGCGCTGGATCTCCACCTCCAGCAGCGCCAACGGCGTCTTCCCCAAGAACGAGCGCGAATATTTGTTCGATGGCAATTGGGTAACCAGCATCAACCTCAATGGCAAAAACGTTTGGGTGCAAGTGGAGCTTGCCGGAGGCGCTACGCCCTTCGAAATCGACCGCGTCGATCTCGATGGCGTCGTGCGCGGCAATCCCGAGCCCGAGGTTTGGGCCATGGCAGTGTCCGGCTCAGACGATGGAAAAACCTGGACCGAGTTGGGCCACATAGGAGGCATGTCGCGTCCCACGGGCGAAATTCATCCCTCAGTGAAACTAGCCGCGGCGTCGCACAGTCGATTTTTCCGCCTCACTCTCAGCGATCCGCGGGCGCGGCAGTTCGTCGTCAACGAAATCAATTTCATCCATAACGGCAAGTCGGTGCAAATTGCCGGTCCGCACAATTTCTCCAGCTCCTGGATGAGCGCCGGCAAGGACGAAGAGTGGGTGTACGTCGATCTGGGCGCAGCGTGCACCTTCGATCGCGTGGTGCTCTCCTGGATCCGCCGCGCCTCCGAAGGCGCCGTCGAAGTCTCCGATGACGCCGCGACGTGGACATCGCTCGCGCCGTTGCCGGCAACCGGAACCACCGACGACCTGAAGGTGACCGGGCACGGACGCTACGTGCGCGTCCTTATGAAGAAGCCTGCGGCGCCCGAGGGCTACATCCTGAGCGAGCTGGAAGTCTTCGGCAAGGGCGGTCTCGTGCCACAGCCCGCGGCCGCGCCCATGCCGACCGCGACCCGCCTGGACCTCGCCGGCGGCGGCTGGAAGATCCAGCGCGATTCGCTGGTGAAGGCCGATGGAGCCGCACTCTCGCGCCCCGGATTCGCGGATTCCTCCTGGATGGTCGCCACCGTCCCCGGCACGGCGCTCGTAAGCTATCTGAACGACGGCGCCATTCCCGATCCCAATTTCGGCACTAATCAGGATCTGATTTCCGACTCGTTCTTCCAGGCCGATTTCTGGTATCGCAACGAATTCACCCTGCCGCCTTTCTTCGCCGGCAAGACTGTCTCGCTGAATTTCGAGGGCATCAACTGGAAGGCGGACGTCTACCTGAATGGCGAGAAGTTGGGCCGCATCGAAGGCGGATTCATTCGCGGGCTCTACGACGTCACTTCGAAGCTGCGCACCGGCAGGAACGCGCTCGCCGTCCGCATCGTGCAGAACGCCCATCCCGGATCGATCAAGCAACGGACTTACCAATCGACTGACAAGAACGGGGGCGTCCTCGGCGCAGACAATCCCACTTACCACGCCTCCATCGGATGGGACTGGATTCCCACCATTCGCGGCCGCGACGACGGTCTGTGGGGCAAGGTATTTCTGATGGCCAGCGGGCCCGTCACAGTCGAGGATCCGTTCGTGCACGCCACTCTGCCGCTGCCCGATACTTCGCGCGCCGATGTGGCCATCGAACTGACTCTGCGCAACCACTCCAACGCGCCCGTTTCCGGCACGCTGCACGGACGCTTCGGCGATCAGGCGTTCGATACGCCCATCACTATCGAAGCCGCGCAGGACAAACCCGTGAAGCACAGCCTCGTCGTGCTCAGTCCCAAGCTGTGGTGGCCGGCGGGGTACGGAGAGCCGAACCTCTACGACGTGAGCCTGCAGTTCGACACCGATGCCAAAGGTGTCTCCGACAAGAAAACGTTCCAATCGGGCGTCCGCCAGTTCACCTACAGCGAAGATGGCGGCGCCCTGCGCATGTGGATCAACGGCCGGCGATTCATTCCCAAGGGCGGCAATTGGGGCTTCGGCGAATCCATGCTGCGCTACCGCGCCCGTGAATACAACGCCGCGGTGCGCTACCACGCGGAGATGAATTTGAACATGATTCGCGATTGGGTGGGCCAGATCGGCGACGACGAGTTTTACGATGCCTGCGATCGCTACGGCGTGGTCGTCTGGCAGGATTTCTGGCTCGCCAATCCGTGGGACGGTCCCGACCCCGATGACGATGCCATGTTCCTGCGCAACACCAAAGACTACGTGCTGCGCATTCGCAATCACCCTTCCATCGGCCTTTACGTAGGCCGCAATGAAGGGTACCCGCCCAAGGCGATCGACGATGGAATTCGCGCCACGCTCGACACCTTCCATCCCGGCATGCATTACATCCCCAGCTCGGCCGATGGCGTGGTCACCGGCCACGGGCCATACACCGTCCAGACCGATAAGTATTACTTCCAACAGCGCGCCGGCACGCAATTCCACAGCGAAATGGGCATGCCCAATATCGTCTCCATGGACAGCCTCAAGCTGATGATGCCCGAGAAGGATTTCTGGCCGCAAGGCACGGACTGGGGCGTGCACGATTTCACCGCCATGGGCGCGCAGAGCGCCGATAACTTCCGCAGGCGCCTGACTAAGCTCTACGGGCCGGCCGACAACCTGCAGGATTGGATGGAGCTCGCGCAATTCGTCAATTACGAGGGCCACCGCGGAATGTACGAGGCGCAAAGCAAGAATCGTATGGGCCTGCTGATCTGGATGAGCCACCCCTGCTGGCCGTCGATGGTGTGGCAGACCTACGACTATTACCTCGAGCCCACCGCCGGATATTTCGGCGCGAAAAAAGCCTCCGAGCCGCTGCACATTCAATGGAATCCGGTAACCGACAGCGTGGAAGTGGTGAATTATAGCGGCGGATCGCAACCCGGCCTCACCGCCCATGTGCAGCTGGTGAATCTCGACGGTTCGGTGAAGTGGGAGAAGTCCGCCACGCTCGATAGCAAAGAAGACAGCGTGCAATCGCCGATTAAGATGGAGTACCCAGCGGGGCTCACTCCCACGCATTTCATCCGTCTCGAGCTGAAACAGGGCGATAAACTCGTCTCCGATAACTTCTACTTACACGGGACGGAAGACGAGAACTACCAGGGCATCCGCACCCTGGGTAAGGCGAAGATTCAAGCGTCAACCACCGCCGTGCGTGGCACTGATCGTTGGATGCTGACCACGACCTTGCAAAACACCTCGTCAACGCCCGCGCTCAACGTTCGTCTGAAGGCCGTCCGCGACAAGTCCGGCGATCGCATTCTCCCAGCGATCTACAGCGACGGCTATGTGGCGCTCATGCCGGGAGAGACGCGCAAGATCACCACCGAGATCTACGTCGCCGACACGCGCGGCGAGAATCCCCGCATCGTGGTCGTGGGCTACAACGTCGAAGCTCAGTAGCGCACGTTTCACTGAGCCGCGGCCGCGAGCAGAGCGAGCTCCGCTCGCTTGGACAAGCTGAAGCTTATCCCACAGAATCGCCGGCCTTCCTGATGTGGGGTAAGCTTTAGCTTGCCCAGCCGGGCGACGGCCCGGCTTGGCCCTGCCCGGTCAGGCGAACCGGATTAGTTTCGACATACGAATCCGAGAATCCCTGGTCATCAAAGGGACCCGATATGTGATGCTGGTGGCGGCGATCAACTCATCGGCGGGATCGCTCCTAAAATCGAGCGCCGGTACATTCAAGCAGACCTCGCGAGATAGCGGCCAGATCTCGATCCGCCCCAGCGCCTGCGCCAGTAGCGGACTATCGAGTGCCACGGTGATTCTTCCCAGCTGATGAAGTTTCGCTATTTCCCAAAGCACGATGGCTGAGATTCCCCATCGGTGGCGAGCTAGGGTTGATTTCTCGTGTCGCGTCAGGGTACCCAGCAAGGAGAACAAGAGGATATGTGTGTCAAGATTCAGCATCCCACTCCGTCCCGGTAGACAGAATGTCACCGAGTATTTCAAATTTGCCGGCCAACGCGCCAATCAGGTCGGCATCGTTCTCACGGAGCGGAGTTACGCGCGCAATCGGCTTGCCACGGCGCGTAATGGTGAGACCCTCCGCAGGGAGATGGTCCAATAGCGTGAGACATTGGCGCCGGAATTCCGAGGCATTGAGGTTCTTCATCGATATCAATTGTACAATTTAATTGTACAGGTCGGCAAATCACCCACTAAAACGCACCCCGCCGATGCTATCATTCGCGTAGCGACCCGTGAAACTCCTCATCTTCTCGGACATCCACAACGACTGGAAAGCCCTCGACCGCCTGCTGGCCATCGACGCCGATTACTACATCGCCGGCGGCGACCAGGTAACCTGGGCCAAAGGCATCGACCGCGCCGGCGAAATTCTCGCCCAGCGCGCCGGCAAGATGTACGTGCTGCCCGGGAATCACGAGTCGGCCGAAATGGTCGCCGCCATGTGCGCTCGCCACGGACTGCACAACTTCCACGAGCAACATATACAGGTCGGAGGATGGTACGTCGCCGGCCTGGGATATTCCAGCCCCACGCCCTTCAACACCCCTGGCGAATACACCGAGCAGCAGATCGCCGAGCGCCTGAGCAAGTTCGCCGAACTGACTCCGCTCGTGCTGGTCTGCCATGCCCCGCCCTACGGCACCGCGCTCGACCGGATCCGTCCGGGACTCCACGCCGGCTCGCGCTCCGTGCACGAGTTCATCGACAAATACCAGCCCGAACATTTCTTCTGCGGCCACATCCACGAGGCCGAAGGCGTCGCCATCCGGATGGGGCGCACGCGCGCCAAGAATGTCGGTAAGGCCGGGCATTTGCTAGAATTGGATTGAATCCCCATGACATTAGAAGAGTTAGAACGCGCCTACCAGCCCCTCCGCGACCAAGCCTTGGCCGTGCGGAGGTATCTTTGACGCTCCTGCCCAGAAACAGAAGCTAGCCAAAACCGAAGATCAGATCTCCGCGCCCGACTTCTGGAGCCAGCCCGAGAAAAGCCAGAAGGTGATGCAGGAACGCAAGAAGTTGGAGCAGGCCATCGCCAACGACCAGCGCATCCACGCCATGACCGACGATCTCGACACGCTCTTCGAGCTCGCGCGCGAGGGCGAAAACGTCCAGACCGACATCGAGCGCGACAGCAAGGTTTACGCCGAGTTGCTCGAACGCCTCGAGACCGCCATGCTGCTCGCCGGCGAAAACGACGCCCGCAGCGCCATCGTCACGATCCACCCCGGCGCCGGCGGCACCGAAAGCCAGGATTGGGCCGAGATGCTGTTCCGCATGTACCTGCGCTGGGCCGAGCGCGACGGCTACCAGACGGTGATCACCGACCGCCTCGAGGGCGAAGGCGCGGGCATCAAGTCGGTAACCTTCGAGGTGAACGGCGAGAACGCCTACGGCATGCTGCAATCCGAGATCGGCGTGCATCGCCTGGTGCGCATCTCGCCCTTCGATGCCAATGCGCGCCGACACACGTCCTTCGCCTCCGTCTTCGTCTATCCGCAGGTGGACGACGAGATCAAAATCGAGATCAAGATCGACGATCTGCGAATCGACACGTTCCGCTCCTCGGGCGCCGGCGGCCAGCACGTCAATATGACCGATTCCGCGGTGCGCATCACGCACTTTCCGTCGGGTATCGTGGTGCAATGCCAGAACGAGCGCTCCCAGCACAAGAACCGCGACACCGCCATGAAACAGTTGAAGGCGCGGCTCTACGAGCGCGAGTTGGACAAGAAGCGCGAAGAGACGCGCAAGACCGAGGATTCCAAGCTCGAAATCAATTTCGGCAGCCAGATTCGCAACTACGTGCTGGCGCCCTACCGACTGGTGAAGGACCTGCGCAGCAAGCTGGCAATGGGCGATGTGGACCGCGTGCTGGAAGGCGACCTGGAGCCGCTGATTCACGCCTACCTCGTCTGGCGCAAGACCGGCAAAATCGCCGGCGACGACAAGGACGACTCGCCCGAGTGAGCGTCGACGAGGCAGCCGCGCTGATCCGCGCCGGAAAGCTGGTAGCCTTCCCGACCGAGACAGTGTACGGCCTGGGAGCCAACGCGCTCGACGCAACGGCCGTCGCGCGTATCTTCGAAGCGAAGGGCCGGCCGAAGACCAGCCCGCTCATCGTTCACGTGGATTCCGTGGAGATGGCGCGCGGCCTCGCGTCCCACTGGCCTCCCGCGGCGGACATCCTCACCGAGCGCTATTGGCCCGGCCCTCTGACACTCGTCGTTCCCAAACGCGCGTCCATTCCCGACATCGTCACCGCGGGATTGCCCACCGTCGGCCTGCGCATGCCGGCCCACCCGCTGGCGCTCGAGCTGATCCGAGCCGCCGGCGTGCCCATTGCCGCGCCCAGCGCCAATCGCTTCACCGAACTCTCGCCCACCCTCGCCGGCCACGTTCCCGAGGGACTCGCGGACTACGTCCTCGACGGCGGTCCGGCGCGCGTAGGCATCGAGTCCACGGTCCTTTCACTCGCCGGCGCGCCCGCCCTGCTCCGCCCGGGCGTGATCCCGCTGACCGAAATCGAATCGCTGATCGGGCCGGTAAAAACGGCCGAAGATCCGTCCCAAGGGGCGCACGCCGCGCCGGGCATGCATCGCCGCCACTATCGCCCCGCAACTCCTCTGTATTTGGTGACCCGCGGCGAGCGTCCGCCCACGCACTGCGGAGCCTTCCTCCGCATCGGGCACGAAATGCCGGCCGATCCCGTGGCCTACGCCGCCACCCTGTACGAAACTCTACACCGCCTCGACGCCGCGCAGCTCGCCGGCATCGCCGTAGAACAGCCCCCCGACACCCCCGAGTGGGCAGGAGTCCGAGATCGCTTGCGCCGCGCGGCGCGTTGACGCCAGGGCGAGCGTCGCTCGCCTGGACAAGCTGACGAAGCATGTCCCACGTGGGGTATGCTTTAGCTTGCCCCGCCGGGCGTCAGCCCGGCCTGCTGCCGTTCGAAACCTCCGTCACCCACCCGCCGTCTGATCGATAATAGGAAGCGATGACCAGCGAGGCGGTATGCCCGAAGTGCGGTGGCACGGGCTTCATTATCACCGAACACGCCAATTTAACCGGCGCCGCGCCGTGCGATTGCCGCGCCCAGGGCCGCGCCACGCGCCTGGAAGAACGTTCGCAAATCCCCACCCTCTATCGCAAAGCTTCCTTCGATAACTTCGTCGTACCCGGCAACGAGAATCCCACCGCGCGCCGCGAACTCACCACCGTCCTCCTCGCCGTCAAGCAATTCGTGCGCGACTTCCCCAACGAAAAGCGTCCCGGACTCCTGCTCATCGGCGAGACGGGATGCGGCAAGACGCACCTCGCGGTAGCCGCCCTGCGCGAGATCATGGCCAAGGGCTTTGAAGGCCTCTTCTGCAATTACCAGACGCTGCTCAACGAAATCAAATCCGGCTACGACCCCACGTCCAACACCTCCAGCCGCGAAGCCTACGAGACGGCGCTCGATGCCGAAGTCCTCCTGCTCGACGATCTCGGCGCCCACCGCACCACCGATTGGGTGGAAGACACCATCAACTCCATCGTCACCTACCGCTGCGATAACCGGAAGGCGCTGGTCGCCACCACCAACATGCCCGACCCCGACGCCGGCAGCGTCACCATCCAGCGCTCCGGGCTCGACAAGCCGGAATACCGGCGCACCCTCGCCGAGCAGATCGGCGCCCGCGCCCGCTCCCGCCTCTTCGAAATGTGCACCGTCATCCGCATGCCGCTGATCGAGGACTACCGCGTGCGAAAGGGCAAGCAATTTTGAAGCGCCTGCCCGCTCTGCTGGTGCTCTTCGCCGCCGTATTGCCCGCGCCGCCCGCGCCTTCCCCGCACGACTACGTGCAGGCCGTCGAGTTCCCCTACTACCTCTGCCCGCGCAACCTCTGGGAACGCGAGCTCGTCTGGCTCAAAAATATCGGCGTCGATACCGTGGAGTTTTCCATCCCCTGGAACTGGCATCAACTCCAGCTCGGCGATTACGATTTCACCGGCCGCACCAGCCCCCGCCGCGACCTCGTCGCCTTCATCCGCATTCTTCGAAAGCTCGATCTCCGCGCCTGGGTGCGCCCCCTGCCGCCGGTGACCGGCTTCCTCGATAACGGCGCACCCCCCGGCGCCGATGCCCGCGCGCAACGCGCGTGGCTGCGCCGCCTCGAACAACTGCTGACCACCCAGACCGCCAAACACGGCGGCCCCATCGCCTACGTCGAAGGGCGCGCGCTCGCCATCGACGCCGCCACGCCGCCCGCGCCAGTGGCCACCATTTCCGCGCTCGATCCCGATGCCCTCGGCCGCAGCCGCGACGCCATTTCCGCGGCTTACCCGAGCGCCATCTTGTGGACCAACGTGGAGGACGTCCTCTATCCCGCGGGCTGGGCGGCCGACCCCACCAACCTGCTGCGCCCCGGCGCCGTCGGCTTGAGCGGCGATGAGCGGCCCGCCGCCATTCCCCTGCGGCGCGATGCCGCGCTCCTGCGAAAATGGGGCCCCCTGCGCCCCCAAATGCATCCCGTCGTGATTCCCAAACCTGCCGCCGGCAAGCTGCCCATCGGCGTCACCGCCAGTGAATTGACCTCGGCAGGTGTGAGCGCCATCGGCATCGTCAATCGCGGAAAACTGCCGTTTCACGACGAGCTCCGCGTCTTCGAACCGATCTCCAAGCGCACCTTGATCATCCCCGAGGTCACCGTTCCAGCGGGCGAATCGCTCTGGCTGCCTCTCGATGTCTCCCTCGGACCCATGGGCCTCTGCCACGAATGCACCCAGTTCGCCGAGGCCGAGCACATCGTCTACGCCACCGCCGAACTGCTCACCATCGAGTTCGAAAATGGCATCCTCGCCATGGAATTTGCCGCGCCCGTGGGCGGCGAAATGATCCTCCAACTGGAGCGCAAGCCCGTCGGCCCGTACCTCGCGTCCGGCAAGCCCACCGAGTTCGAATGGGACGACAAGGCCCTGCGTGCCCGCTTCACCATCCCCGCGAACACCGCGCCCGGCAACCGCGTCCGCGTAGGCATTGCTATGGAAGAGCCGGAGACCTCGGCGTTTTTCAATGAAGCGCGCCGCCTGATCATCGGCCAGAAGAATCTGGTGTCCACGGCATATTCCTCCGCTGACGTGGCGGCGCGCTCGCGAATGCGTCTCCCCGAAGGCTTTACAGCGGTGCCGGTCACTAAATCCCCCAACGAAATCGACTACGAAATCGGCACTCCCGCCGAAGCGCTCCACGGCGACTACGCCGACTTCGCCCTCGAGGCCGATGGCGTCCCCCTCGGCCGCGCGCACCTGCAGATGTTCCGCCCCGTCTCTATCCGCATCATGGAAGCCATGCAGCTTCACTTTGGCACCGAAGCCGAGCTGACTCCCGATCCGCCCATCGCCACCATCGAGCCGAAGGCCGGTACCGACCTCGAGCTTTCCATCCGCAACAACTGGCCGGGCATCCAGAACTACACCCTCGCCCTAGCCGGCGAAGGGCTCGACTTCTTCCCCGCGAAGTTCGATATAGCCGTCGATGCCGTGGCGGAGCGGCGCGTGCCCCTACGGATCTTTGCTAAAGATGGGGCTGAGGAAGGCGTCGAGGGCCTGCGCGATTGGAATTTGAAAATCGGTGGCGGCGCCACGCAGGACGTCCCCATGCGGGTGCTGCTGCTGCCGCGCAATCGCACCGTGGCATGGTCGGCCGATCTCGATGGCGACGGCTCGCCCGAATGGGTGCTGGAAACGCAGAAGGTGCGCGCGGTCTTCTCATCGCAGGATGGCGGCCGCTGGATGGAATTCAACTGGAAGGACACCAATCTCAATCTCCTCCCGCCGCAAGGAGTTTTCGCGGCGCCCGGTCCGGTGGAAGTGCATGCCGCGGGCGATACCCTCGAGTTCGCCGGCCAGGGCTGGAAGCGCACCGTGCGCCTGGCCGGCACGACGCTCTCCATCGAACAGACCACCGCCCTCCCCGCCGACAAACTCCAGTCCGACCGGCGCGGCAATGTCGACTTTCACATTGAGCATCCCTCGGCAAATCGCGCATCGTATACGTTAAAGTAGACCCTGTCGTACGTCATGGTTTTAGGACCCTTATGCTCTCCAGTCCCGAATCCGCCGATGTCTCGCAAACCGGCCCGCGTGCCGGCGTCGATTTCCGCCTGATCGTGGCCGTCCTCCTGCTGGCCGGCGCCGCGGTATGCACCTGGTGGACCATCGGCGGGCTTGCCAAACGGCGCGTGCTCCGAACCGAGCTCGCGGAGATCGGCCACGCCCGCTACGACCTGCTGAATGTCGATCATTGGGTGGCGAAGCTAGTCCCCATCCTGAACGCCAAGGTCGATGCACTCGATTTGAAAACCGCCAGCAACGGTCTGCGCCCGACCGTGGAGAAAGCGCTCTACGCGCTGCTCGATCAGGTGAAGGAAAAGATGAGCGCCCCCAATCCGCAGAGCAAGGGCGGCGGCCTCATGGGGGGCGCAGGCGCCATGATGGCCAATATGATGATCGGCGCGCTCAAACCGCACGTCCCCGAATATACCGATGTGGTGATGGCTGAACTGCGCAAGCCGGAGAACGAAGCGGCCGTCCGCAATTACATCAAGAGCATGCTGGCCGATGCCGCCAAAACTACTTTCGCCAACATCGACACCCGCTATTTTTCCTACATCCTCAAGGAGCACGGATGCGCCGACGTAGGCGCCTGTCAGCTGTCACTCGCGAATCGGATTCATGACTTGGACGGCCGGATCGCCTGCTATTACCTCACGGCGCTTGCCGCCAGCGCGATCGCGTTCTTACTCCTGATGATCGGCCGGCCGCTGCTGGGACACGCCGCCATCGTGGTGCTGCTGCTCTTTTGTGTAGTACTGCTCTGCGGCGGCATTTTCACCCCCATGCTCGAAGTGGAGGCCAAGATCTCGCACCTGGGTTTCACCTTCCTGGGCGCGCAGGTCTCGTTTGGCGAGCAGGTGCTCTACTTCCAGAGCAAAAGCGTGCTCGAAGTATTCCGCACGCTCGTCACCATGGGCCGGCCCGACATGTGGATCGTGGGCGTATTGGTGCTGATGTTCAGCGTCGTCTTCCCCACCATCAAGATTTTCACCCTCGCCTTCTGTCTCATCCGCCCGTCCTTACTCCGCAATCGCCTGGCGAAATTCTTTGCCCTCGAATCGTCCAAATGGTCGATGGCCGACGTAATGGCGCTCGCCATCTTCATGGCGTTCGTCGCCTTCAACGGTCTGATCGCCAATACCATGAGCGGCCTCAGACAGACCGGCGCCGATCTAGTGATTCCCACTGAAAGCTCCAAAATCCTCCCCGGCTATTTCCTCTTCATCGGCTTCTGCCTGGCCAGCCTCTTCCTCTCGAAGAAGCTGGAGCACGGTATCCGCACCACCCAGAGCCAAGAGCATTCCTAGGACGCCGAGACCCGAGAACCTTGTCCCTCCGCGTCCTCTGCCACCTCAGCGCCCTCCGGTTTTGACTTTATGGGCTATCCACTTGACTCAGGTAGCCCCAATTAGTAGTATGCGCCTATGGAGGACTATCCGGGAACAATAGAAGAGTTCGAGGCGAGGTTTTCGTCTGAGGAGGCTTGTCGGGAGTACGTGTTCCAGTTGCGTTGGCCGGAAGGTTTTCGGTGCCCCCGATGCGGTTCCATCAAGGCATGGGCGGTCAGGGCCAGTCTGTGGCAGTGCTCTCGGTGCGGCCATCAAACGTCGGTAACGGCGGGAACCGTTTTCCAGGATACGCGGAAGCCATTGAAGATGTGGTTCCGGGCAATGTGGTACGTGACGAGCCAGAAGAATGGAGCGAGCGCGCTGGGCTTGCAGAGGGTGCTCGGGCTAGGAAGCTATCAAACGGCTTGGACTTGGTTGCATAAACTACGGCGTGCCATGGTGCGGCCTGGACGCGACCATCTGACGGGTTGGGTTGAGGTGGACGAGACCTATGTGGGTGGTTGGGAAGAAGGCATGAAGGGGCGCCGCCGTGGCGAGAAATCCTTGGTTATCATTGCGGCGCAAGTTGTCGGAAACGGCATCGGGCGCATCCGTATGCAGGTCATTCCCGATGCATCGGGCGGTAGCCTGTGCTCTTTTATCGAAAGCAGCGTCGAGCCTGGCAGCACGATCCACACGGATGGATGGCAGGCCTATGCGAGCATCGTGAAAAAGGGCTACACACACGAGGTCTCGCCAATCCGGGCGCGGCCCCGGGAAGCGAGTAAACTACTACCTCATGTTCACCGTGTGGCGTCCCTGCTGAAACGCTGGCTGCTCGGCACCCACCAAGGTGCGGTGGAACCTCAGCACCTGCCCTACTACTTGGATGAATTCACATTTCGCTTCAATCGCCGGACCTCCCAGAGTCGCGGCAAGCTATTTTATCGGCTCATGCAACAAGCGGTCGCGACCGAGCCGATCACCTATGCGGCCCTGGTTCAGCCGCCCCAACGGTCACCGGCAAAACCACAAGAGGTTGGGGCTACCTGAGTCAAGTGGATAGCCCTTTAAGTTTATTGCTTACTCCACACTTGGCGCCGTGGCTGTGCTTCCTTGACGATTCGCAGCCCTCATGACTTTCCTCGGAGTCCAGCTGGGTCATGTCGATGATATCTTGGCGACTGCTGAATCCTTCGTTGATCTCGTACCAGTGCGCGACGTGCGGCTCGCCGGGGACTTCGCGTTCGGACCCTTTCGAATCATTCCGCGCGGCTACCAACCGACCCGGCGCATTGTCCGGTAGAGATCGAGAAGCCCGTCGTAGACCCTTCCGAAATTGCCCATGGTGACGGATGGCGCATCGAGAGTGCGCGTCACGCCCTTGAGGTGTGTGTGGGCCACCGAGTCCCGTACCACGCGCAGGTTGCCGAGCGTGCTCTTGAGCCCGACGTGCTTTGCCGGATCGACCTTGCTCTCGATCACTTCGACGCTGATGATCCCGACGAGTCGGATGAGCATCGCACGGAAGTGCTTGTGGTAGTCAAAGCCGTAGGTGGTTTTGACGATATCGTTCGGGCAATATTCCAGGTTTTTGGTCTCCTTCAGACCTCTGCGACTGCAACGGTGGACCACCTCATCCATTGCTTCTTCAATCCATCCGCACAGCTCGATGATCGCCAGCTTCGCAAATCGTTCGGCATCGTCTTGCGTAGCGGCATTTCGGTACGCCGCGTCCAGCGCCTGGAGGCTTGGTACGATGTACTGCTTGCTGATCATCGCTTTACTGTCCAGCGAAGATTCTGGCTGCCGTGGTCAGGCGGGTGATCACCCTGGGCTTCTTAGACAATCCTTCCTTGAGCGATGCCTCCGAGAATTCATCGTGCTGCGTGAGCTCCTGAAACCGGGCTACGATTACAGTGCCTTCCTCCTGCTTGAGCGCCGCGAGGTTTCTGCCGACACCGAAGAGCAGCGCTTCGAGTACGGTTAAGGATAGGTTTGGGGGCGGTCCGCCGAATGCTTTCATGATGCAATCAACGGTCTCCTGAAAGAGCTGTCGTTTTGCGGTGATGAATTCCTCCGGCGCATGGCGGTGTTCGTGCATGTAGGCGTTGAGGAACTTCGCAAGGTGTCCTTCGTACGTCTGCAGTTTCTCTTCGAAGGCCAGAAATCGCAGAAGGATTTCCTGTTTCGAAAACCGATATGACTGCTTCGGCTGCATCCGGTTGATTTTCCGCCAGCCTGGGTACTTGTCCGCTTCCTTGAGGAGGTTGTTGAACGTCCCGCTGAAGATGCAGTTCCGTATTTCTTGATTGTTGAGCTTCATGCCGCCTGTGTTGAGGCGATGGAAGATGGTGAAGAGGTATTCGGTGTGGCTCTTCTTCTTTAGGTCGCGTCGCAGGACCGTAACGGGAATCGTGAGATTCTCGACCCGCGTATAGAACTCGTGGAGTGGGTCGTCTAGCATTTTGATCGCTGCGACCGACTTGCCAGCTATCGCCGGCTCAATGTCGTCCAGATCGGAGATGTTCCAGTCCCCACCTTCGAGGAATCGCATGATCGTCCAGATCCGTTGCAGGCCGTCGATCACTATCCATTTCTGTGCTTTGTGATCGAATGCGAAGCACATGCTTGGGATCGGTAGCTGCTTGATGAGGGAGTCGATGAATCGACTCTGGTCTGGTCCCTTCCATACGACGTCACGCTGAAACTCCGGTTGTATTTGGAGGATGCCTTGCGTTTTCATGCGGAAGAGGTCGGCGCATGATCGCAGCTCGTTGTACGCCACGATGTCTGATGGCGGAACCTCTGAGTAGTCGTCCTCGTTGAGGCTTTTCTCTTCTAGCTCTTTGAGCGTGGGTTCCATAGGTTCTCCGGGCGTTGTTTCATGTCCTGCCCCATGGTAGGACAATCCTTGCTATGGAGAAAGACCCGAACATTTTAGCGCACAAGTCGTGGCCTCCTCCGTCGGGAGCTTTCTGCGGTTTCGCGCCTTTCGGCACGCAGATTCGGTTGAGGCGCTCATAGTGGCAATTCCCGAGGCGGCGTGCTGGCGGCTGGCTTCTCTGCCGGAGCACCTCTCTTGGGAGTTCTTGAAGGAGACAAGGCCTCTAAGGTTTTCCTCGTATTCGATGCTGCCATCTGCAGTTAAGCTGTGGCGGCTTTAGGTAAGTCAAAGGCTTCTTCCAGAGCCTGTACGAGCTTGCGCAGGTCCGTGCCGAGCTGGGAAGCCTTCATTTTGGTTTCTTCGCCGGCGGACTTGGCGATCTCCGTCATTTGGCTGGCGACTGTTTTGGCTTCCTTCCGAGCCGCCTCCGCCAGTTGCTTCTTGGTCACGGCGTCGCCGGCCTGGTCAACAGCGGTCAAGGCCTGTATCAGGGTTTGCACCAGTTTGTTGTTGGGCTTAATCCCGTAGGTCTGGGCGATTTTCTCATATTCATCCTTGAACTTGAGCTTGGAGACGTCCAGTTTTTCCCCCTCGGCGCCACGGCCGGTGAGCTCGGCGTTGGCTTTTTGCAGGGCTTCCACATGGGGTTTGATATCTTCCTGGGCCAGGATCTTATCGATGTTTTCCTGAAGTTTCTTGATTTCGGCGCGTAACTTGACGATTTTCCCTTCGAGTTCCTGCATTTTTTCCGGCGTCGCGCCCTTCTTTTGCTGTTCCAGACCAACGATCTCGCCTTGGGTGCCCACGATATTTCGCATATCGTCCTGGGTTTTGCTGGCCACGTTCTTGTTGTAGGCCATCAGGGCCTTCATCAAGTTGTCAATCTTCGCCGGGTCGTAATTGGCCGAGGCGTCGGTCATATACGCGGTTTGCATCACGGCTTCCAGGGTGGGGCGTTTGCTGGGGTCATCGTCCAGCATGCCATTTTTCAGCTTGTCCATTGCGGTGACCGCCTGCCCGCTTTTTTTGTCTCCCCGCGGTCCCTTGTCCCATCCCCCAACAGGACTGTTCAGGTTGCTGAGCATGGCCCCTAACGAATACGTATCGGCCTTCCCGGTCACAGCGGGGCCGCCATTCCCGTACAGTTCGGGCGCCTCATACCCCGGGGTCGTTAAATAGTTTCCTTTCTCCACTTCGCCTTGCGCATCGCCGGCCTGGGCGGATCCGAAGTCGGCGACCTTCACCGTGCCGTCGCTGCCGATCAGGTAGTTCATCTCCTTGATGTCGTGATGGGTCATGTTGTTGTCCTGGACGTGTTTCATGCCGGACATGGCTTGGCGCAGCAGGTGCTGGCATAAGACTTGGCGCGCCTCTTCAGAAATGGCGCCGCTCTGGGTCGCTTGGGCCATGCCGACGCCGAGGCCTTCGAGGTCGCCTCCGCCAGCGTATTCCACCGCCATGTACATGCCGCCGTCCGGCCCCTTGACGGCCCCCTTCATTTCGACCACATTCGGGTCGCCATGGCCGCCCTCCCCGCCGTTGGCCTGACGGTGCATCTTGAGTTCGCGGACCATCTCGTCACGTTTCTCGGTATCGATCAGGCTTTTGAGAATGGTGTACTGTACCGGATCGGTGCCCTCCTCCTCGTAACGCAGGATGTGGCCAAGGCCGCCGGACGTCAGGTATTTGGGATTTTTGAATTTTTTGTCCCCCAATGCGAATTCGGCGGGGGCATCCACCTGTTTGCCGCCTTTGCCGGGTACCTTGGATGTCGCCGAGGCCTTGTTGGGGAATTTTTCCTGGACGGTGGCGAGCATTTGTTCGGCCATCTGGTTCACCAAGTCCTTCTCCGCTTGACTGCACTTCTTATTCTTGAGGTCGATCTGCAACTCCCCGGCGAGCTGTTGGACGAACTCTTCCTTGGTCTTCAAGCCGAGGTCGAAGACGAGATCGCTGTTTGGCTTGAGCAATTCCTGATCCAGGAGTTGCTCCATTTTGCCTTTGAGCTGTTGACGGACCTGCTGAATATCGCTGGCCTTGGCCTTTTTCAAATCGCGCGGCAGATTGAGGTCCGAAACGACTGTATCGGCATCGAAAGTGGCTAGAGGCTGAACCCGTTTCGGCTGCTCCTGGGTGTTGCTCAACGGCCCTTGATCGGTCAGTGTATCGAGCAGGAACCCAAGCTCGGCGTCCCCAAAGCGCTTGGCATCGCGCTGGTCCAAAAGGTCCATAGCGTCCACGGCCCGCTTCTTGCGGAGGGCCAACTGTTGCTTGGCCTGTTCCGAATTGCCCTGTTGGGCGAGCTGCTTTTCGACGGCCTTCAACTCGGAAACCACTTTGTCGAAATCGCCTTCCTTGGGGCCGCCCGAGAGCTCCCTGAGGAGTGCGCTGAGGGATTGCTCCCCTTTATCGCCGCCCCCAGGCACTTTTTGGCCGGGACGCCCCACGGTTTGGTCGCTGATTTTTTCGGCGCCCGGATCGCGCTGCTGGAACTTGCTGATGTCCTTGTAATCTTTGATGCGGGCATCGAAATCCAGGGAAAACTGCTTGAAGGCGGACCCAACGTGGCCGGCCGTCAAGAGATTACCCTGGTCGGTGAATTTGGCGTACTCCTGGGCTGACTGGACCTTCAGGGCGCCGACATCGGCCCCTTTTTCTTTCTCGAGCGTGTCGATTTGAAAGTTGATCTCGTCGAATCGCTTCTTGAGGCCGGCTTGATTGAAGTAGCCGCTGATTTCGCCGCTGATTTTGTTCAAGCCGCTGACTTGGCTGCGCAGCGCCAATTCCGTGTTCTTGAAATCGCGCAGAAACCCGGACGCCTCAGCGAGCGAATTGAATGAGGCTGCCTTGGGTTCCTGGGCCAGCTGGCTCAGCACCTGGTTCTGTCCCGCTATCAGCTGTTGGCGGCGCACCACGATGTTTTTGGCTTCATTGCTCAAAAAGACCAGTTGCTTTTGGACGTCCTGCAGGGCAAGGGAATCGACGTAGCCATTGGCTTCCCGCCGGGCGTCCTGCTTGACCTGCTTGAGGTCGTGGTATGCCCCCTTGAAATCCTGCTTCTTGGCTTTGTCGTCGGCGGCTCGCAACTTCTCTTCATAAGGCTTTTTCTGGTCCGGGGGCAGCTTGGCCAGCTCCGCCAGGAGTTTCTCCCGGCGTTGGTCAAAATCCTTGAATTGGCTTTCCTTGATGAGGTTGAGGCTGGACTTGTCCTTGCCCTCGTTCCACATCTTGTGTTTCTTGAGGAACTCGATTTGTTTGTCGGTCAGCTTTGCCATGGTACGGATCTCCTGGATTGGTGTCCCTTCGACGAGCCAGTTCGCCGGCGGAGCAGTTAAATTTAAAGTTTACTGGACAAATTCGTGAGGGCCTCGACGGCCGTTTTGCGCACGGCCACGGGAGTGAATCCGCTCTCGTCGATGTCGGCCATCAGGGCGTTACTGTTGACGAAGGTCATATACTCGCCGATGATATTTTTGGCCTGCAAATTGAGTTGTTGGCGCTGGGCAGGGTCCTCGGCGTTGAGGGCTTCGTCGAGCTTGTCAATCAGGCGGGTGTCGAGTTGCTCGAGAATCCCGCTGAGACTGCCCACATCGACGCCGTCGGCCCCGACCTCTTCGTCTGCCGCGGCGCTGGCCAGGATGGAATCCTCGAGTTTTTTGATCTCGGCCTGAATGGTTTTGCGCGTCTTGTCCCACTCCAGGCGCGATTGCTGTAGGACGACCATCGACGGGGTTTTGACTTCGGCGCTTCCAGGGGCTGCGTCCGGGTCGACGTCGGTTTCGGAGTCCAGGTCTACCGAGCCGTCGATGGCGCGCACGCGGACCCGGTATTTCGCTCCCGTCTCGGCCAGCAGCGCCACCGTGAGCTTCTTGGCCAGACCGCCGGGCACTTTCGCCAACACGAATGTATGGACGCCCTTCTCGAAAATGCACTCGCCCAGTACGATCTTCCCGCCGCTCGCGCCCGCAATTTCCGCCAACAGCTTCTTGCTGCCGCCGCCCACCTTCTTGGCTACGATTACGGCGTTGCTCTTGCCCGCCAGATACGCCATGAATCGCAGTTGCGGCTTAGGCTCTTCGCCCTCGCGCGGCGCCCGCGATCTTACCTGCGCCAGCGCTGTCACCATCTTCCCTTTCAGATCCTTCTGGAACTCCGCCGCCTCTTTTTCCTCTTCCTCGTCCTCGGCTGCTTCCTCTTCCTCTCCCTCTTTCTCTTTGGCTTTCTCCGCTGCTGGCTTGGCTTCCCCCGCTGCCGCGGGCTTTGCTGCCAACGCCTCCTCCAGTTTCAGGAGAGCCTTCAACGCAGTCTCAAAGTCGCCCGCCTCGGCCTTCTCCACTACAAACGCGTTCATGGCCCGCAAGCGGCTGGCGTCGCTCGCCGGATCCTTCAGCGCTGCCGCCAAACGGCCTTCTACCGCCTGGTAGCGCGCGCGATACTCCTTCTCCCGTGGATTCTCCTTCACCGCCTGCTCGACCGCTTCCAACTGTTTGGTGGCTGCGTCGAGCTTGCCAGCGCGAATCAGGTCCGGAATCCCGGCGCTCACGCGCACCAGTTCGGCCTTCTTCTCCGGGTGCGCCGCAATGATGGCTTGCATCTCTTTCACCAGCGCGCCCCAGCGGGCCGCCACCTGTGCCGGGCCCGCAGCAGCCTGGGATGGAGGGGGCGGAGGTGCGTCGAGCGCTGCCTGCATCTTGTCCATTTTCGGCTTGGCTTCCGCGGCTTGATTGGCCTTGAGCAGCGCGCCAATGGCGGCCATGTCTTTGAACAGGTCCGCTTTGCGCTCGGGGTGCGCGGCGGCGTAAGCCTGCACGTCCTTCACCAACTTGGTCCAGGGGCCGGTCAGCGAGGCGGCCGTCAAAGGAGCGGCTCCTGGGGCCTGCGCCGGCGGCGCTGCGGCAGCCTGCGGCGGAGGGGGCGGAGCCGCTGGAGCTTGCGGTGGGGCTGCCGGCGGTGCGGCAGCCGAAGCGGACGCCGATGCTCCCTCCCCTTCCTCCCCTTCGTCCTCCATGCCGGTCGGGATCCAGACCGCTTTCCCCAATAATAGCGGTAGGCTGGTCTTCAACAGCTTGTACGGAACCGTGCCGGTCGTCGGCTCGAAGGCGATTCGCTCTTCCTTCATGCTGCAAGTCCCTTTGCAGATCAGCTTCTTGCCCGCCATGGCCTTGCGGATTCCGTTGTCGTCCACCAAGGCGAGGAAAGCCGGGTACTTCTGCTTCTTGCCGGAAGTGTTGGTCAGTTCCACGTCCTTGTAAATCCAGAATTTCGCGTTGCCCGAGGCGACCTTGGACAAGTCCACACGGCTCGCTTTCTTATAAGTATCGGTGTCTTTTAGATCAAGTTCTTTCAGCGGCATGGAGTCCCTCCGATTCGATAGTGTTCATCATAATACGCCCGACACTGCCTTGGGAGCCCACCATCTCACTTTTCCGGCGAATCTGCCTCGCGAAACGGCTGGTGGGCCGCGTACGGCGCCTGCCGCGAACGAATCTGTGCCGCTAGTTCCGGCCGACTATCCAGCCTCTGTGCCGCCGGCGCATCGACCACGCGCGCGTCCTTCCGGATCGAGTATCGTATCGCCCGCGCCGCCATCGAGCAGCCACGTCAATCGCCGCCCGGACATCTCCCTGCCGGTCCATGCAACTCGTACCTGCCGCCGGACGGATCGGGAATCCGCTCGTATTCCTCGACGGTTATCGGCTCCGGAACGGATAAAGGACACTTCATCGTCTCTTCCCCAACTTTAGCCGAAACTATTCCGCCACAATCCTCGTACTTGACCGTATGGCATTTCAGGAGATCCGGCTTGCCGTTCGAGTCCTCGCCAAGAATCCCGGGTTCACGGCAGTCGCCGCATTATCGCTCGCCCTCGGAATCGGGGCGAACAGCGCCATTTTCAGCCTCGCCGACGCCCTCCTTTTGCGCCCCCTTCCCATCCGGGATCCCGGCGCCGTAGTCACGGTCACCACCAATACGCCCGACAATCCGTACAGCGGCGTGTCCTACCCTAACTATCGCGACCTGCGCGGCAGATCACGGTCCTTCGACGGCATGACGGCTTTCCAGCTTTCGACTTGGGGCATGGCGCCTTCCGCTAACGAGGTTGCCCAGATGCGCATGGGCTTGATTGTCAGCGACAACTTCTTCCAGGTCTTAGGCGTGGAGCCCACTCTGGGACGCAGTTTTCGCCCGGAGGAGACGCAGGCGCCGGGGCGCGACGCGGTGGCGGTTCTGGCATACGACTTCTGGCGCAATCAGTTCGCCGCCGACCGCTCCGTGATCGGCCGGAACATCCGGCTCAATGGCATCGACTTCACCGTGGTGGGTGTCGCGCCGGAAAGTTTCACCGGGGTCGATCAGTACATCCGCCCGGCGCTGTTCGTGCCCGCGATGATGAAGCAGCGGCTGGACGCGTCGAAAGACAGCCCGCTCGAAGCTCGCGGTAGCCACGACTTCACAGTCAAGGCGCGGCTCAAACCTGGCGTTTCGCTGGAAACGGCCCGGGCAGAGATGGGCACCATCTGGAATAACCTCCAGCAATCGTATCCGGACGCCAATCGCGGCCGAAAAGCCGATGTGAAAACCGAGATCCAGGCGCGCTACCAGCAGGACCCGTATGACGCGATCCTGGTGGTGTTTCTGATGGGCCTGGTGGCGTTGGTGCTGATCATTGCATGCGCCAATGTCGCCAACCTTCTGCTGGCGCGGGCCAACGCCCGCTCCCGCGAGATCGCCATCCGCCTGGCGGTGGGGGCCACTCGCGTGCGGCTCATTCGACAGTTTCTTCTCGAAAGCCTGGTGCTGGCCCTGCTCGGAGGCTTGTGTGGAGTAGCGCTCAGCTATGCTGGCATCCGGTTCCTGCAACGAATTCAGGTGCCGACCGATCTGCCAGTCGTCATCGGCATCCAGATGGACCTTCGAGTTCTCGAGTTCAGTCTGCTGGCGGCTCTCGCCAGCGCGCTGTTCTTCGGCCTCGCCCCCGCCTTGCAGAGCACCAAAACCGGGCTTGTTCCGGCGCTGAAAGCGGGCGGCCAGGGAATCCAAGGCCGGCGCCGCACCATCGGACGTAATATTCTGGTTGTCGGGCAGGTGGCACTGTCCATGGCCCTCCTGGTAGCTACCGGGATGCTCGTGGACGCGGTCGGAAAGACGTTCAAGTTCAATCCCGGCTTTCGCACGGACCACTTGCTGATGATGGAAACCGATACGTCGCTCGTCCGCTACACCGACGACCAGACTCGCGCGTTCTATCGCAGCCTCAGGGACCGGGCAAGTGAGCTACCGGGGGTGCGGTCGGTGGCGATGACGTGTTACGTGCCGTTCTCGCCCAATGGGTACGGCAAGACCGTTGTGCCCGAGGGGTACCAATTCCCCAAGGGCCGGGATTCCGCTTCCATCGCGGGCGCGGTTGTCGACGAACACTTCTTCGACACCATGAAGATGCCGATTGTTCGGGGGCGCGGTTTTACGGCCGCCGATAAGACCGGCGCCCCGCGCGTCGCGGTGGTGAACGAGGAGTTCGCCACCACCTATTGGCCCAAACAGGATCCCATCGGCAAGCGTTTCCGGCTGAATGACAACAAGGGCCCGTGGGTTGAGGTGGTGGGGCTGACCAAAACCAGCCGATACTTTTTCATCGCCGAACCAGCCATGACGTTCCTGTATCTGCCTTTCGCGCAGGAACAGAACTCGCGGATGAGCCTGCTTGTGGAAACCTATGGCGACCCCGCCGGCATCGCCACGCCGTTAAGGTCCGTCGTGCGCGGCATCGACCCCAACCAGCCGATCTACAACGTGCGCACACTTTCGAGTTTCTATCGGCAGCGCGCCATTTCCGTAGCCATGACGCTCATGCAGACAGTGGCAACGATGGGTCTGCTGGGCTTGACGCTGGCTCTGATCGGACTCTACGGCCTGATCGCTTACTCGGTTAGCAGGCGCACGAAAGAGATCGGGATTCGCATGGCAATTGGCGCCAACAAGACGGAGGTCTTGCGGCTGGTGCTCCGGCAGGGTTTCATCCTG
>Ga0182018_10000237_pt1 | contig 72694 bp, 65 predicted proteins | sample 812P2MmetaG_FD_120490 | JGI IMG/M metagenome (GOLD analysis project Ga0182018, IMG submission 120490) | Permafrost microbial communities from Stordalen Mire, Sweden - 812P2M metaG | ecosystem: Environmental > Terrestrial > Soil > Wetlands > Permafrost | place: Sweden: Stordalen | collected... | reverse complement strand
TGTTTGAGGATTCGGTAATGCGAAAACGTCTGTCCTGTCAGGGAAGCGGTGTCGGGCATGAGGCCGACATCTTAGTTTGTCGCGGGAGGTGAGTCAACGACGCGAAGAGTCGTCCGAGCAAACGTCGGCTTTACGGCGCCCAATAGACGCGCTTAGAGGAGAGGCGGAGTGACGCTTCGAATCCCCGGTTATTCGCCTAATCGGGTGGTAGCCGGACGCTATGCTGTGAGAACTTTCTCGGTCTGCGCAATGACTTCGACGTGTTCGAGCGCGGAGTCAATGCGGTTGCTGCGGTCGTCTTTCGGTAATGTCTTTGCGGTTCCGAAGAACGCCTCGCGGGCTTTCTCGAACATGTCGTCTGACACCGGATTTGCTTGTTTCATTTAGCCCCCAATCGATCAATTTGTAATTGCCTTAGAATTCTGCGCGGAAGATCAGCTAGCGCGAGCCAGCCTCGAACCGTAGGGAATCGCGAAAGCAGCGAGTCGTGGCGAGCGGCACTCGTATGGGTGGCCTGCCTGGAACTCCCAACATCGGCCAGGCTCTGCTTTAGAGAGTTTACGTAGCCGAGAAGATTTTTTCTTATGACGGGATGTTGATCCAGGAAATCCGAATGTTGTATCAGGAGCCACTCCTCCCATATACGGATCCTCTCCTGGTAAAGATCGGCGCCTGTCAGCCGAGGCCCACGATGATCGTGACGCACGATATGCACACCCGGCACGGCTAGCGGCAAGAAGCCTTCGCCCAGAATTCGGAAAAACATGTCGGTGTCCGAGGCGACTTTTAGCGCCGCGTTGAAAGGACCAACTTTCGCGAGACAGGCCTCTTTTATCGTCACGCCGTGGCCCGTTCCGACGGAGAGAAAATCTACAAGGAGTGCGTGCCTGTTCTTATGCGGCCCGAACCTGCTTACGCGCACGCAGGGCGCTTCGCCAACCTGCCTCGGGTAGTGGATGAATTTCGCACCGCACCAGCTGATTCCAATTTCCTCGGGAGTGTCTTTCAAACTGGCGTAGGTGCGGGAAAGGAATGAACTCTTGTATTCGTCATCGTCGTCGAGAAAGGAGATGTAAGTCCCCTGTGCCGCTTCAATGCCAATGTTTCTCGCCTGGGCGGCACCCAGGCTGACCGAGTTTCTGATGATCCGAATGCGAGGGTCGCTGGGGAGATCCGCCGCGTGGCATTCCGCCGATCCGTCGTCAACGATGATGAGCTCGAAGTCCGGGAACGACTGACGGCACACGCTTGACACCGCTCTCCGCAACATCGCCGCTCTGTCGCGCGTCGGCAATATAATGGAAAAGATCGGGGTTTTTTTTGTCGGGGGAATGTGCATTTTCTTGCCGGCGGCCGGAATGCCCATCGCGGGTCCACGTCAATTACAGGTGTGCATTGACAGACTAGCGTTCCGCCACTTTCGGTACGATAGGCGGATGGTTGCGTTCGATTGGTACTAGCGCCGGCCTTCGTTTAGTACCCCCGTACCGGCGACGCGAATTCTCTTGGCAGCCGCGGGAATCCTCTTACAATCGGGGCGCGTGGGCTTACAGTTCGGACCCACCCCATGCCATGGCGTACGGGGAAATTTATGTGGAAACAGATGGCTACTGTGATCGTGTCTGGTGCCATCGCACTGGGTAATTTTTTCACGCCTGTCGCGGACACCGATTCGAGCTTTGGTCCGTCGAACCCGTTTTATGCGCCCAGCACACTGCCGTTCCGTGCGCCTCCCTTCGACAAGATCAAGGATGAGGATTATCAGCCGGCCATCGAAGCGGGTATGGTCGAGCAAATTTCCGAGATCGAGGCGATAGCGGACAATTCAGCGGCGCCGACCTTGGAGAATACGCTCGTGGCCATGGAGAAGACCGGGCGGCTCCTCGATCGAGCGCAGGCCGCGTTCGGCGCTGCGAGCGAGGCCAATACCAATCCCGTCCTGCAGAAAGTTCGGTCGGAAGAGGCGCCAAGACTGGCGGCGCACTACGATGCCATCTACCTGAACTCCAAGCTTTTTGCGCGGGTGGCTGCCGTCTACAAACAACGCGATTCGATCAAACTCGATCCTGAGTCGCGGAGACTTCTCGAGGTTACCTACGACTATTTCCTGCAATCCGGCGCAAACCTCTCGGAAACGGACAAAATCCAGTTAAAGAAACTGAACTCGGAAATCTCGACGCTCTCGAATGATTTTTCCACGAAGCTTCTAGCCGCGACGAAGGACGGGGCCTACGCCACCACGGACAAAAGTGCGCTTGCCGGATTGAGCGATTCGCAGATCGCCGCGGCCGCACAGGCGGCGCAGGGCCGCAAACAATCCGGGTACGTGCTCCCGCTGCAGAACACGACGCAGCAGCCAGAGCTTGCCTCGCTCAGCGTCCGGGCGACACGCGAGGCCGTCTTCGAGAAATCCTGGAACCGTACCGAGCGCGGCGATGCCAACGATACGCTTGACGTCATCTCGCGCCTGGCGCAGCTTCGCGCACAGCGGGCAGAGCTCCTCGGCTATCCCAACCACGCCGCGTGGAAGCTGAGAGACCAGATGGCGAAAACTCCGGAAGCCGCGATGAAATTCATGGATGCGCTGGTGCCCAGCGCGACCGCCAAGGCGGCGAGCGAGGCCAGGGACATCCAGGATGTTATCGACGCGCAAAAAGGCGGCTTCACGCTCCAGCCCTGGGACTGGGACTTCTATTCGGAACAAGTGCGCAAGGCGAAGTACGATGTGAACGAGGCAGAGGTCAAGCCGTACTTCGAGCTGAACAATGTGCTCGAAAACGGAGTCTTCTACGCGGCCAACCAGCTGTATGGGATCACCTTTAAGGAACAAAAGGACATCCCCGTTTACCAACCCGACGTCCGCGTCTTTGAAGTCACGGATGCGGATGGCAAGCCATTGGCGCTCTTCTACTGCGACTACTTCAAGCGCGACAACAAGCAGGGCGGCGCATGGATGAGCAGTTTCGTGCGTCAATCAACGCTTCTGGGCACGCAGCCGGTGGTCTACAACGTCGCGAATCTGCCGAAACCCCCGCCGGGCGAGCCGGCGCTCATCAGCTTTGACGACGTGACGACCATGTTCCACGAGTTTGGCCACGCGCTGAACGGCATGTTCGCGAACGCGCGATACCCGGGCTTGTCAGGCACAGCTACTGCGCGAGACTTCGTGGAGTTTCCTTCACAATTCAATGAACACTGGGCCCTCTATCCCGCTGTCTTCAACCATTACGCCAGGCACTACAAGACGGGAGCGCCCATACCGGCTGATCTGGCAGCCAAGATCAGGGACGCCGCAAAATTTAACGAAGGATACAAGGTGACGGAATTAGTCGCGGCCGCGGAACTCGATATGCAGTGGCACACCCTTCCTGCCAGCGCTGCGTTGCAGCAGCCAGATGCATTCGAGAAACACGCGCTTGAGAAGACGCATCTCCTGCTCAGCGCCGTGCCGCCCCGCTACCGCTCGAGCTATTTCAACCACATCTGGGCAAGCGGCTACTCTGCCGGTTACTACGCTTATCTATGGTCGGAGATGCTCGATGACGATGCCTACCAGTGGTTTGAAGATCACGGCGGCCTGACGCGTGCCAATGGCGACCGTTTCCGGCAGATGGTGCTTTCGCGCGGCAACACGGAGGATTTGGCGCAGATGTATGCAGCGTGGCGAGGCAAGGACCCGAGCGTTGGCCCGATGATGAAGTACCTCGGTTTGCAGGGGTCCGAACACTAAAACGCGAAGCTTGCAAAGGCTCCATCGCCGCGCATTCTACGCTTGGCTTTACCGATCCGGTCTGATATCGAGCAGCATCCCCGGACCATTCGTGCCTGTCTGCACCTGCGGCACCTGCCCGTTCCACTTCGCAATCCAGCGATCCGTAACGGTCAGTTTCTGCCATTCAATAATATTTTGGCTGATGGACGCTGCGCGCACCCGGTTCGATTCCGCTTCGCCATTGGCGACCGCAATTTGCGCTTTCGCCTGTCCTTCTGCCGCGGCCACCAACTTCGCAGCATCCGCTTCTGACTGCACCAGCTCATTCTGCTTCTGTACCGCGATTTGCTGCGCCTGCACCTTGGCGTTGATCGCGTCAATCACCGATTGAGGTGGCCGCGGCGAACCGATGAAACCGAATTGGTCAATCACTACGCCGATGTCAGCCACCTGTTTCTGCAAATCCAGCCGCGAATTCTGCTCCAGCTCGGATTTCTTTTCGCCCATGATTTCCTGCACCGTATATTGCGATCCGGTCCGGTTGATGGCGTCGCGCGCTACGTTTCGCAGGAACCCGTGGGTGAACTGCGTAATGTCGTCGTTTCGAAATTTCACGTAGAACGCCGGAACCTTGCTTGCATCTAGATGGTAGGAAACGGAAAGGTCGCCGTACACCGTCAGGCCGTCCTTCGTGTTGAACGACATTTCTTCGTTGTTACTCGACCCCTCATTCGGATCTCTGGTCCATTTTGCCGTTTGTACCGACGTCGGATATTCCACGATTGTGGATGAAAGGAAATTGTAGAAAACCCAGCCCGTGCGAATCGGCAGGTCCTCGACGCCACGTTGCGATCCTGCGAGGTCCACTTTAATTCCCACACGGCCCGGCCCGATGCGTGTCGCGCACCCTACGAAAAACAGCACCAGGATCAAAGGAATCGCCAGTATTCCATACTTACGCGTCATCTCTTCTCTCCTATCGATTCGGCTGGCCGTGTGGCGTCGTCTTGTGGTGCCAGATCCATCTCAAAGCCGCTGGAAACAGCACGATCACCAGTATGATCAGCCCTATGCCACCCGCCACCTTCAAATCACTGGGTTGGTTTATCAGGTTCATGCCCTGCGTCACCAGGTAAATCGCTCCACAAACCACCAGCACCAAAGCCGCATATACAAATCTTTCTCTCATCGCCTATTGAGCCTCGATCCTCTTCTAAGACCATGTCGAGCATGTTCTACGCACATGTGCAAGTTGTCCATCCGTAAATAATTCGCAACCCCGGAAAACCAACCGTGCCATCAGCGTTCAATTAGCCGCACCGGCATTCTTGTGCCAGCTAAGTGTTGCCATGCGCCCCCTAAGGAAGTGGCCGCTGGCGTCGATCAGCCCGTCGCGCAGCGTCCCTGTGAGCTCGATGGTTGCCACCGGGGAGCCGTCGGCCTTTTGGCTGTGCATCTCGATCTTGACGTCCCCCGAAGTGTCAACATCACCTGCCAGGAACATCGTGATGCCTTCCTCGTGGGCCACTACCCACTGGCCGGTGATTTTGCCGGCAGTGACCGCGCCTTCTTCGCGGTGACATCGCTCCGGCTCGTTCGGAGTCTTGCCGTAACAAACTCGCCCGGAATATGTCCCATCGTACGCGGCGAGGCCGGCGGCAGACGGCGCTGCGGCAACATCGGGACTGGGGGCACGGGGTGCTGCGGCCGCGCCTGTGCTTACAGGAGATGGCGCCGCGTTAGCGACGACGCTCCGCTGTGCGGCCGCATGTGGGGCGGCAGTTTGCCGGGATGGTGCGGCTTTCATGGCCACCGGCGCGCCGGCCGACGGGGTTGCGTGCACAATCTTTGGAGGCTGTTGAGCGGCGGGCATCGGGACGCCCGGTTTCGCGGCCGCGGGCGCCGGCGATGTTGGCGGGGCCGCGGCAGTGATCGCGGGAGCATGTTCGGCTTTGTTCCTCTCACTGACGGTATTGGCCCAGTAGCCTCCGCCCAGCGAAAGAAGCACAACTGCCACAATAGCAATCCATAGCGCAGCGCGATTCATGACGCCGCGAGACGGCTTCTCCGGAATAGAGATGCTGGAGGGCATCATCCCGGCCGAAGAGATCGGCTTTTCGCCGAGTACGGACGATGGCTCCGGCGCGCCATCAAGGACTTCGTCGAGCGTGATGCGCGCGTCGCCAATGTCGCGCAGCCTCTGCTTCGGATCCTTCTGCAAGCAGCGTTGCAACAGAACGCGAACCGGCATCGGTGTCGCCGTTGGCAGCGCCAACCAATCTGGTTCCGCGTGAATCACCGCGGCCAGCGTGTCCGTCACTGTCTCGCCCCGAAACGTCATTTTCCCCGTCAGCATCTCGTACAAGAAGCAGCCGAAAGCCCATATGTCCGCTCGACGATCCACGGCCTTGCCCCTCGCTTGCTCCGGCGCCATGTAGGCCGGCGTTCCCAGCAGGACGCCCGCCTGGGTCGCCATCAGGCCGAGCGTCGGCGAAGTGGCGATGTCGGAGGAAGCTGCGTCGCCTTCGGTTGCTTTCGCCAGTCCGAAGTCGAGGACTTTTACATCGTCGTCGTTCGTCAGCTTCACGTTTGCGGGTTTCAGGTCGCGATGTACGACCCCGCGCTCGTGCGCGTACTCGAGCGCTTCGCAGATCTGCCTTGCGATCAGCAGCGCGTCATCAATCGGAATCGGGCCGGACTTCAGACGGTCGGCAAGCGTCAGGCCCTCGACCAACTCCATGACGAGCGCGTGAGTGGCGCCGGAATCTTCAAGGCCGTAGATGGAAGCGATGTTGGGATGATTGAGCGACGCGAGTACCTTGGCTTCACGCTCGAATCGCGCCATGCGTTCGGCATCGCGCGCGAACGCAGGTGGCAGGACTTTCAGCGCGACGTTACGTCCGAGTTTGGAATCCCGCGCGCGGTAAACCTCGCCCATCCCGCCCGCACCGAGCGGAGCTAGGATTTCGTAGGGCCCTAGGCGAGTGCCGGAGGTGAGCGCCATTTGGGGCTGGATTATACCCTTAGAAGTTAATCCGTTTAGACGATTAACTCGGTTAGCGGAGAGGTGGAGTACTAGCCGGTATTTGCGGGGTAACCCTGCTATACATTCAAGTCGAACTCAGGATTCAGCTCTCCTTCATAAGCGCTTGGAAGCGCGGTTGGTTGCGCACTGGGTCGAGATCGGCATCCTTCGCTGCCCACTGGCGATACCAGTGTCCCTTCGAAGGCGCCATCGCCTTTTCCAGGCAGTCCAGGGCCTCCTCGATGCTTCCGAGCGCCGCGAAGACGCAGGCGGAGTTGTAGAGGATCGAAGGTTCGTCTGAATCAATCGCCAGGGCGCGCTGCACCCAATCCAGCGCGCGGTCGCGCTCGCCGATGTCGGCCAGGTTACCCGCGCCGAGATACAGCGCTCGTGCGTCATCGGGGTGAAGCTCCAGATGCTTCTCCGCCATCTGCAACGCGCGATGCGAAGCCTCTGACGCTTCGGCGATGCGACCCAGCCCCCGATACACGGTGCCCAGCAGCGCGGGCGCCTGATAGTCCTGTGGCTTGACGATACAAGCCTGCTCGAATAAGCGGCCTGCCTTTTCCATGTCCCCCTGCTGAAAAGCGGCGCGTGCATAGAAATAGTGTGCTTCGAACAGCTTCGGGTCCAGGCGGATCGCGGTTTCAAACTCCCGCTCGGCCTCCTTGAAATTTTTGTTCAAGGAGACGGCGAGGCCACGCGACGCGCGGGCTTCGCCCGATTCCGGGTCGAGCTCGACAGCCTTGCGGCTGGCGCGGTCCGCCTCGCGAAGGTTGTCGTCGGTGGTGTCCCAGTACATGTAGAGGAATGAAGAACAGTCCGCGACGCCCGCATATGCGCGCGCGTACCCGGGATCGATCACGATGGCGCGGGCGAACATCTGCCGGGCGTACTCAAATCCCTTGCGGCGCAACTGGTGAAAGAACTGCCGCCCGCGCAGGTAATAATCGTAGGCTTGCACGTCCGCGGTCTGGGCCTTCTTGATTTCCTGTTTTTCCTTATCGGTGAGGATTACCTTGAGAGCGCGTGCAATGGCCTGGGCGATCTCGTCCTGAATCGCGAAAACGTCCTCCATCTGCCGATCGTAGCGTTCCGCCCAGACCGAATGGCCGGTGCGGGTCTCGATCAATTGGCCTGTGATGCGCAAGCGGTTCCCGGAGCGGCGCAGGCTGCCGGTAAGCACGTAGAGCGCGTTCAGCTCGCGGCCTACCTCAGGTCCCGTGACGACCTTGTCGCGGAAAGCCAGAACGGCTGCCCGAGGAAATGCTCGCAGTTCGCGGATCTTCGAAAGCTCCGTGATGATGTCCTCGGTCATGCCATCGCGGAAGTATTCGTCGTCCTTGTCGCTGCTCAGGTTCTCGAAGTACATCACGGCGACGGATTTTTCCACCGCTTCCGGCGCGACTGCCGTCACTGCCGCCGAGGCCCGCCCCGAATCCAGTTCACGCTTCAGCCTCTGCAAATCGCCCAGGAGGCTCGCGGCGGTCTGGTAGCGCCCCGCGGGATTCTTTTCCAGCGCTCTGGTGATGATGGAAGAAAGCTCGACGGGAAGGCGTGGATTAATCCGCGCGGGCGGAGTGGGAGCGCGATTCAGGATCGCTTCGAAAATTACCGCGGAGGTGTTCCCGGAAAATGTTTGGCGGCCCGTCGCCATTTCATACAGCACCGCTCCGAAGGAAAAAAGATCGGTTCGATGGTCAAGCTCTTCTCCGCGCGCCTGTTCCGGTGACATGTAGGCGATCGTGCCAATCGCGGAGCCGGGGCTGGTGAGATGGTCCGGCGCAGTCGCCACCGTCACCGCTGCAGAAACCCCAACGGCCTCGCCGACTCGACGCAGTTGAGGCGCCAGTTTCGCCAGGCCAAAATCGAGGATCTTGGCGCGTCCCGAATGCGTGATGAAGATGTTCGCGGGCTTGATGTCTCGATGGACGATCCGTTTGAGATGGGCCACCTCAAGAGCATCTGCGATCTGAATGCCCAGCTCGAGTAGCTCGTCGATTTCCATCGGCCGGCTATCAATCCGATGCTTCAGCGTGACGCCCTCGAGCAATTCCATGCAAATGAATGGGAGTCCTTCGTGCTCTCCGATGTCGTAGATCGTGCAAATGTTCGGATGATTCAACGCGGAGGCGGCGCGCGCCTCGCGTTGAAACCGCTCCAGCGACGCGCGGTCCGCCGACATATTGTCAGGCAGAAACTTCAGCGCGACATTACGGCCGAGGCGCGTATCTTCGGCTTTGTAGACCACGCCCATGCCGCCACCGCCAAGCTTCTCAATAATTTTGTAGTGCGAGACGTTCTGACCGATCATCGAAGAGGGGCCTCACGGAAACTGGAACCGGAAATACCAAGCGATCGGCGACGCATACTGTCACCCATTCTATTATATCTGTCAATGCAGCGCGGAAACGCCGGCCGGCTATCGCGACGTCGTTTCAAGCGCGAAGAGGCGGAAAAGTTTCTCGCGTCGCTATGGCAGCGAATGAAGGAGCTACTTCAGTCTCGCGTACTCGGACTTCGCAGCGATGAGAACAGGGATGTCGGCGTCGGCGTCCTTCCACAGTCCGAGAAAATCCTGATAGGCGGCTCGGGAACGCACAGTGTCGCCCTGCAACGCGTAGGCGCGGCCGAGCTGAAGCCGTGCCAGGGCACCCAGCGGGCCGTTCAGGGCGACGCCGCGATGGTCCAGAAATTTTTGGAATTCCGCTGCCGCTTCCTTGCCCCGACGCAGCAACAGGTACACTTCGCCGCGAATGTACACGGGATAGAGAGACCCGCCGACCTCGAACTGGGGAAGCGGTGTGCCGAGTTCGTAGTTTGAGGTGGCCTGGAGATCGTCGAGCGCTTTCGCCGGATTGTCGCGCCTAATTTCAATTGAAGCGTAGATTGCCGGCAACCAATAACGATTGATCGCCGTATTGAGGGGAAAACGACCAGCCAAATCGCGAGCCATCCGCTCCGCCCGGGCGATATCTCCGATCCGCGATAATGCCAGAGCCGCGAGCACGCTTACATCTCGAGTGGGAGCTTCGGCCAGCGCCGGCGCGATTTCCTGCCGGGAGCGCGATACGTTGTTAAATTCGGCTTCGCGCAGGGCGGCATTCATCCGCCAGGCCGCCGCTGTTTCTTTCGAGTCGCTGCCTTGCGCCGAATCAATAGCGCGTTGGGAGAGCGTACGCGCGCTCGAAAGGCGCCCGTGGAACGCTTCGGTGTCTGACGCGAATGAGAGGAGCACGTCCTCGCCGGGTTTGCCATTGACCGCGGCGACCTGCCGCTGCATCTCAGCCGTATCGTTCTCGAGGAAGGCCACTCCGTAGCGATTTCCGTGCAGGAACGGGTTGTCAACGTTGTGCGCTATGGCCTGCTGATAGTTCGCTTTCGCATCTTCGAGACGATTGACGGCGGGATATATTCCCACGAGGTTGGTGTAGGCAGCGGCGCTGCCTGGGTTTAAGCGAAGGTCTTCCAGGCTCGCGGCAATCGCTTTATCGTATTGTCCCAAATAGGTGTAATCGACCCCCAGATTGCCGAAAGGTTCGCTGTTGTGGGGATAGGTCTGGGTCCACGTTTCATAAGTCTCGACGGCTTTCTCGAGTTCGCCGGTGACAAGCAGGTAGTAGGCAGCGGAGATGCGGAATTTCTCTCGCTCGCTTACCTTGTCACGCAAATCATAAGACTTCCGCAAGTTCTCATCGGCCAGGCCGGGCTCCCTGAGATTCGCGTACGAAATTCCCAGGGCTTCGTATGCGGCGGCAAAATTGGGGTCGAGCTCAATGGCGCGATTGAAGAAGGGAATTGCTGCCGCGCTGCCTTTCTCCTGCAGAGTTCGAACTCCCTCGGAAAGGGCCTTCAAGGCTTCGAGAGAAGGTGTGGTCGCTTGATCCAGTGGGTCGTCGAACTTCTCTACCGTGCTGAGCGATTCGCCAAGCTTCTCCCGCAGCTTGGTCGCCGCTTTGTCCAGAGCCTTCAGGACATGTTCCTTATTTTCCGCCGTCACCTGTTCCTGCACGAGAGGATCGCCTGTCTTGCAATTGGTGGCATCCAGGCCGATCACATACTGGCTGCCCAGGCTTGCAATCGAGCCTGAAATGTATGCCTTGCCGCCCGCGCGCTGGCACAGATCGCTCGCCACGTCCGGTGACAACTTGGTTCCCGGCGGCTTTGCCATCAGCCTTAGCGTGGCGCGAGTTCTTGCGCTCGAGAGAATGTTGAGGAACGGAGATTGCGCCAGTTGCACGGAGATAGCCTGCTTCAAGGTGTCGTCAAATACGGGGTCGCCGGTGGAATTAGTGAAGTCAGCCAGCACCAGAGTGTCCTCACCCGTCAGCTTCGGCGCGCGGTGGAAATACAGGTAGCTGCCCGCGACAATCGCCATAACCGCCGCAGCGGCGGAAATCATGATCGTCAAATGAACGGCGGGATTGGCTGTTGCTCTCGCCCCGGTCGTGGCTGTCAACCGCGCCGAATCTGAATCGCGCCTCAGCCGCTGCAAGTCGGCCCGGATGTCGGCTGCGTTCTGATAGCGCAGCGTTCGTTCTTTCTCCAGCGCCTTGTTGACGATTCCTCCCAGCTCCGCGGGAAGGATAGGATTCAGCTTGGATAGCGGAATCGGCGCGCGATTCAAAAGCGCGTCATGAAAGACAGCAGCAGTGTTGGCTGGGAATGCCATGTGGCCCGTCGCCATTTCATAGAGCACCGCACCGAACGAGAACAAATCCGTACGCGCATCCAACTCTTCCCCGCGCGCCTGCTCGGGGGACATATACGAGATCGTGCCGAGTGCGCTGCCCGGGCTGGTCAGCAACTCTTCCGCCATTGCTGTTGGCATCGCGGATCCGCCAACAATTTCGGCGACAGCGGCGAGCTTCGCCAAACCGAAGTCGAGAATCTTCGCGAGTCCCCGCTTCGTCACAAAAATATTCGCAGGCTTAATGTCGCGGTGGACGATGCCTTTTTCGTGCGCCGCTTCCAGCGCGTCCGCAATTTCCGCTCCCAACGTGAGGACCTGCTCGATGGGAAGCGGCTTGCCCTCGATCATTTGCTTGAGCGTCTGCCCCTCCAGGAACTCCATCGCGATGAAGGGTCGCCCGCCATCTTCGGCGATTTCGTAGATCGTGCAGATGTTCGGATGGTTCAGCGCGGAAGCAGCGCGCGCTTCGCGTCGAAGGCGCTCCAGCGCTTGCAGGTCCTTCGCCACGTCGTCGGGAACGAACTTCAGCGCGGCGTGGCGGCCGAGGCTCAGATCTTCCGCTTCGTAGACCACGCCCATCCCGCCGCCACCGAGTTTCCCCAGCACGCGGTAATGCGTGATTGTGCGGCCGACGATCGTGGAAGAATCAGTCATTTGCGGTGCATCTTACGCCAGCGTCCCAATGCAGGCAATTGCATCCAGCCGGATAGGTCTTTTCGACCGTACAGGCTGCGTACGGCGTTCGCGGTATTGTGCTTCCTAGCCGCCATGGCTACGCTGGTACCTGCTTTTCTCGTCGCCGTCCGTTGACCTGTGGCATTTGGCCCGGCCAGCCGTTCGTAGAAGGACATATGGTGGTCGCGTGCCATACACAATTCTAGTTGTCGACGACAATTCGGCCATTCGCCAGTCGCTGCGTCACTGCATCGAACAGAGCCCGGATTGGAAGGTATGCGGCGAAGCGGAGAACGGCGCGGTTGCCGTCGAAAGGGTGAAAGAGCTCAACCCGGACGTGGTCGTCCTGGACCTGCAGATGCCCGTGATGAACGGGATCGAGGCTGCGCGGCAGATTAGTATCGTCGCCCCCAACACCACCATGGTGATGTTCACCATGCATTGCTCCGAGCAACTTGTAAAAGAGGCCCAGGCTGCGGGCATCAGGGAAGTTGTCTCAAAATCCTCGGGATTCACAGGCCATTTGCTGACCTCGCTCAAGAATCTTCGCAGCAACCGCTAGAATTTTGATCTTCGCGCCGAAGTCCTTCGCCGGACTAACTAAAGTAGCGAACGCCCACGCGGTCACTGCGTTGACACGTCACAACTCGCGTGCTACGTTGCGCGACGGTCATGCACGAAAGCGCTCGTTCCGCGAAACGCATCGCCATCATCCCGGGCGACGGCGTCGGCAAAGAGGTTATTCCCGAGGCAGTGAAGATTTTGAAGGCCGCCGCGGCGAAGGGTGGTCGGAGGATCGCGCTCACCGAATTCGATTGGGGCGCGGACCGCTACTTGCGCGATGGGATGACCCTCCCATCCGATGCCCCTGAAATGTTTCGGCGCGATTTTGACGCCATTATTCTGGGCGCAATGGGCGATCCGCGTGTTCCCGGAAATCAGCACGCCGCCGACATCCTGCTCGGCTTGCGCTTTAAGCTCGATCTGTACGTCAACGAGCGCCCGTGCGTGCTTTTCGACCAACGGCTCACGCCGCTGAAGTCCCGTTCGGAGAAAGACATCAATTTTTGCGTGATTCGCGAAAACACCGAGGGGCTTTATGCCGGGATGGGCGGGTTCTTCAAGAAGGGAACCGCCGACGAAATTGCCACGCAGGAGGACATCAACACGCGAAAAGGCGTCGAGCGCATCGTACGCTACGCATTCGAGTTCGCCCGCCGCCGCGGCTATCGGCGCGTGTGCATGAGCGACAAATCGAACGCGCTCACCTACGGACACGATCTCTGGAAACGCGTGTTCGCGGAAATTCGGCGCGAGTTCGCCGATATCGAATGGAGCCACATGTATATAGACAATCTGCTGATGCAGATGGTCCGCGATCCGTCGCAGTTTCAGGTGATCGTCACATGCAATCTGTTCGGCGACATCGCGAGCGACGTGGGCGCAGGGCTGATTGGCGGCCTGGGACTCGCGCCTTCGGGAAACATTCATCCGGGACAGGTGTCGCTGTTCGAGCCGGTCCACGGCTCGGCACCGGACATCGCCGGGAAAAATATCGCGAATCCGATGGGAGCGGCACTGGCGGCGGGAATGATGTGCGGCTATATCGGCTGGACAGCCGAAGCTCAAGCCATCGAAGATGCCGTCCGCGCCGCGATCAGCGAAGAGAAGACGACCACCGATCTCGGCGGCTCGCTGGGCACGCGCCAGGTCGGCGACTGGCTTGCCGATCGAGTGGCCTCCGCTTAGACTCCGCGCGAAACCAGGACATTCTTCGTCCCGCCGGCTCCTTTTCCTTGTATGGACCGAGTCAAAACCGCCAGCGAGACGCTGGCGCTACAACTCCTGCACGCTCCTGCGAAGGTTCGCCGCTAATTTGACCGTTGGCGAAAAACACCCTTGCCGAATTCTTTTCCTTTTTGCTCTTCTCCCTGTTTTTCTTTATGCTGTTTTGTCCTTGATACTTGCTGGAGGTCTCATTCGATGTCGGTAAGGTCTGCCATTCTCAGCGCAGTTGCGTTATCGGTTGCGGCGATTCCTTGCGCTGGTCAGGCGCCGACGGCGCCGCCTACCGCACCAGCGCCCGCGCAAGCGGTCGTTTCTCCCGAGCAGGCCCGGCTGCTCAAATCCGCCGAGGCGTTCGTTCGCCACTTCTTCGGATGGGGCGCCGATATTAAAGTCACGCTGGGCCCGCTCGGACCGGCCGCGTCGCCGGATTTCTATTTGGTTCCCATCCAAGTGACGCTGGGCGAGCAAGTTCAAACTGGCGAAGTCTTTGTGAGCAAGGACGGCAAGACGCTGCTGCGGGGCGAAATGTACGACATGTCCGCCGACCCTTTTGCGTCTAATCGCGAGAAGGCCCACCTTGAGGGGAATCCCTCGAAGGGTCCGGCCGACGCTCGCGTCACGCTCGTGGAGTTCAGTGATTTCCAATGCCCGCATTGCCGCGAGTTATACGAAGAACTGAAAGCCGTCGAGGCGCGCTATCCGCAGATACGCATCGTCTACAAGGATTTTCCGCTGACCACCATTCATCCCTGGGCTCAGACGGCCGCGCTGGGCGGGCGCTGCGCTTTCGAGCAATCCCCGGCGGCTTTCTGGAAGGTTCACGATGCCATCTTCGAAAACCAGGACGTGCTTTCCAGCGAAAACGTGTGGGACAAGCTTGTGGAATTTGCCACGCAGGCGGGCCTCAACGCGGACACATTCAAGGCCTGCCTCTCTTCGCCCGACGCGGAGAAGGCCGTGGACGCCAATCGCGCCGACGGCGTGGCGCTGGACGTCAACAGCACGCCCACGGTTTACGTCAACGGGCGTCCACTCGTGGGCGGCGATGTCGAGACCCTCGATCGGTTCATTGATTTCGAACTCGCAGCCAAGAACTGACGCCGGCCTGTCTCGCCGCGCGATCGTTACCTGTCAAGCGTCGCTGCTTTCAAGCTGCGGATTAAATCCTGGAGCTCCGGCTGGGGCTCCTTCCCGCGCTCGAAGTAAAGTCTCCAGTCCAAGTCGGGAAATCCCATTCGCGTAGCCTGCGCCGGAAGCTCATCCCGACGCGTCTTTGGGTCGCGGCTTTTGACCGCTCGGAGCGCTTCGTACACCACTTCGTGGTCCGGCTCCCGCCAGCGGTAGTCCGTCAATTGGCTAATGATTTTGTCCCAATCAGTGGCGTCGCTGACGCCGATACAGAGCGCTCTCAAGATCTGGCGCTCGAGCGTCGCGAGAGTCTCGAAGGGATGATCTTCGGGCATAGTGGCAGGTACCGAACAGCGCGGCCTATTGTAGCGGTTTTCGGACTGCGGAGACCCCGGGGGAAATCCCAAGACTTACCATAGGGCACACAAAGAAGGCGCAGAGAACACGGAGAAAGCAACTAGATCAATGTGGCACAGCGAACGGCGAGAAAAACTCAGCAGATTGACCAGACAACCCGCACGAAGTTGGGACCGGCCGCCTCAGGCGGCAGCGTGCGCGACGACGGGGCGGACAAAATCAATGCGATCAATCGTAGCCGCCACGCCGAAAATGGGAGTGAGTTCGCTCTTGAGTTCGGAAACGCGCAAAGCCCTGGCGCTCGCGCGGACCAGCACGGACGCTCCGGGGCTTCTCTCTGTGGGAAGCGCAAACGTCAGCTCGATGCTGGTTCCGGGCTCTAGCGCAACGCCGGAGTGAAAATAAATTCCCGAGCGCGAAATGTCGCGAAGCTGAGCGGTATGGAATTCGGCAGGGCGGTGGCGCGACGTGCAAACCTGTAGGGGAAGGTAAACCTCGTACCGTCTTGCTTTCCTGCGTTCTCCCATGGGTCCCCCTCGCAATCCGTTAGATGCAAGAACTCTGCCATGGGTCGACGTGCAGATTTCATTGATTGGAAACGGCTTAGCAATTTCTAGTCAAAGCCAAAATGAAATAAACCGAGGAAATAATTCCTAGTGTGGGAAGTATCTGCATGCCTGACAGAATTATGTGGTCCTAGCACTAGCCAGTCCTATAACTCGCTGAATGGCCGCAAGTTATAGTACAGGGTCGATCAGAACTGACGCGCCCTCTGCTTCTGTGAGGATGCCTTTACCGATCATCAGTCTTACCAGACGAACCAGTGATGTGTGGTCCGCCCCGCGCTGCTCGGCAGGCCTGCTCGACGCGTACCCTGACTCGTGGCTATGCGCTTGCCGTTCTCCGGTTAGTTCGGTCAGCCAGTTATCGAGCGCCGCGCGCTGCTCTGGCTCCAGGGTTTCGAACGCAATTCCCATCCCCAAACCGGCTTGAGAATAAACCACAACTCCGCCGGTTTCGAACTGCGTCTTGCCCTTGTGAACGCTTACCCGGACATTCGCGCCAACTGGAAAGGGAACCATTGTATCCACAAAGCATCCGCCGGGCCCAAGATCGGTCGTGCGAGTCGAGAATTTGGCTCCCGAGCCTAGCTCCACCACTTCCGCCGAAGCTGTGACTATATGCCGGTCGTTGCTGCGGCGCTCGGCTTCGCCTGTACCGGCGTTCTTGCCCTTGGATGGCGTCTTTTGTCCGTGGTCATACATGATTGTGGTTCCTGCCTTCCCGTCTTAGCGTCGATTTCCGGGCGCCGCGATGGGCGGTCCCAACATCCGGTTACGATTCATTGTCGCCGTACCTGAGAAGGAGTGACAAGCCCAATTGCCCCGGACCTTGCCCAAAAGCCAATCATGGGATGTTTACAGGAGAAAGCGAACCGCGATACCCCGGGCATCGTTTTCGAGCTGTTCCAGGCGGACGACGGAAGCGAGGTATTTCCGATGGGCCGAGATCTTTTCGCCGAAAGGGAAAGTCACGATCAACCGCATCCCGACAAAATAATGGGGCATGGATGTCTTGAAATAGAGGCCGTCGCGGGTGAAATCCACTACCTGCCCCACGTCCTCAATCTCCGTGAATCGAGCGTCAAACGGCCGCACGTGCACTGGGAGGGATACTTTGAGGCGCTTCCTGGTGCGAGCGTCCTCCGGGGCCTTGGGCGCTGGCTCGACGGTGGTCTTGAATTGCGGCCACGTTCCTGCAGCCATATCGGTTCTCCGGGAGGTGCTCATGTCCTACCTCCACGTTACATATCGGCCATGTGGGCGCCAATAGGACCGGGGTACTATCGAGTTCCAGAAGGACACTAAGCGCCCGGCCGGGCCCGCGCCGCGGTTTGAATCCAGAATCACCACACGAAGACTTTCTTGACACAGGAAGCTGCCGAGGGGTAACGTTACTGCGTCCAACGTCCTGCAATTCAGGATGCTCAGTGAATTGGGCGCAAACACATGAAGAGAGACGGAAAACTCGGCGTGCTTCCTCTCGAAATTGTAGTAGTAAGACTCGTGTGCGCGTCTCTGCCAGGAGGGCATCACTGAGCTGAGTAACAAGGAAACAAAAGCTCACGAAACCCACCCGCCAGAGACGCTGGCAAGGTGGGTTTTGTTTTTTCTGGCGACAATTTGGGAAAAACTTAACCTTCACCGCAGAGAAACAGAGAAAGCGCAAGAATTACTGAGGGGAGACTACGATGGGCAGCAGTAAAGCGACTGAAAAGGCTGACAGCAAGGCCGGTGCCAACGCCGGTGAAAAGCCAACGACAATGACTGGCGCAAGAATTCTGTGGGAGTGTCTGGAGCGCGAAGGCGTGAAGACCGTATTTGGATACCCCGGCGGGGCCATCCTGCCGGCATACGACGCGCTGCGTCACAGCTCGATTCGCCACATTCTGGTGCGCCATGAACAAGGCGCGACGCACATGGCGGACGGCTACGCGCGAGCGACGGGCGAAGTCGGCGTAGCGGTTGCGACCTCCGGGCCGGGCGCGACGAACATGGTCACCGGCATCGCCACGGCCATGATGGATTCGTCGCCGATCGTCTGCATCACCGGGCAGGTGGGCAGCAAGCTACTCGGCTCCGACGCGTTTCAGGAAACCGACATTACCGGCGTCACGTTGCCGATCACCAAGCACAACTACCTTGTGACGCGCGCGGACGAAATCGCGCACGCCGTCCGCGAAGCCATGTACGTCGCGAAATCCGGGCGCCCGGGACCTGTGCTGATTGACATCACCAAGGACGCCCAGCAGAGCACGTGCGAATTGGATTGGGAAGGCGCGGCGCCAAAGATGCGCGGTTACCGGCCCGATCTTTCACCTGCCAAGGAAGAATACGAAAAGGCACTGGAACTCATCCGGCACGCGAAGCGGCCGTTGATCCTGGCGGGTCACGGGATCCTCGTCTCCGGAGCGGAACATGAAGTGAAAGCCTTCGCCGAGCGCGCCTGCATTCCCGTGGCGCTCACGCTGCTGGGCCTTGGCACGCTGCCCGCTTCTCACTTCCTGAATCTTGGCATGATGGGTATGCACGGCGAGGCGTGGGTCAACAAGACAATTCAGGAAGCCGACCTGCTGCTGGCTTTTGGAATGCGCTTCGATGACCGCGTGACCGGCAACCTGAAAACGTACGCGCCCAACGCGAAGAAGATTCACATTGATATTGACCCGGCAGAGATCAACAAGAATGTGAAAGTGGACGTCGCGCTTGTCGGCGATCTGCGGAAAATCCTGCTCGAACTGCTGCCGCGCGTCGAGCCGGGAAACCACTCGGACTGGATCGAATACATTCGCGGCCTCAAGGGCGATACCGCTGTTCGTGACATCCAGAATCTTCCGGACAACGGCCATCTTTACGCCGCGCATGTGATCAATGACCTGTGGCACGAGACTCGCGACCGGGACGCGATCATCGTCACCGACGTGGGCCAGCACCAGATGTGGGAAGCGCAGTATTACAAGCACGAGCGCTCGCGTTCGCTGATCACGTCGGGCGGCCTGGGGACGATGGGCTTCGCTTTGCCGGCGGCCATCGGAGCAAAAGTGGCGCGTCCGGATGCGGACGTCTGGGTAGTGGTCGGCGACGGCGGATTCCAGATGACCATGGCTGAGCTTGCCACGATCGTGCAGGAAAATCTGAAAGTGAACATCGCCATCATCAACAACGGCTATCTCGGAATGGTCCGCCAGTGGCAGGAATTTTTCTACGACCGGAACTACGAAGCGACGCCGCTGCTGAATCCGGATTTTGTGAAGCTCGGGCAGGCGTATGGCATTCGGAGCGTCCTCGTCCAGAAACGGGGCGACGTTGTCCCTGCGGTGCGCGCGGCGCACGCGCACGAAGGTCCTGTGCTGATTGATTTCAAGGTCGAGCAGGAAGACACGGTTTACCCGATGGTCGCGGCGGGCGCGGCGCTCAACGAAATGATTCGCCGGCCGAATCCGCTGATCGAAACGGCCGAGGACGAATAGGACAGCCATGCTCCATACGATTGTCGTTTACGTGGAAAACAAACCCGGCGTGCTATCGCGCGTGGTGTCGCTGTTTCGCCGCCGCGCGTTCAATATTGATTCACTCACCGTTGGCCGAACCGAAAAACCCGAGGTTTCGCGCATGACGATTGTCACCGACGCGGACGAGGATCAGGCTCGCCGCATCGTCGCTAACGTGTACAAGCTGGTGAATGTGCTGCTGGTGGACGACGTGACGCACCATCCGGCGCTCCTGCGCGATTTGGCGCTGGTGAAGGTCGCCGCGTCCCGCGAGACGCGCTCGCAGGTGCTTGAGTTGGCCACCGTATTTAAGGCGCGGGTGCTCGATATCGCTTCGGACTCGATCACGGTCGAGATGACTGGCGGCGAGGAAAAGGTCGACCGGCTGCTCGAGTTGCTGCATCCGTTTGGCCTGCTCGAAGTGGTGCGCACGGGAATCGTAGCCATGCGCCGTGGCGCGAAATCTCCGTCGGTGACGACGAAGGCCAAGGCCGCCGGCACCGTGGACGATGGCACCGTTTCGTATTCGGTGTAACTTCGGCGTGAATCGAGCGCTACGCGGACTTCTGTCTGGCTGCCTTGGATTTTGCGGCGGGCGGCTTGGGCCTGAGCGCGGCGAGAAACTCTTTCAGCGGCAGCGTATTGATCACGTCTTTCTTCTCGATCCAGCCCCGGCGCGCCGTTTCAACTCCGTACTTCATAAATAGAAGGTTTCGAGTTGTGTGCGAGTCCGTTGAAATCACGATTTTCACGCCGCGCTGTTTGGCCATACGCAGGTGAACGTCGCGCAAGTCCAGCCGATCCGGATACGCGTTGCACTCCATCACAACGCCGTGTTTCGCGCACGCATCGAGAACCGCCTCCATGTCGTATTCAAACGCCTCCCGCCGGAGAACAAGCCTTCCCGTGGGATGCGCGATGATCTGGGTGTAAGGGTTTTCAATCGCAGCCAGATACCGCGCCGTCATTTCCGCGCGCTCCATGTTCATGTAGGAGTGTATGGACGCGACAACTACGTCCAGTTCCGCTAGCACGTAGTCTTCGAGATCCAGCGTGCCGTCTTTCTTGATATCCACCTCGCTGCCGGCGACCAGGGTGATGCCGGGCACCTTCGCGGCGTGGATTTTCTTGATCTGCTCGAGGGTGCGCTTTTCGTCGAGGCCATTCGCGACAGTTACGGCCTGCGAATGATCGGTCAGCGCGATGTAGTCATATCCCAGCTCCTTCGCCGCCTGGCCCATCTCCTCGATTGAATTCTTTCCGTCCGACGCGGTCGTGTGCATTTGCAGGTCGCCGCGAATGTCGTCGAGCGTCACGAGCTTCGGCAGCTTGCCCTGCTCGGCGGCCTCGATTTCGCCGGTCATTTCCCGCAACTCGGGTTCGATATAGGCCAGCTTCAACTTCGCATAGATCTCTTCCTCGGTTTTGCTAGCGACTACCTTTCCGCCCTTTAGCGTCGTGAGCGCGTATTCGTTGAGCGTCCAGCCCATTTCGTTGGCGCGACCGCGCAGCGCGACGTTATGCGCCTTCGAGCCCGTGAAATAGAGCAGCGCCGCACCGAAGCTTTTCTTCTCGAGCAGCCGAACGTCCACCTGCAGTCCGCTGCCGAGGTTGAAGCTCACCTTGTTTTCGCCGTGCGCCAGCTCCTGGTCAATTCCGGGGTACTTCAGGATGTGCGCCGCGACGGCGTCCACGTCCTTCTGTTTGTCGTGGCCCGGGCGCATGGTTACCAGCAAATCGAGATCGCCGATGGTCTCGCGGCCGCGGCGCAGGGAACCGGCGGGCGTGACGGACTCAACAGCCTCGCCCGCCTTAGAGATATACGCGACCAGCTTTTGCGCTTCTTCGTCCGCAACATTGATACGGACGCGCCCTGATCCGGAAAGATTTTTGAACTGCCCGGCGGCCTTGAGGATATTCTGCTCGCTCTTTTCGCCGAATCCTGGCAAATCGCGCAGCTTGCCTTCCTTGGCTAGCTTCTCCACGCCCTCTACCGTAGCGACCTTGAAATGGCTCCACAGGAAAGCGACTTTCTTCGGCCCGAGCGATTGCAATTCGAGCAGGTCCAGCAGAGTGGGCGGGTATTTCTTGCGCAGCTTTTTGCGCAGGCTGTAATCGCCTGTGTCGAGAATTTCGCGGATATGCTCGGCCATGCTGTCGCCGACGCCGGGCAGCTCCTTCAGTTTTTTCGGATCCTTGGCGAGTTCATCAATGCGCTCGGGAATGCTGTAGAGCAGCTCGGCTACTTTTTCGTAGCTGCGATAGCGGCCGATGATCGCGCCGTCAATTTCGAGCAGTTGCGCGGTTTCGCGCAGAATCTTCGCGACGTCCTTATTTTCCATCGCAGCGTCTCCAAAACTCGAATTTCAACGATAACCTCAGCGGGCCACGAATCGAGCGTAGAATAAAATCCCCGCGACCGACTTGGAATCGCGGATCTTGCCGGAACGAATCCATTTCTCGGCTTCGCGCAGACTCACGATTTTCTGCGTGATCTTTTCGTCTTCTTCCGGCTGCGCTTTTCCCTTCGTCAATCCCTCCGCCAGGAAGATGTCCATGCGCTCGCCGAGCAATCCCGGGGAAGGGAATATCTCGAGCAGTTTTCGAATGCGCCGCGCGGTGTAGCCGGTTTCCTCGAGCAGCTCGCGGTGCGCGCCCGTGGCCGCCGTTTCGTTCGGCTCCTTGTGCCCGGCCACCAGCTCCCAAAGATATTGCCCGGCGGCATGGCGATACTGTCGGATCAGCACAATTCGTCCATCGGAAAGAACTGGCAGCACGACCACCGAGCCCGGATGCGCGATGACTTCGCGTGTCGTGATTATTCCACTCGGCTCGGCCACGCGATCTCGCTTCAGCGTAAATACTCGGCCATGAAATAGCACCTTGCTGCTGAGGACTCTTGCCCGCCTCGCCTCCCCTCGCTTTCGCTTCTTCACGCTTGCTCCTTCACGCCGCCGCTCGCGCAATTCTACCGCACACTCCGGCTTGCTTGACCCTATCTTTCTCCCCGCGGCCGGGGGAAGTGTTTGGACTTTTCTATTACGGTTAATCCGTGTCGATCTGTGTTTATCCGTGGCTCCATCTGCTTTTGCTATACTCCCCGCAGGCGATTCCATGGCAATTAATACAGTCATCGTGGACGACGAACGCCCAGCGCGCGAAGAGCTTCTCTACCTCCTTAAAAGCTTCCCCGAGATAAACGTCGTCGCCTTGGGTAAGAACGGCCTGGAAGCGGTCGCGTTGATCAAGGAACACGATCCCGATCTTGTGTTCCTCGACGTGCAGATGCCGGGCCTGGACGGTTTCGGCGTGATCAAGAAGCTCGTCGAACGCAAGCTGCGCATGCCGCAAATCGTTTTTGCCACGGCCTACGACCACTACGCCGTTCAGGCATTCGAAGTGAGCGCGGTGGATTATCTCCTCAAGCCGTTCGACAAGACACGAGTGGCGAAAGCCATCGAGCGCGCGAAAAAAATGGTCGAGGCGCACACTTCGCCGGTGCAACGGCTGGAAACTCTGGTCAGCCAGCTCGGAGCGGAAGGGCCGAATCGGAGCGCGGCGCGTCCCGTGAAACTATTGGTGAAATCGCAGTCGCGCATGATCCTGATTGACGCCGAAGACATGATTTACGCCTCGATTCAGGATGGCGCGATCACGATTTTCTCGCGCGACACCGAGGGCGTGTCGAACTACCGCACCGTGGACGAGTTGATGGAAATGCTCGACCCCGGCGTTTTCTGGCGCCCGCACCGGTCGTATCTGATCAACATCAACCACATCAAGGAAGTGGTGCCGTGGTTCAAGTCGAGTTACATGTTGAAGATGAACGACAAAAGGGCCAGCGAAATTCCCGTCTCCCGCGCGCAGACCAAGCGGCTGCGCGAACTCCTGAAGCTGTAGGGCATGGGCGCGCGAAGAGCCCGTCATACCGAGGCCGCAGTACGGCCGGGGAATCTCTCTTCGTGTGAGGCTCCCGCCACGCATCGAAATCGAAGAGAGATCCCTCGGGAGCAAATCGCCCCCGGCACGACAGCCCCGGGGTGACGTCCAGAGTAGCGGCACAAGCAAACGCGCGTTTGCGGAACTTGGGAAGCAATGCAACAATACCTCCATGCGAAAACATCTCATCATGGCGGTAACCGCACTGTCAGTTGGACTGATCCTTTCGGGCAACGCGCAGGCACAACAAACTCCCGCTGCGAACACCACACCCGCGGCGAAGGCCGTGCCACCACCAGCAGCGAAGTCCGCGCAGGCGCCCGCCGCGAAAGCAGCGGCTCCGGCTACAGCCGCTTTGACTACGGATAAACAAAAAGACAGCTACGCCGTTGGGCTCAATATCGGACGTGGCCTGAAGAAGCAGCCGGTCGAGCTTGATCCGCCTAGCGTGGCGCGCGGAATAAAGGACGCTCTTTCCGGCAGCGAGCCGCTCCTGACCGATGCGGAGGTAGATACGGCGCTCAAGCAACTGCAGGCCGAAGTGCAGAAACAGCAGGACGCGGATATGGCGAAGGCCGGGGAGGCCAATATGAAGGAAGGCGAAGAGTTCTTGGCGGCGAATAAAACGAAGGACGGCGTGGTCACGCTGCCTAGCGGCTTGCAGTACAAGATTGTAACGGTGGGCACTGGAGCGAAACCGACCCCCAGCGACACGGTCGTGTGCAACTACCGGGGCACGTTTATCAACGGAACGGAGTTTGACAGCTCCTACAAGCGCGGCCAGCCCGCGTCGTTTCCCGTGGGCGGTGTGATCAAGGGGTGGACCGAAGCGCTGCAGCTGATGCCCGTAGGATCGAAGTGGCAGCTCTTCGTTCCTCCGGATCTCGCGTACGGTCCGCGGGGCGCGGGCGGAGCGATTGGTCCGAACCAGACGCTCATCTTTGACGTGGAGTTGGTTTCGATCAAGGGGAAATAGCTGGCGGTGAGAGCGTGGCGCTCGCGGAGCGCGCCGCGAATTGTGCTAGCATCGGTTGTCTCATCTCAAATCTCCATTTTCCAGGCGGGGGATTCTCCTTAGAGTGGCGAAGCGCAAACGAGTCTTGAGCGGCATGCGGCCCACCGGGCGTCTCCACCTCGGCCACTATTTCGGCGCTCTCCAGAACTGGCTCAAGCTCCAGGAAGAATACGAGTGCTTCTTCTTCGTCGCCGACTGGCATGCGCTCACCACGCATTACGAAGATACGTCCTCCGTCGCTGAAAATACCCTTCAAGTGGCGATTGACTGGCTCTCGGTGGGACTCGATCCCGCGAAATCAACTCTGTTTATTCAATCGAGCGTGCTGGAGCATGCGGAGCTGCAACTGCTGCTCTCCATGATCACTCCGCTTTCGTGGCTCGAGCGCGTACCCACCTACAAAGAGCAAATCGAGAATTTGAAAGAGCGCGACCTCGGGACGTATGGCTTCCTCGGGTATCCACTCCTTCAGACCGCTGACATTGTCATGTACGGAGAATCGAGGCAGGACCTGCTCGTGCCTGTCGGCGAGGACCAGGTTCCTCACGTCGAACTGGCGCGAGAAGTGGTGCGGCGGTTTAACACCGCGTTCTTCGAGGTCAAGAAGCAGCCCAACGAAAAACAAATGGCGGTGTTGCGGCAAACGCTGGAACTAAAGAACGACCCTTCTCTCGCCCACATACCCGATGAGTGGGGAAGGATGCTCAGTTCGCTTCATCGATCGCCGATTGACTACCGCCAGTCTGTTTTTGCGAATGCCGGAATCCACATACAGGAGAACCTGGTCGAGCCACAACCCTTGCTTACTGAAACGCCGCGGCTGCCCGGCCTCGACGGCCGCCGGATGGCAAAGTCCTACGGCAACGCGATCTGGCTGAGCGACTCGCCGGACGACGTGCGCGCGAAAGTCCGCAATATGCTCACCGACCCGCAACGCGTGAAACGCACCGATCCGGGGCGCCCTGAAATCTGCCCCGTGTTCTCCTGGCACAAGTTATTCTCTCCGAAAGAAATGGTCGCGCGAATCGACAGCGAGTGCCGCACGGCGGCGATCGGCTGCGTGGATTGCAAGAAGCTGATGGCCGAAAATCTGGTCACCTGGATCGAGCCTGTTCAGGCACGCCGCAAGGAATTCGAGGCGCATCCGCAGCGCGTTTGGGATATCCTCGACGCCGGCGGAAAGAAGGCCCACGCGACCGCGCGCCGCACCATGAAGCGCGTGCGGAATGCGATATTCCAGTGGGACCAGGCACGCAAATCCGCCGGGGGAAACTGAATTGGCATCCGCGTCGCCATCGCCGTATCGCATCAACGTGCCGGCCTTCGAGGGCCCGCTCGATCTCCTGCTCGATTTGATCCGCAAGCAGGAGATGGACATTCACAATATTCCCATCGCCAAGGTCACCGAGCAGTATCTGGATTATCTCCACCAGCTCGAAACGCTGGATATAGACGTGTCGGCCGACTTCATCTACATGGCGGCGACGCTGATTCACATCAAGTCGAAAATGCTGCTGCCGGCCGACCCGCTGGCGGGACCGGAGGAGCTGGACCCGCGCGACGAGCTGGTGCACAGGCTGCTCGAGCACGAGAAGTTCAAGAACGCCGCGCAGCTTTTGTACGAGAAGCAGCAGATCGAGGCGCACGTGTGGTCGCGCCCGGATCGTGCGCTCTATACGGGCGACGCGATCGAGGGCGAGATGGTGGTCTCGCTGGTGGATCTGATCCAGACGTTCCATCAGGTACTCGAGCGGCGCAAGACCGTCACGAAGTTCGAGCTGCACCACGAAACTGTAACCATCGCGCAGATGATGGACTTGCTGCGCCAGCGGCTGACCACGACCGATGACCCTGTCTCGCTGATCGAATTCTTCGAGGCCTGTACGACCCGCAACGCCATGATCGTCGCGCTGCTGGCGGTGCTGGAAATGGTGCGCATGCAGGCGGTAATTCTGGTGCAATCGGAGCTTTTTGCGGACATCGGCTTACGGAAGCACAAAATGTTCGACGCGGTTTTTGCGGGACCCGACGCAATGTCCCAAATCGAGGAGCAGTACCTGTGACTTTTTCTTTACGTTGTCATTTCGAGCGGAGCCGCGCGCGGCATTTGTTTTTCCTTCGCGAAGCGAAGGCGCGCGGCGCAGGGAGGGATCTGCTCTTGATTTCGCGCACGACAGCCGCTGCTTTTGACCCTGAGGTAACGCAACGATGAACCCCGAAGATATCAAGGCTGGACTGGAATCCATCATCTACGCCGCGGACGAACCCGCCACGCTCGATCAGATTGCAAACGCTCTGGGCGTGGAGAAGTCGGTGGCGCGCGCGGCGCTCGATCTGCTGGTCGCTTCCTACCAGACCGACGAGCGCGGCATCGAAGTTCGCAAGGTTGCGGGTGGCTGGAAATTCTATACCAAGCCGCAGCATCACGACGTGGTGCGCAAATTCATAAAGAGTTTGCAGCCTCCGCTGCGCCTGACCATGCCGGCGCTCGAAACGCTCGCGGTAATCGCCTACAAGCAGCCGGTCACCGTGCCCGAGATCAACGAGATTCGCGGCGTGCATGTCGGCGGCGTGATCAAGACGCTGCTCGAAAAGCGGCTCATCACCACGGCGGGGCGTAAGGAAGTGATCGGCCGGCCGATCCTCTATCGCACGTCGAAGCAATTTATGATGCGCTTTGGCCTCTCCGATCTGGACGAGCTACCGAGCCTGAAGGAATTCGAGCAGCTCGCTCAGGCCGCGCTCGGCTCCGACGCGGGAATCGCGCCCGTTGAACCCGAAGGGGGCGCCGCTGCGTCACAAGATTCGGTGGAAGCCGCGCAAATCAGGGAGTCCGGCGAAACGAACGATCTCGCCGAACTCGCGGATGATGCGCCGGAAAGCTCCGAGCAGGCGCGCACTGCGGCTGCCGGCACGTCTGAGCGCTCGTAACGAGCATTTGATGCGCACTGCTAAGATTTTGGCGGCCCTCGCGCTCCTCGCAGTGGCCGCCTCCGCGCAGGCCCCCGCGGGGCCGCAGCAGAATCCTCCCGCAGCTCAGCAGCAGAGCGCGCCTGCGGCGCAGCAAACGCCCGCACCTGTTCCATCACCGGGCGGCCCCATCAAAACCAACACGCGCTTGATTACCGTGGACGTGGTCGCCACCGACTCGCACGGCAACGCCGCGCGCGGCCTCAAGGCTGAGGACTTTCAAATTACTGAGGAGCACGCCGGCCAGCAGAAAATCGTCAAATTTCAGTTCATAGATGCCTCCGCGCCGCCGGCACAGGGCGCTCCCAGCGTTCTGATGGCGTCGGCGCCCGGCACCCCATACCTCTATTCCAACCTTCTGCCGGAGCGCATGCGCGTGCCGCCAACTGTCATGCTGATGGACGCGCTCAACACAAATATCCAGAACCAGTCGGTCGTTCACCAGCATATGCTCGCGCTGCTGAAGACCTTGCCGCCCTCGACGCCCATCGCCGTGTTCGTGTTGGGTCGCACGCTGCACGTGGTGCAGAGCTTCACCACCGATCCATCGCTGCTGCGCGCCGCCGTGGACCATACGCTGCGAACACCCGACATCGAGCAAAGCCCCCAAGATGATCCGAATAGCGCGTCGAACGTTGCATTGGATCAAAACAACGACACCGAGACGCCGGCCACGCTGGCGCTCGAGGACTTCGAAAAAACTGAATTCGAGGCCGAGATGGCTCTTCGCGTGGACGAGACGACGGATGCGATGGTATCCATCGCAAAATTCCTGGGCGGCTACCCGGGCCGGAAAAATCTGCTCTGGTTTTCGGAATCGTTTCCGGACTGGATCGCGCCGTCAGCGGATTTTGGCAGCGATTCGTTCGCCGGGATTGCTACCTACGCGGACAAAATTCGCAAGGCCTCCGACGCGCTGACCGACGCGCGCATCGCGGTCTATCCCGTGGACGCGCGCGGGCTTGAAGTGAACCAACTATACTCGGCCGGGCAGGACCCGCATATCAATCGCAACAACCCGGGGGCCAGCCTGGGGGGGGCACTCAGTCGCGACAACAGCGCCCGCTTTGATGCGCAGGCCACCATGCAACAATTTGCCGACGAAACCGGCGGAAAAACCTGCGTGAATACCAACGATCTTTCCGGCTGCGTCCAGGGCGCGCTGGACGATAGTTCGACCTACTACGAACTTGGCTACTATCCCGAGAACGTCAAATGGGACGGCAGATTTCATAAGCTCACGGTCAAGAGCACCCAGCACGGAATCAAGCTGCGCTACCGCAGCGGTTATTTCGCCACGGAGCCGGACGCGGAAGCCAAGCAGGCTCCCGTAAAACTTCTGCAGCAGGCTTGCATGGATCCATTGCCCTCCACCTCCATTTCCATGAACGTCGAGAGCCTGACGCCGAAACAAAGCCCAACTGACGCGGGTGGCGCTCGATACCTCCTCACGATTTCACCTAACTCGCTGAGCTTCGGTCCGGGCGGCGTAAATCGTCAACTCAGCCTTCAAATGGCCATCTGCGAATACGATCCGAAGGGCGCGTCGTTTCAGTTCTTTCCCCGCGACCTTTCGGGGCCAGTGTCCGACGCGGCGTATCGAGGTTTGCAGGCCGCGGGGATTCGCAGTATTTTCGATTACGAAGCGAAGCCGGATGATCGCCGGCTGCGTTTCGCGGTGCTGGACGTGCCGTCCGGGGCGACCGGTTCGGTGGACGTGCCCGCGCATCCGCACGCGTTTGGCAGCGACCCGGTTGCCGCCGCGCCCGCATCACCGGCAGGAAGTTTTTCGGCGGCAGCCCGGCCGCCTGCGGCGCCGGCGCCCAAACCCGCCCCTCCACCTGCAGCTCCGCCGCCCACTCATATTGAATTCCGCATTCCGTCCGGCGCTTCGAGCATGCTCGATTGGACCGGCGACAGTGTCTCGTACCACGGCGACCTGACCGTCGCCCAAGGGGCTCCTGCTCTTTTCCAGAATCTTTTTAGCGCACGCTATCACTGCGAGGCGGGATCCTTGATCTCGAATAATATTAGTTCCGTCGCCACGCCGAATCTCGTGCTCACGCTGAACAAACCGGCCGGCACTCGTGCGGTGATTGACCTGGGCGGAAGCGCGCCCGCCTATTCGGGCGACGTGCCGGTGGATTCGAGCGGCCGTGCGTTTTTCGATTACCTCTGGAAATTGTGCCACTGCCAGCACCCGTAGTCCTTCGCCATCCGCGCCGTTTCCGTTAAGCTGTATGCCTTGCGGCAGGGACGCCGCCAACCTCATGGAAGAACGCCTGCAAAAAATCATCGCGCGCGCCGGAATCACCTCGCGCCGCCGGGCCGAGGAAATGATCTCCTCGGGCCTGATTACCGTGAACGGCCACGTGGTTACGGAACTCGGGACCAAGGCCGACCAGACGCGCGATCACATTAAAGTTGCCGGGAAGCTGCTGAAGCCGGAAGCGGAGCGCGTCTATTTGCTGCTGCACAAGCCGACCGAGTTCGTTTCGACGCTGAGCGATCCCGAAGGCCGGCCTTCCCTGCGCGACCTGCTGTATGGAATTCCCGAGCGCGTATATCCGGTGGGGCGGCTTGAGTATCATTCGTCGGGATTGGTATTTTTGACGAACGACGGCGACCTGGCCAATCGCATCTTGCAGTCGCACAACCTGCCGCAAACGTATCAGCTGAAGCTCAAGTCTCTGCTGACCTTCGCTGAAATCGAATCGCTCGCCCGGCTCAGCGGCGCGCGCATCACGCGGATTCGCGGCAAGGATGCGCCGTGGTACGAAGTGACCCTATCGGAAGCCCGCCGCGACCTGCTACGGAACAAACTGTTTCAGACAGGCCACCCCGTGGAGAAAATAAAGCGCACGCGGATCGCCAATCTGGAACTCGATTCATTGGCTGCCGGCCACCGTCGCGCGCTATCGCCGGCGGAGCTGATCGCGCTCAAACGTAGATTGGATGAGATTGCCACGGTCCGCAAGCCGGCCGCGCGCAAGCGCCCCGTCAGCAAACCTCGCCGGTTCCCTCGCAAGAGGTCGAGCTAGCGTACTTTCCTTTTGGCCGAAATCCGGTATGATGCATCCGTCTCGGGGGGATTTCCCAGTCGCTTCATAGGGACGATTCAGGGGAAACGCGCCGCTGCGGTGCGCTCAGTAGTTGTCTGGGCGCTAGCGGGGGTTGTGCCCATTCGCGCGCGAAAACCCCGCGGCTGCAAATTGGCGGGCACGCGGTCATTTAGCGTGCAAAATCGAAACGCACTGATGAGAGGATGCGAATGAGCAAGCCTTCCGAAAACTCCGATCCCGGCTCGAGTCGTCCGCCGGCGCCTACCGCCGGCGACCCTGCCAGCGAAATTCTCAAGAGCAGCCGGACCATCGCCGTTGTCGGCCTTTCCAGCCGCGGGCACCGCCCGAGCTACGGAGTGGCCGAGTATCTCCAATCCGCCGGATACCGCGTGATCCCGGTGAATCCCAATGAGACCGAAGTGTTGGGTGAAAAGTCTTACGCCCGACTGGAGGACATCCCCGAGCACGTGGACATCGTGGATATTTTTCGCCGCTCGGAGTTCGTTCCCGAGATCGTTGAATCCGCGATTCGGATTGGCGCGCGCGGGGTGTGGATGCAGGAAGGCGTCGTCCATCCACAAGCTGCGGAACGCGCCCGGAGCGCCGGGCTGTTCGTGATCATGAATTCCTGCATCCTGAAAGAACACATCAAGCGTTTCCGCCTGCACTGAGAATCCGCATGCGGTGGATTCAAAGCCGTGGGCTGGATCGCTGATCCGCGTTTCTCATTGCAACGCATACACTTTCAGCACGCGCTTTCCGGGAATGGTCACCGCAATGGTTTGCCCGTCGGGCGCAATTTGAAAATCGTGAAACTGCAGATCGTGCAGTATCGAAGCGAACGTCCCGTCATACAGCCCGACCCACATGAGAATATTGGACCGGTCATCCGCTCCGCGCTTGAGCAGAACATGCTTCTCATCGCGGCTCCAGCCAAAGCGCCCAAATCCGGCGCGCACGCGAACCGGCTTGTCAGTCGGATGCAAAAGGTCAATCACGTCAATCGTGTCCCCATCCTCGAAATAACCAATCTTGGTGCCCGAAGGCGACAGGCTGAGGCTGCTCTGGTAGTTGTCAATCTCCGAGACCTCGGTGACGGTCTCGCGCAGCAGGTCGAGCTGCACGAGCGTCAGATGTCCGTGGAGGCTTAGATTGTCTCCCACGGCAAACGCACGGTTTCTCTTGGCGTCCCAAATTACCATGTTGAAGGTGTGCCCGCCGAAGAGCTGGGTCGTCTGCCCGTCGGATGGCCGCACGCGCGTGATCGTGTAGGGCGGTCCTCCAGTCAAATAAACGACGGACGCGCCGTCCGCCAGCCAAGTGCCGTTCAATGCGCCTTCGATGAATCGGGTCTTCGAGCCGGCGACTTTAATCTCGTGGCCGTCGGCATCGAGCAGTGCGAGCGCCCTGCCGCCGCCGATTCCCGCAAGTGGCGGCTCGTTCTCGGAATCGTCCAGGTCGCCCTTCTTCTTGTTGTTCTTCGCGTCCCAGCCGGGAGGCGCCAGTTGCAGCGTTATATTCATCGCGATGTGCTGGCTGTCCGGCGACCACGCGAGCGAATCGACCCGGAATCCCTGGGGAGGCGGAATCGGCATGAATTTTTCGGCTTCGACGATCTTTCGCGCCTTGCCGGGACCTGACGCGACCCATATGTCGTCGTGCTCGATCACTAATCGCTTCACGCCTTTTATGTGCGACACGGCGTATACGATGGAATTGTCCGGCGCGATGTCGAACGCCTGGCAATCCTCGTCAATAATGAACTTCGGAGTGTCCTGCGCGAGCAGCGGCGCCGGACCTGTCAAGAAGATCGCGCCCAGCGCCAGCATCGTGAGTATTGCAGCAACGCCCGAACTCGTTCGAACCGGTCTGAAATCTGGCAGGTTGTCGCTCACCCCTCGCCCCTCGTCCCTCGCCCCTTCGCCTTGATCCGGCGAATTTCTTCCATTCTCTGTCGGATGCGCGCCTCAAAACCCTGATCGGTGGGCTTGTAGTACGTGCGGCCCGCCAGGCTTTCCGGCAGGCACGTCATGTCCGTCACCTTTTCCTCCGCGTCGTGCGCGTACTGATAGTCTTTTCCATATCCGAGGTTGCCCATCAGTCCCGTGACCGCATTCCTTAGATGCAGCGGAACGGGTTCCGCGATTGTATTTTGTAAATCTTTGTGGACTGTCCCGTATCCGGTGTAGAGCGCGTTCGATTTTGGGGCGAGCGAGAGATAGACGGCAGCCTGAGCGAGCGCCAGATAGCCCTCCGGCGGACCGATAAAGTCAAACGCTTCTTTGGCCGCGATCGTCACCGCCAGCGCGCCCGGCTCGGCCAAGCCGATATCCTCGCTCGCCATGCGCACCATCCGACGCGCGAGGTAGAGCGGGTCCTCTCCGGATTCGAGCATCCGCGCCAGCCAGTAGAGCGCCGCATCCGGGTCCGAATTCCGCACCGATTTGTGCAGTGCGGAGATGAGGTTGAAATGCTCTTCGCCGGATTTGTCGTACGGCAGCAGCTTTTTCTGCAGCACGTCCTCCAGCCGCGCCTCGGACAACACTCGGCGTCCATCTGCGCCCGCTTCGGTCCCGAGGACGAGCGCTTCGAGCGTGTTGTATGCCGCGCGCGCGTCTCCATTCGCGAGGACGGCGATTCGCTCCAGGATTCTGTCGCTTGCCTCGGCCTGTTGCGAACCGAGGCCGCGCTCCGTGTCTTCGATTGCGCGCCGAAGCAACTCGACGACCTGCTTTTCGGTGAGCGCGCGGAGCACATACACCTTCATCCGCGAAAGCAGCGGCGCAATCACCTCGAACGACGGATTCTCCGTGGTCGCGCCGATCAGCAGAATATTGCCGGCCTCGACGTGCGGCAGGAAAGCGTCCTGCTGCGCGCGATTGAACCGGTGCATCTCGTCCACGAACACGATCGTCCGCCGGCCGTAGCGGCGCGCGCCTTCGGCCTGGGCCATCACTTCCTTGATTTCCTTGATTCCGGCGAGCACGGCGCTGAAGGGAATGAACTCACTGCGCGTGCGCCGCGCGATGATTCGCGCCAGTGTCGTCTTCCCGCATCCCGGAGGGCCCCAGAGCAGCATCGAGCCGAGCTCGTCGCGCTCGATCTGCGTGCGCAGCGGCTTTCCGGCACCGAGCAGCTCTTCCTGCCCGATGAATTCATCGAGCGTTTGCGGACGCATCCGATCGGCCAGCGGGCGTCCCGCTTGCGGCGCTTCTTCCGGCTCGATCGCGCGAAACAGACTCATCGTCTATGCCGTGTCCCCTATAACTGACTTCCGTTGCCTCGCCGCCTCGTAAAGAACGAGCGACGCCGCCACTCCCGCATTCAGCGATTCCACCGCCGCGGCCATGGGAATCGAGATTTTTGCGTCGGCGGCACGCTCGACTTCGGGCGGAACGCCGCTGCTCTCGTTGCCGACGAAGATCGCTGCCGGTTCGCGCAGGTCGGCCTTCGCGGCGCGGTCTCCGGGCGCGGAAGTCGCGGCGTAAATTCTTACCTTGGCCATCTTCAATTGGGCGAGCAGCACTGGAATCGCCATGCCGCGCAGCACCGGCAGCCGCAGCGCCGAGCCGGCCGACGCTCGCAGCGCCTTTGGCGACCATGGATCGGCCGTGCCTCGCGTGGCCACGGCGCCGGTCGCTCCAAAGGCCTCCGCTGAGCGCAGAATCGTGCCGACGTTCCCTGGATCCTGCACCGCTGCCAGCACGATTACGAGTGGAGAACTCTCGCGCATTTCGCCCGGGCCGCGCAGGATATCGTCAAATCCCCATTCGCGCTGGCGAAAAAGGGCTGCGACCCCTTGCGGGGTGTCCGTACCGGCTACGCCTTCGAAAAGTTTGTTCGTCGTTCGCAGCACGCGCGACCGCGGAATTCCCGCTTCGCTGTCGCCGGCCGCGTCCAGGATTCGCCCGGCCTCGCGCTCTCCGCCCTCGCTTACCAGCAGCGCTTCCGCTTCCAGTCCCGAGCGCAGCGCCTCCTCGATCAATTTCGGACCCTCCACGCCGATGAGGTCGCCATCGCGCGGGCCGGTCCCGCGTAGCGCGGCGCGAAACTGCTTCAGCCATTTGTTGTCGCGACTCGTGATCACATCCGCCATTGGCGCCTCTAGGCTAAACTAGTTGGAACAGCGCTGGCAAACGCGCCATCCCGCGCGTTTGATTGCCTCGCGCGTAACATCTTGCGTTCGCGCGCCTTGCATCCTCTGTGGCGGCTATGCTAATTTCCATTCGGGTCACGGCGCTGCGCGCCGATAGCGAACATTGTCATCCGAAATCCTCAAAATCTCATCCGAAGCGCCCGAGTCGCACGTCATTGACTACGCCGCGAGTTTCATCCGGCGCGGACGCGTGATCGCCATTCCGACCGACACGTTCTACGGACTGTGCGCCGATCCGTTCAATCTCTATGCCGTCGAGCGAGTGTTTCTGCTGAAGGGTCGCCCTGAAACGCGGGCGCTGCCGATCCTTGTCAATTCCGTCGAGCAGGCGGTCACCCTTGCGCGCGACGTGCCCGATGCTTTTCTGACCCTGGCGCACAAATTCTGGCCGGGCGCGCTGACGCTCGTTGTCGAGGCGACACACCGCCTTCCGCTCAAAGTGACCGGTAATACGGGCCGCGTGGCGCTGCGCTGGGCCGATTCGCGAATTGCCAGTGCGCTGATTCAAGCAGCCGAAGGGCCTGTGACGGGCACGAGCGCGAATCTCTCGAGCCATCCTTCCTGCACGAATCCCAGCCAGATCGTCGAGCAGCTCGGCGACCGCCTGCCGCTCATCCTCGACGCGGGTGACACGGGCGGCACTCTTGCGTCCACTATTGTTCGGATTGACGGCGACGATTGGTCCATCGCCCGCCAGGGCGCTATCCCCGACGAGGAAATCCACCAGGTTTTCTCGTAATCGGCGGCCGATACTCAGCCGGGAGCAAAATTAGTCCCAGCTTGCTTTGATGAATCTGGTCGCGCTGCCGGTTGTAACCCGCGGACATCCTTTTCGCTTACTTCAATTCGGCCGTGTCCATGAATTCGTAGCCTCCATCCGGCGAAAGCTCGATCCCCGTGATTCGGTCGCGGTGCACGCAGACGTTGTCCACGTACCATAGGTTGATGTACGGCTCGTCTTCGGCGACGATCTTTTGAATCTGCGAAAGAATCGCCTTCCGTTTCTCGCGATCCATTTCCACGCGCTGCTGGTCAATCAGGGCATCGAGCGTGGGATTGTGATAATGCCCGCGGTTCGCGCCATCCGGCGGCATCCGCTTCGAGCTGAACACGTAGCGAAAAATATCCGGGTCGTTGTTCGCTCCCACCCACCGAAGCGTGTAGAGCTGAAAACTTCCGCGTCCGATGTCCGCTTGAAATGTCGCGTTCTCGAGTGGTTTCAATTGCAAATCCACTCCGACTTTCTTCCACTCGTCGGCAAGGGCCTCGCCGAGCACTCTGGTTGATTCCTCGGTCGAAGTTTTCAACGTGAGATGAATGCGCACGCCATCCGCTCCGCGCGTGTAGCCGGCCGCGTCCAGCAGCTTTTCCGCCTGTCCCGGATCGTATGCGTACTGCTTTACGTTGGGCTCGAACGCCCAATGGTTGGGAGGAAGCAGGCTCGACGCCGGGCGCGCCTGACCGCGCAGAAGATAGCGAATCAACGTGGCGCGGTCCGTGGCGTACGCCAGCGCCTGCCGCACTTCGCGGTGCGCCAGAATCGGATCGTCGAAATTGAACGCGATGTAGGCAAATTGCGTCCCCGGCTGCTCTTCCGCCAGGATGTGCGGTTGTTTGGTCAGCGCCAAAACCATGTCCGGCGTCAGCGAGCCCACGCCCGCGATATCCGCGCTGCCTTTGCGCAGCTCCAAAGCGCGGACAATCGCCTCGGGCACGATTCGGAATCGCACTCGTTCCAGTTTCGGTGCGCGGCCGAAATATTCCGGATTTCGCTCGAGAACGATCTCCTCATCCTGCTCCACGCTCACCACGCGAAATGGCCCCGTGCCGATTGGATTACGAGCTTCTTCCTTGCCCGCGCCGGCCGGCACGATTCCGATCCCTGGCCGCGTCAAGTTCCACAAAAACGAAGAGAACGGCTCGCTCAAGTGAAAAACAACCGTGTAGGCGTCCGGCGTCTCGATGTCCTTCACCATCGGAAAACTTCCGCGCTTTGGCGACCTCACCGCGCCGGAAAGAACCGACTCGAACGTAAACTTCACATCGGCCGAAGTCAGCGCACGTCCATCGTGGAATTTCACCCCTCGCCGCAGATGAAACACGTACGTCAGCGGGTCCGGCGTTTCCCATGTTTCCGCAAGGTCGGGAATAATGTTCATCTGTTCGTCGCGGCCGACCAGGCTGTCGAATATCAGGGCGTGGAGATGTTCGGAATACGCGTCCGTGCCGATTCGTGGATCAAGGCTGATGGGCATGGCCTCCATCAGAAAATTGACTGTAGAAGCGTCGTTCGCCTCGCGCCCTCGCCCGCATCCGGAAAGACACGCGACCACCAAAACCGCCCACGCAAGCGCCATCCGTCGCCAGTGATCGGACCGCTCTACTGTCCGCCTAAAAGCCCGGGAATCCTTATGAGTCGAGACTTTCCAGTTCGCGGAAAAATATGGAGTTGTCGATCCCTTCTGTGGCCGAAGCGCAGCGTTCCGAGCGCCACAGGCGCGGCAGACGTTAGCCCAATCCGCATGGATTGGGAAGCCCATCCTCCATTCCGAGCGCCGTAGGTGCGACACATTTGTTGCTGTGAAGATCAATGATTCCCCCGCAGCTGGTATTTTCCGGCGGGCGCGATCTTGCCAAGGACCGCCGCATGTTTCGCACCCGTTGCGGACGGAAGATTGCCGGGCCGGCCATGGTAGGTCTCATAGGCCAGCAGCGCGAACCCGAATGCCTCTTTCGCTTCCGGTGGCACGCCGAATTTGCTCGCGGGAATAACCTCGATGCCTGGCAGCGAAGCCGCCAGCTGGGCCATCATCAAGGGATTGTGCGCGCCGCCTCCCGCGACGATCAGTTCCTCCACATGCGTGCGCGGCAGAATGAATCTGCGGAACGCATCGGCGATGGAGAGGGAAGTAAAGATCGTCGTTGTGCGCACCAGGTCCGCGGGGCCGGCGTGGTGCAGCTTGCCCCATCTGATGAGTCCCTGTGCATAATCCTGCCCGAACTGCTCGCGCCCCGCTGATTTCGGCGGTTTCTTACGAAGGTAGGGCTCGTGCATCAGCCGTACGAGCAGTTCAGGAATCGTCCGCCCGCTCAAGGCCATGCGTGCGTCCCGGTCGTACTCGGCCCGGCCGTGCGTTGTCCGCTCGACTAGCGCATCCACGATCATATTGCCGGGCCCGGTGTCGAACGCGAACACGTCTTCCGGCCTCGCGCCGGCGGGAATGACGGTCACGTTGGCGATCCCACCGATATTCAGCGCCACGCGGCCGCGCGCCGCATCTCCGTACAGCAGATAGTCGGCAAATGGAATCAGCGGCGCTCCCTGTCCTCCCGCCGCCATGTCCGCAGGGCGAAAATCTCCGATGGTCGTAATTCCCGTCCGCTCGGCAATCAGACTGATATCGCCGAGCTGCAACGTGGATGCCATTCGCACCTTGCCCTGCGACCTGCCCGTCGTGCCCTGGTGAAAGACGGTTTGCCCGTGCGAGCCGATGAGCGACACATCCTTTAGGGGAACCCGCCATTTCTTGCAAGCCGCGATGGCCGCGCGCGCGAGCTCCTCACCCAGCAGGAAATTCAGTTCGCTGATTTCCGCTGTGGTGGACTCCGCTCCATTCGCGAGTCGCAGGATTCGCGCGCGGACGTAGGGCGGGAAGGGAACGTGAAAGTGCGCTTCCATTTGGGCCGCAAGATTCGGTGGCGCCCCGGACACCCGGACGAGGGCGGCGTCAATTCCGTCAGCGGACGTGCCGGACATCATCCCCAGGACCCTCATGGCGCGGGCCGTCATATCGCGCGCCTCACTGCAATTGTTTCTGGAGCGCAGCCAGTAGATTCAGCGCTTCCAGAGGCGTCAACTGATTCAAATCCGCGCCGCGCAATGCTCTGAGGACCGGTTCATCAATGGCCGTAAAGCTCACCTGCTCCGGCTCGGGCGGCGCAGCGCCGGGCGCCCCGCCTGGCGAAAGTTCCCGCGTTAATTTCTGCTCGCTGCGTTCGTGTCGGCGCAGTATTTCCCGCGCGCGCACGATCACATCGTTGGGCAGGCCGGCCAGGCGCGCTACCTCGATGCCGTAACTTTTGTCCGCGCTCCCGGGTTCGACGCGCCTCAGAAACACGATCTCGCTCCCGGACTCTTCGACCGACACGTGTACGTTTTTCACGCCGGGCAGCAGTTGCTCGAGATCGGTCAGCTCGTGGTAGTGCGTCGCGAATAGTGTTCTGGGCTGCGCGCCCCCGTGCAGCGATTCCACCACGGCCCACGCCAGCGAAAGCCCGTCGAATGTCGCCGTCCCGCGGCCCACCTCGTCGAGCAGCACCAGGCTTGCCGGAGTCGCCGTGTTCAGGATCGCCGCGACCTCGCTCATCTCCACTAGGAACGTGGACCGTCCCCGGGCCAGGTTGTCCGAGGCTCCGATGCGTGTGAAAACGCGGTCCAGAAGAGGAAGTTTTGCCTCGACGGCGGGCACGAACGATCCCATCTGCGCCAGAATCGAAATCAGTGCCGTTTGCCGCAGGTATGTGGACTTGCCGCCCATGTTCGGTCCGGTGATGAGCAGCAGGAATGGCGACTCCTCGCCGAGGTACAGATCGTTCGGCACGAACCGCTCGCCGCGTTCTTCGAGCAATTTCTCAATCACCGGGTGGCGGCCGCCGGCGACCATCAGCGCACCCCTCGGATCTTTCCGCGCGACCTGCTTCTCCGTGAACTCCGGTCGCGAGTAATGGCGCGTGGCGGCGATGCGCGCGAAGTTCACGAGCACGTCGAGCTGCGCGATGGCTGCGGCCGAGCGCCGCAGGCGGCCTGCCTCGCGCGCAATGGACTCGCGGATTTCGCCGTAGAGACGCCGTTCGATTTCCAGGGCGCGCTCCTCAGCCGATAACACCTTGCGCTCGTAGCCCGCAAGCTCGCTCGACGTGAAGCGCTCGGCATTAACAAGAGTCTGCTTGCGGTCGTAGTCGGCCGGCACCAGAGCAAGATTGGGCTTCGATACCTCAATGTAATACCCGAACACCTGGTTGTAGCGGATCTTGAGTGAGCCAATCCCCGTCCGCTTTCGCTCGCGGTCCTCCATCGCCGCGATCGTCTGCCGGCCGTCGGTGAGAATGGCCCGCAATTCGTCGAGTTCGACGTGAAATCCGCGGCGGATCACGCCCGGATCATTCGCCATGGCTGGCGGATCGTCGGCAATCGCTCGCGCGATGATGTCGCGCACGTCGGCGAGTTCATCCATCTGTTCGCGCAGCGCCCGGAGCCTGCCTCCGTTAGCGGCTGCCGCGGGGCCAGTGAATTTCTCGGTAGTCGCGGGTCGATGCGATCCGTTTTCTTCTTCGAGGATTAGTCCGCGCACGATCGGTATTTTTTCGAGCGAGGCCCGCAGCGCCAGCAAATCTCGTGGCGTCGCGATGCCCAGCGTGATGCGGCTCATCAATCGTTCGAGATCGAAGATTCCTTCGAGCTCGCCGTGAAGCTCCTCCCGCGCGATGGTGCGCGATTTCAGTTCGGCCACGGCGTCGAGCCGCGCCTCGATCTCAGTCAGCGAAATCTCCGGCCGCAAAATCCAGGCTCGCAGCAGCCGCGCTCCCATTCCCGTGGCTGTCTCATCAATCGCGCCGACAAGAGTCGCGGATGCGTCGTCTCCCGGCGCCGGCTCGACGAGCTCCAGATTGCGCGCCGTGACCTGGTCGAGAACCATAGCGTTTTGCTGCTCGTAGTAACTGATGCGGTCGAGGTGTTCGAGGCCGGTCCCTGCGGGGCGCAGGCTGGGAACTTTTGCGGCGTCCTCCAGGTTCCGCGCGCCGATGGCGGACGTCTCGCGGAGATAATGAACGATTGCCCCCGCAGCGGACGTTGCCTGCGGATGTCCGACGAGCCCGAATCCCTCGAGCGCGACCACGTGGAAGTGCTCCTCAAGTTGTCGCGTCGCGAAATTGCTCTCGAAAACCCAGTCATCGAGCCGCGTTTCGACGCTCTTGCCCTGGGAATCCCACAACGTCGGGTTCGATCGGCGGTCGTCGGGAAACAGCGTGGTCGGCCGCGCCAGCAATATTTCTCGAGGGCGCAGGATCTCGAACTCATCTCGCAGCCGCGCCTCGGCTGTGTCGCCCGCAAATTCGGTTGCTCGGAATTCGCCCGTCGAAAGATCCACGTACGCAAGACCGATTCTGGTTTCCGTCTGGCGGCTCACCGATCGCGCGCTCCCCGCGGCCGCGGCGTTGGCTGCGGCGCTGCGCGACACCGCCGCCAGGAAATTGTTCTCCTTCGGGTCCACCAGCGAAGTGCCCATGGCCGTTCCCGGCGTCAGAACTCGAATTACCTCGCGCCGCACTAGCTTCTTGCCGGGGCCGGGCTCTTCCATCTGCTCGCAGATGGCGACCTTATGCCCGGCGCGAATCAGCCTGGCGATGTAATTTTCAGCGGCGTGGTAGGGAACGCCGCACATCGGCACCGGCTCGCCCTTTTCCTTGTTTCGTGCGGTGAGCGTGATCTGCAGGATTCGCGACGCCAGGACCGCATCCTCGTAAAACAGCTCGTAGAAATCACCCAGGCGGAAAAGCAGCAATGCCGTCGGATGCTGCTTTTTTACGGCATGATACTGCTGCATCAGCGGAGTGGTGGGCTCTGTCATCAACGCGCGCGATCTCCCGGCAGTGAAGCGATTATGCTGGCTCGCCAACGGGTTAGCAAGATTCTTCGTCTGCGCGGCGGCGCCTCTGCCTCTCGCGCGGCTGCGTTATACTCGGCCATGCTTGCACGACGCCCAACCGTCCGCGAAACGGAAATCAAACTCCGCATCGCCGATCTCGCCGGGCTGGTTCGGAAGATACGCACCCTCCGTGCACATTGCAGCGGCCGGGTCCTCGAGCGGAACACCCTCTTTGAAACGCCTGACGAGGACCCCCGGCGTCGCGGACGCCTTTTGCGCATTCGCATCGAGACCCCCGCTCCCTCCAAGCTCATTCCGGGTGGACCTGGGCGGAACATCATCACGTCGAAGAGTCCTGTCCCGGTTTCATCGGGTTCGCGCTACAAAGAAAAACTCGAAAGGGAACTGGCCGTTCGGTCGCGGACGGATTGGCCGGCCAGCCTTCGCTCGCTCGGGTTTCGGCCCGGCTTCCGCTACGAGAAATTCCGGACGACCTTTCGCCTCCCCGGCCTCCATCTGGACCTCGATGAAACACCGGTCGGCCTGTTCTTGGAGATCGAGGGCGCCCCCACATCCATTGACCGCATCGCCCGAACCTTGGGATTTTCCCCGCGCGACTACATTCGAAGCACGTATTGGGACCTCTACGCTGCCGAATGCCGCCGTCGCGGCCAAATTCCTGGAAATATGCTGTTTCCTGCGTGAAAAATTTGTAAAACACGCACTCTATGCTTGACAAAAATTCCGTCTGCCGTTAGTAGTCAAACGGGGATAAACGCATCGTCATGGAATCGCGTTCGCCCAATCCGGAGCCTGATGGTAGTCGCAGCGCCGGGCAATCAGCGTTCGCCCGGCAACAGGTGGCTACTTTCGCGCTCGTTTTCGATCTCTGTTCCCGGGCTGTGCTGGAAGCGCGCCGCCAGCGCGCCGACTGGGTGTATGGGAACAGGGAGGCGAGGCCCGGCCTGAACTAAACCGAGGGCGGTTTTCCGTCTGCCCGTGGCCGGGTTGCGTTGCCGGTCCCGGGTTTTTTTTTGCCCATCCGAATAACAGGGCTCCCAGTGTCGACTGTAAAAGAGCTCCCAAGGCCACGGTGTGTGGCGCTTGGGAGATCAGTCGAGCCTGGGAGATTAGGTGCCGTCCCGAGCGAACGAAGTGAGCCGAGGGATCGTTCGACAGGCCTCCCTTGTTCAACCGGGTGGAAGGAGTCAGCAATGCTTCACGCAACCGAAATCCTGGGCGCCGAAGCCTACGATTCTTTCGGCAATTTCGTCGGGCGCGTCAAGGAAATGTTCATTGTTCCCGACGAGCAGCCGAACCGCATCTCGCGCCTGCTGATCGGCCGCGGCCAGTATCGGCCGCTGGTAGCGCGTTACGACCAGATCGCCGCCGTGGCGCCCGGCCGCCTCAAACTCACCACGGACGAATCCGCGCTCGAGCTTTATAATCCCAACGAAGCGTGGCTCGCCGTCCGCAAGGACCTGCTCGACCAGCAGATCATTGATACCAACGGCCGCAAGGTCGTCCGCGTCAACGACGTTGAACTGGCCGATCATCGCGTCAACGGCAATACCGAGCTGCGCATCACCCAGGTGGACGTAGGCCTTCCCGGCGCCGTTCGCCGCCTGTTACAGGGCATCGTTCCGCCGATGGGCATCCGCCGCATCCAGCAAAAGCTTCCCCGGCGCACCATCCTGTGGGAATTCGTCAACCTGATCGAGCCGGACCCTCTGCGCCGCGTGAAGCTGCGCATGTCCAGCGACAAGCTGGCTGAGCTCCATCCCGCCGACCTCGCCGACATTATGGAGGAGATTTCGCCTGACGAACGCCAGGCCATTATTGACTCGCTCGATGAGGAGACCGCCGCGGAAACAATCGCCGAACTCGACAAGCGCCTCCAGACGCAGGTAGTCGAAAAACTCGACCCGGAGAAGGCTGCCGACATCATCGAGGAAATGAACCCGGACGAGGCTGCCGACCTTATCCAGAGCCTCGAGCCGTCGAAATCGAAGGAAGTTCTCGAGGAGATGGAGCACCGCGAGGCGTCTGAAGTGAAGGAGCTGCTGCGCTTCGGCGAAGATACCGCGGGAGGGATGATGAACACCGAAATTGTCGTTGTAGGAGAGGACGCCACGCGCGGCGAGGTGGTGGATTACATTCGCTTCCACGATGTCTCGCTCGACCAGCTCGACAACGTAGTCCTGATCAACCGCGAGGCCGCGCTCGCCGGCACGGTGCCGGTTGCGCGATTGATTCTGGCCGATGGCGGACAGCGCATGGCCGAGCTCGTCTTCGAACCGATGCTGTCGGTGAAGCCGGACGCCACCGACAAGGAAGTGTTCGAGATTTTCGACAAATACAATCTGCGCAGCCTCGCCGTGGTCAACGACGCCAACGTGCCGGTGGGCGCGATCACCGTGGACGACGTGGTAAGCCGCATGCGCGCCAAGCTCTAGAACCCGCGCGGGGAGTTTGGAATTTCTGTAGGTCGTGGCTTTACAGTTTGCGGAGAAAGGTCGCACTTTAGGGGGTCGGAGCTTTAGCTCCGACATAAGGGGCTTGTACCTAATGCGCTTTAGCGCCTGAGGACACTCTTAATTGCCTTTTTTTGCAGCCTGTTTAGCTACGACAAAAGCGTTGCAGCGGAAGTGCGGGCATTAGAGCCTGCGTGAAAAGTTGAGAATCTTTGTAGGTCGTGGCTTTAGCCACGACAAAAACGCTGCAAATAAGGGCGGCTTTAGCCGCTGAAGTTCCGGTTCCGTAGACTCGGCATCGCCATGAACACCTGGGGCACATTAACGGACACCTTTTCCCGGCTCGCCAGCCGCGGAAAAGACTTCAACCGCCGAACGCGCACCATGCGCAGGCGGCTGGCCGTCTTTTTCGCCGTCGTCGGCCCCGGGCTGATCACATCAAACGTGGACAACGACGCCGGCGGAATCGCTGTCTACACCACCTCCGGCGCGCAATTCGGCTATGCGCTTCTGTGGTCCCTCATTCCCATGACGATCGCGCTCTACGTCAGCGAGGAAATGTGCGCCCGCATGGGCGTGGTCACCGGCAAGGGCCTCTCCGATCTGATTCGCGAGGAGTTCGGGTTCCGCTCGACGTTCTTCGTCATGATCGCTGCGTTCGTTGTGGACCTGAGCAACACCGTCGCCGAGTTCGCCGGCGTGGCCGCTTCGATGCAGATCTTCCACGTCAGCAAATATGTTTCCGTTCCTCTTGCCGCTATCGCCGTTTGGGTGCTTGTGGTTCGCGGCAGCTATCGTCAGGTGGAAAAAATTTTTCTTGTGGCTTGCGCGTTTTATTTATCGTACGCGGTTTCGGCTTTTCTCGCGAAGCCGGATTGGCTGGTTGCGGCCAAGGCGACCGTCGTTCCCAACATTCACATGAACGCGCCCTACCTGCTCATGCTCATCGGGCTGATCGGCACCACGATTGCCCCCTGGCAATTTTTTTATTTGCAGGCGGGCTTCGTGGAGAAGCGCGTCGGCCCGCGCCAGTATAAGCACGCGCGCATGGACGTGCTCGTCGGCAGCATCTCGTGCATGGCGATTGTGTTTTTCATCATGGTTTGCTGCGCCGCCACTTTGAACGCCCATGGAATGACGGACATTACCGACGCCGGGCAGGCTGCCATGGCCTTGGTCCCGCTGGCGGGGAAGTGGGCCGGCTACCTATTTGCCTTTGGCCTGCTGAACGCATCGCTCTTTGCGGCGTCCATCCTGCCGCTTTCAACCGCGCACGTAATCTGCGAAGGCCTGGGTTTTGAAGCGGGTCTCGACCGCAAACTAAAGGAAGCCCCGACCTTCTATTCGCTCTACACGCTGCTGATCGTCGCCGGCGCTGGGATCATCATGATTCCGAAGGCGCCGCTGCTGAAGATTCTCGTTCTCTCGCAGGTAGCGAACGGCGTCTGGCTGCCCGTCGTCCTGATTTTCATCCTGCTGCTCATCAACCGCCGCGACCTGATGGGCGACCACGTCAACACCCTGGCATTCAACATCATTGCCTGGGGCTCCAGCATTCTGATGATTATTCTCACGCTCGTGCTGATGTACGTCTCGATCTTCGAGCCCTCCGCCGCCGGCCTTTCGGGCTCGCTCCTCTCGATCTTCCACTAGCCAGCGTCGTGTGCGTGCCGCGGTTTTTCCCCGCAGGGGCGCTGCTCGCTGCGCCCGCGGTTGACGTTGATTTCGTAGCGGCCCCCTTCCGGCGGGCGCATTGTCTTCCACTTTTATATTTCCGTCGCGCCAGCCCTGACGATGGAAGTGCGAAGTTTCACACGCAGCCGAGGGAGGCGAACGCATTTTCTTGTTTCTTTCTGCCGCCATCCCGTCGCGCTCGTCGACCGTCTCGCAGGAAAGTAAATTGCCCACCTGCACTTTTTCTGTACTTTCTCCCAGCATCGTCCCGGGAAAAAGCCTGCTAGCGTGAGTCGGGACCGATTTCGGCCTCGCCGTAAGACGATTCTGTAGTACCGCCCTCCTGGCGAGGGCCGGATGCTCTTTGAAAAGTGACGATGCGAGTAGCATCGGCATCCCGAGCGAGTCCCGAATCATCTGGGAAGAGCCGAGGGATCTCTCCGCACCTTGATTTCTAATCGACACACTGGCGATTAGAAACGTCTCTAACGAATTGAAAATGCACGGTGGCGAAGAGTTCTAATCGACACAGATCGGGCAGTCAGTTGAGGGGGAAAATCAGAAGATCGAAACGCGAAAAGCGAGCAGCAAAACAGTCCAGATTACTCGACACACCATGCCGAGTAAAGTTCGGCGCAAGTCCAACAAAACAAACGATTGCGCCATCCGCTAAGTGTCACACCGCGCGGGGTAATCGAGGTTCAGTTGGCCGCCTGCTTTGACTTTTTCCGGATAAACCCAGGGAAAGCAATTACGAGAATGATCAGACCGGTAGCCATGAGCCAGATCGTCGAAGGCTCGGGCGTTACCGTGACAAATACCTTACCCTTCCCACCTCTCGCTTCACCGTCTTCACCTGTTGCCAGGTAAGTAAAGCGAACTGGATAGGTACCTGCCCCAATGGCGGGATCGAGGGTGACGCTGAAAAGATTGACAACCGGGCTAACGTCTCCAGCACCGAGCGAAAAGTCCGTCGGTCCCAACAGTTGCGTGACGGTCAGATCCGAACTGTGACCCGGAAACTTGAAAGCGACACCGGCCGAAGATAGAGACTCCTCAAGAAAGTTCGACACTGATCCCGCGAAAACGATCGTTTCGCCGGGCGCGGCGGTTTGCGAAGGATCGGTAATCGCCACGCTCACTTCATCTGCAACGCATTTGCCGGGGAGCAATAGGGCGCAAGCAGACAAAATCAGGGCCGAAAGGATTCCCACTCTGTAGCGGGTATTGATGTGAGAGTGATCGCGATTCATACGGATCCCCCTGTGTGAGTTCTCTCGACTTGGCTGGTAATTCCCCTTCTCGTTTTCGGAAAAGAGCGGCGCTCATGCCGAATGCTGTGGACGCCGCGATTTTTCGTCGGCAACCTTCTGAGTGTCCCGTATAACAAGGTGCTTCTCTCGCCGTCAAGTGAATTGCAGACTTTCAATCAGAATGAGGGGACATATACTTACCAGTACTCAACTTTTCCTGCAGCCGCACTCATCACAAAATTGAGGTCACCGGCGGCAAAAAATCACAACGTCCCGGCTCCAACCACGAACCGGGATCCAGCTGCGCGGTTTCCTCGGCATTTCTGGCACCCAAGCGGAGATCGTGTATCGAAAATGGAAAGTCGAAATGTGAAAAGCGAGACGCAGACCGCGCAAATTACTCGACACACCATGCCGAGTAAATTTCGGCGCAAGTCCCACAAAACAAACGATCGCGACACCCGCTAAGTGACACACTTTTGCAGTCGCCGCCGTTCTGGATGGCTGCCCGTCTTTGCGCTCGGTCAGGTTGAAAAACACAACCGTGGTCGGCGGGCACTTGTGCGCTTACCGCGCTATTCAGACGAGTGGAAATCAAACCTGGCCATTGCCCTGGCGGTTCCCATCCATGCGGGCATTTTCACCGGTTTGCAAAACGTGTGCCGTATTGGACAGCTTTCGAATTGCGGATGAGCCATTTTAAGTGTGTCGCGTTGCCTTTCAATCCGCGCCGCCCGCAGAAGTCGAGCCAGATCGGGCAGGCGAAGGATGATCTGGCAGGAGGATGCACAATGCGTTTTGCGTTCGTCGTTCGTTCGATGTTGTTCGCAGTCCTATTGATGGTTGTGTCGGGCGCGGCGTTTGCGCAAGTCCGCGTGGCCATTGCGATCGGGCCGCCCGTGCTACCGGTTTACGACCAGCCTATTTGCCCCGGCGACGGTTATCTCTGGACGCCCGGCTACTGGGACTATGATTACGACGCCGCCGACTATTTTTGGATTCCGGGCACGTGGATAATGGCTCCGGAAGTCGGTTTCCTCTGGACCCCGCCCTACTGGGGCTGGGGCGGCTCCGGGTTTCTTTTCTATGATGGCTATTGGGGCCCGACCGTAGGTTTTTATGGCGGGATCAATTACGGCTTCGGGTACTTCGGCAGCGGTTATTTGGGCGGACGTTGGGACGGTGGGCATTTCTTCTATAACACGACCATCAATCATGTGGACGTCAACATGATTCACAACGTGTACAACACGCGAATCAATGTGACGAACGACACTCACGTCAGCTACAACGGCCACGGCGGGATAGACGCTCGCCCAACTGCCCAGGAAGATGCTGCTGCGCATGAGAGACACATCGGCCCCGTCTCCGACCAAACCGCGCACGTGCAGGCTGCGCGCTCCGATCCACAGCAACGCGCATCGTTCAACCATGGCCAGCCGGGAGTCGTTGCAACCCCTAAATCCGGTGATTTTAAGGGCGATGGAGTCGTGAGAGGCGGAGCAGCGGGCGGTCGTGCGGAGAACGCCGGCGCTCGACCAGTGGTTCATCCCAGCGACTTGCCTGCTATCCAGCATCCGGCTGCTCCCAACACAGGAGACGCAAACCGGGACAAGAAATATCAGCAGCAGCAGGACAAGCTGGTAGGGAAACAACAACAGGAACGGCAGAAACTCCAGCAGCAACAGGACAAGGAACATCAGCAGCTGGCGAAGCAGAAGGCCAACGACGCGACAACGCAACAGGTGGAGCAGCGTCATCAGCAACAGACGCAACAATTACAGCAAAGACACACGCAGCAGACCCAACAATTGCAACAGCGACAGGCGCCAGCCGCTTCGCACGCGGGTGCGGAAAGCCGGCCGAAGTAGGCGTTCGTGAAACGCGCTCCGGACGGGGTATCCGCCAACTGGCGGCTACCTCGCCCGCGAGGGGCGGTCAGTCGCTCGACGAGGTAGCCGGTGAGTCCGAAGCTACCGCGCTCCCGTAGGTGTTCGCGAAGATCTCAGATCGGAGCGAACCCCAACGGTGATCCCGGGACCTCTAATTTTCCTGGCTGAGCGGGAATCGGCTGCTCATGTTGACGTTCACAGATACAGAAGACGCCGAATTTCTGAACGAGTACCTTCGCTTGAACCGCAGCTCGCCCTGGGTTTCACTTTTGCGGCCGGCGACCCTGGAATGGACATCTCCTCCGCGGGTTGCACGCCGGTAGTGCCTGTGCTAATTTCGCTCGCGGACGGTCCTTGAGCGCTTTCTCGTGAAAAACAACGATCTTTTGAAACCCGCCAGCCGCGAGGAAGCGGAGCTTCTCGAAAAACTCGATCCGAAGCGGATGCCGAACCATCTTGCCGTGATCATGGACGGCAACGGACGCTGGGCCGAGAAGCGGCATCTGCCGCGCGTGGCCGGGCACCGCGCCGGGGTGAAGGCAGCCCGCGAAGTAATCGAGACGTGCGCCCGGCTGAACCTGCCTTGCCTCACGCTGTATGCGTTCTCGCTTGAAAACTGGCGCCGCCCGCAAGCGGAAGTCGATTTTCTGATGCGCCTGCTGCGCGAATATCTAAAGCGCGAGCTGCCGACGATTAACAAGAATAATATCCGCCTGCTGGTGATCGGGCGTTCCGCGCAGCTTCCCGAAGCCGTGGGCAGGGACATAGCCGACGCCATGCGGCAGACCGCCCGCAACACCGGCATGAAGCTGGTGGTCGCGCTCAATTACGGCGGTCGCGCCGAGCTGGCCGACGCATTCAATGCCATGCTCGATCACGTGCGCGCGAACGGCCTTTCCGCTTTCCGCGCCGACGAGCAGACAATTTCCGATCACCTCTACACCGCGGGGCTGCCCGATCCCGACCTGCTGATCCGCACCAGCGGCGAGATGCGCGTCAGCAATTTCCTGCTCTGGCAGATTGCATATGCCGAGATATACGTCACCGAAGCGCTGTGGCCGGATTTTTCGCGCGTGCGGCTGCTGGAGGCGTTGGTGGATTTTCAGAAGCGCGAGCGCCGCTACGGCGGGCTCGGCGCTCTGCGGGCCGAGCACGACGCGCGCTCGAGGCGAGGCTAAGGCCGGATGCTCCTGCGAATTCTGACCGCCGCTGTGCTGATTCCGGCCGTGGTGGCGCTCGTGTGGTGGGGACCGCCGGTGCTGGTCGCAGGCGTTGCAGCGATTGTTGCGCTCGTGGCGCTGCAGGAATTCTTCACGCTCGGCGAACGCGTGGGAATGAGGGCATTCCGGAATTGGACGTTACTCTGCGCCGCCGGGCTTTTCTTCGCGCAGTATGCCGCGGGGATGGTCGAGATTCGGTCGCTCAGCGAGGGCGCATTGCTCATCAGGGACGCCACGCGCGGGGCGATTTCCGTGGAACTCGTGCTGATGATCTTCCTGTTTGGCTCGGTGTCCATCGCGCTGGCCACGCGGCGTCCCTTGCAGGATGTGCTGCCCGCGATAGCGATCGGCTCCGCGGGTTTGCTGTTCATAGCTCTGCCGTTCAGCTACCTGGTCCGCGTCAACGAGATCGAGCGCATCGGACGCCAACTTGTTCTTTTCACCCTGTGCCTGATATGGGCCGGCGACATGCTGGCTTATTTTGTCGGACGCTCGCTCGGACGCTTGCCCATGGCACCCGCGCTGAGCCCCAAGAAGACCTGGGAGGGCGCGATCGCCAATTTAATCGCCTCGCTTCTGGTGGCGGTTTTTTTCGCGCGCTGGATGCAGGCCGACATCGCGAGCCTGCTGGTGCTCGCCGCGCTGGCAAATATCGCCGGACAAATGGGAGACCTGATCGAATCGGCATACAAGCGCGGGGCAGTGGTGAAGGATTCAGGCACGCTGCTGCCGGGACACGGCGGGATGCTGGACCGCGTGGACAGCCTGATCCTTGCGGCGCCGGTCGTATGGATCGCCTGGCAGTGGATCGCCACGCGGTAGCAGGAAAATAGAAAATGGAAATTCGAAACCGGCGGACGATAGCTGCGAGTCCGACTCCGAAGAGAAATCCCTCGCTGCGCTCAGGATGAGAACAAACCGTGATGACGAGCGTTCGAAAAGGCGGTTAGTCGGACCGGCCGCCTGCGAATAATCTGGCGATGGCCACCAGGACGACGGCGCCGACAGTGGCGGCCGCGAGGCTACCCCAGAATCCCCAGGCCAGGATTCCGAGCCTTGTGAATATCCACCCGCCGACAACCGCGCCGATCAGTCCCAGGACGATGTCCACCACGCAGCCGAAACCGCGCCCGCGCGTGATGTGTCCGGCGATCCAGCCCGCCAGCAATCCAATAATGATCCAGCCGATAAATCCGCGAGAGGAAACACCGACGTAAACGTCGCGTTGCTGCATTTGGGCGACAATGAATGCGAAGGGGAGCATGATGGCAGCCTTTCCGGCTAGGCTGTCAGCTCTGGCAGAAAATGTATCCCAGGCACTTATAGATCAGCTTCGCCGCGAGCAAATCGGACGCGTGGCCGCCCGGATGAGGCAACAGGCCGACGACGTCCATCGCTACGATCTTCTTATGGTCCGCGACGGCGCGCAAGAGCGACGTCATCTGATACCAGTCCAGGCCGCCCGGCTCGGGACTTGCCGTGGCCGGCATGATCGAGGGATCGAAGCCGCCGAGATCAATCGTGACATATACGCTGGGGCTGAGATCGGCGAGCACCTTCGCGATCCAGCTCTTGAGCGGCAGGCGGGCGACGTCCTTGGCCCAATAGACCTGCGTTTTCAACTGCGGGATCGCGCGCGCTTCGTCCGCGGAAATCGAACGGATGCCGACTTGCACGGCCGGGCACATCTCGACGACGCGGCGCATGGCGCACGCGGGGCTCGCGGGATAGCCCTGATACTCATTGCGCAGCTCGGCGTGTGCGCCGATATGCAGCACGGAAAGATCCTTGTATTTCTGCGCCACGGCGGAAACCAGCGGCGGAGTCAGCGCGTGCTCGCCACCGAGCGCGACCGGAAACTTGTTGTCATCGAGCAGGCCGGACTCGGCGGTGAAGAGTTCGGTGATGACTTCGCCGAGGCCGCCATCCATGGTGTCAATGGGGGCCAGCGTGTGGATGCCAATTTCCTTGTACGGTTCGAGCTGAAGCTCTTCGTCATAGAGTTCGAGATTGCGGCTGGCTGCCAGGATCGCTGCGGGGCCATTGCGGGCGCCCTGCTGGTGCGAAGTGGTGCGCTCGAGCGGCACCGGGAAAATAACGGCGCGCGAGGTTTCATACCGCGAATATTCATCTGGGATACCGCAGAAGTTCTCGGGCGGTATAGGCGTATATCGGCTCATGGTCGGTTTATGCGTCCTTGGGAAGTACCCGGTTCGCCGCCTGCCGGCGGCATCAGCTCTTTCGACGTTACCTGCGGGGGAGATGGATGGCAAAAGAATAAGGCTTGAACGCTTCGCATCTGACACCAGCGGGCGGGGAACGGGCGCGGCGAGCGGCTATTCGAGCCGGGCGTATCCGAGGTCACCTACAGGGATCAGGCCGCGCTTCTGGCCTGTCCACCAGACCAAGACTCGCCCGGCAAGGTCTTCATTTCCAATCAGGTCCATCACGGCGTCGGCGATGTCGTCAAGGGGAGTGAGAGGCAGCGGCACGCCCTCTTCCTCGCACTGCTTGGGGGTTAGGGATTCCACGTAACCCCGCACCTCATCGGTGTCCACCCAGTCTGGGACTATGCAATTGACGCGAATCTTCTCTTTCTCGCCGAGCCACGCCAGAGTGGTCGTAAGACGCGCGATGCCGGCTTTCGCGATGTCGTAGGGAGGGGAGCTTGAGTGTTTGAAGCCGTGGCCGACAGCGGAGGTCGAACCGAAATTAACGATAGCGCCGCCGCCTCGCCGCCGCATGGCCTCGATTCCGTGTAGCGTTCCGTAGACCGTTCCCATCAGGTTTGCCTGGATGGTCTCCATCCATTTCGCGAACGGTGCGCCGTGGAAATACGGTCCGGCGTTGTTAATCAGAATATCCACGCCTCCTAAAGTCCTCTCGGCGAACGCCAGCAGTTCGCGAACTTCGCTCTCAACCCCCACGTCCGCCCGAAAGAACGCCGCCCGCCCGCGCTGCTCTTCGATCAAGCGAACTGTTTCGCGCCCACCCCGCTCGCTGATGTCCGAGACTATTACCGAAGCATCGTCACGTGCCAGCCGGCGCGCGACGGCCCGGCCTTGTCCGCCACCGCCCGCGCCGGTGATGACGGCAACCTTGCCGCGAACTTTCATGGGGGCCTCCAGATAAGTCGCAGAGTGCAGCAGGTAAAATTCCGGGGGACTGGACTAGCGAAGCCGAACTTTAGTCTTCTTCGCCGAGCAGGATCGCTGCGGCGAGGACAGTGGTCCACAGGCCGCGTTTGTCGCCCACGGCTGACTGCGTGATATTCATGGTGCGGACGATCTTGTTTGAAATTCTGTAAACTTCTTTTTTCTCATCCCAGGAAAGATCGGGGTCGAACTCGACGTTGAGCGTGGTGGCGAGCATTTCCGCGGCGAGTTCTTCGGTGTATTCGCCCGCGATCTCTTCGCTTTCGCCGAACGAGTGATGTTCGGAGAGGTATCCGTACATGGATTTGTCCGCGGGCAGCGCAAGGCCGACGCCCGCGGCAATCAGGCGATGCGGTTCGCGCGTCTGATTTTCGCTGATGACGGTGAAGGCCACCTGGCCGGGCTTCAGATGCTTGAGACCCTCGCTGCGCGAGATCAGTTTGCAGGAAGGCGGGAAAATCGAGGAGACGCGGACGATGTTGCAAGCGGCAATGCCCGCGTTGCGCAATGCGAGCTCGAAGCTCGACAGGCGTTCGCGGTGCTTTCCGACTCCCTTGGTGAGGAAAATGTTCTTCGCGACGAACGCCATGAGTCTTGCCGGAGTGCGGTGCCTCCTGATGTGTTGATCGAAAAATTCTGCGTTCGAAAATTAGCAAGCGTGCGCAGCGATGTCAACTTATTTCACGTGCTTCGGAAATTACGGTTGTGTGAACGACGAACAAGCTGGAGCGTCCGCGCGGAGTTCAATCCTTGTTGCAGATCACAATGCAGGGGCCGAGCGCGTCCGCGATCAATTTCAGCTCGCGAAGCTGAGGGTGCGAGAAATCGGGGCCGGCGTCCGCCATGGCCTTGCCCTTTCGAGATACCTGGAGGACGCCGACGACTTTTCCGGCCGACAATATTGGCGCGCTCATGATTTTCTGGATGGGATCGCCGCGCTGCTCGTCCGCGATGGGCACCGCCTCAAAGACGGACGCGTGAGGAACCACCGAGAAGTGATTGATCAGCTCCGGCCGCTTTTCGCGCACGGTACGCGCCGCCAGGGAATTCGTGCTCGAGAGCGGAATCTGGCCAACCGTTCGCAGGCTATCCGGCGCGAGAAAGCGCAGGGAGCGTCCGTCAGACGTGAGTCCCAGGATGGCGACTTCATGAGGCTGCAAGCCAAAATTCTTGCTGACCAACTCCAGCGCGCGAACGAGCTGAATCGGCTCGCTGTCGCCGCCTTTTCGCGCGACATCGGTCGCCCATTTCTTCAATTCGCCAATATGTTCGCTGGCCATCGTCCGATCGCTTTTCCGTACGCGAAGCCTTTCACAGCATACTCCCGGTCCCGATTTCATCCGAGCATGTCTCGCGTGGCAAGTGCGCTGGATGCAACACCCGTACCGGAGGCTTTCGGCCCAGGAGCGCCATCGCGGGGGGAGAGTTCTGGTATAACCTTACACGGGGCGGGATTTCGAGGGATGCCCTCGGAGAGTTCCATCTCGCGCGGAATCGTGCGCCGCAAGCCGTACGCTCGGAGGCATTTTGTCGTCGCTCGTGTTTGACGCTCAATCGGAAATTTCCGCCAAGGCTCGCGATCTGCATTTTCGCTCGCTGGTGGTGGACACACATACGGACACGACGCAGCGGTTCATATTCGATAACTTCGATCTTGGCGCGCGCCACGCCGACGGGTCGGTTGACATCCCCAGAATGCGCGAGGGCGGGCTGGGCGCGATCTTTTTTGCGGTTTGGATAAGGGGGACGATTACCGGAAGGGAAGCCGTCGAGCGCGCGCTCGCGCAGATCGAGGCTATTCGCCGCCAAGTGGCTCTGCATCCGAATGATTTGGCGGCGGCGGCAACCGCGGGCGATATACGACGCGCGCGAGCGGCTGGCAAAATCGCGGTTCTCACGGCGGTTGAGGGCGGCCACATGATGAACAGCGACCTTGGCGTCCTGCGCGAGTTTTCGTCGCTCGGCGTGAGCTACATGACGCTGACGCATACCCACAATACGGAGTGGGCCGACGCCTCAACTGCCAAGCCCGCCCACAACGGGTTGAGTGACTTCGGCAAACGGGCTATCGGCGAAATGAATCGTCTGGGGATGATCGTGGACGTCTCGCACATCTCGGACAAGGCGCTCTGCGACGTGCTCGCCGTGAGTGAAGCTCCCGTGCTTGCGTCGCATTCATCGTGCCAGGCGCTCTGCAACAGTCCGCGCAACCTCTCCGACGAAATGATGAGGGCCCTCGCGGCCAGGGATGGCGTTGTCCAGATCAATTTTCACATGGGATTTCTCAGCCAGGAATTTCGCGACGCGGAAAAGGCGCAGCCGGAGCTGGGAAAGCAGATCGAAGCGGAATCCGAGAAGCGGTGCGGCGAAAATGACGCCTGCCAGATACTCGAATCGGATAAAATCGTCCGCGGGTTTGTGGCCGAGGGCAAGTTGCCGCGCGTGGATTGGACGTTGATCGTGGATCATGTTGACCACGCCGTGAAGGCGGCGGGCGTGAACCACGTCGGGCTCGGCTCCGATTTCGACGGCGCGGAGATGCCCTACGGCATGGAGGACGCTTCGGGCCTGCCTCGGATCACCGACGCCCTGCTACGCAGGGGTTATTCGGAAACGGACATTGAGAAAATTCTCGGTGGCAATGCGCTGCGTCTGATGCAAGATGTGGAGGCCGCAGCGAAGTCAAGGAAAGGAAATATCGCATGAAACGTCTCACGGCAATGATTTCACTTTGCATGATGGCCGTTTTCGCTCCAGTCGCGCCGGCAGGACAAGCTCCTGCGGCGCCCGCGGGACAGACGAGCCCAACCCCACCAAGGACAACACACATGACCAGCGATCCCGCTTTGCTGCATCCGGCTACGCTCACCGCGAAAGCGCCCGAAACCTATCAAGTGAAGTTTGTGACCACGAAGGGCGACTTCGTCCTCGACGTCACACGCGCCTGGGCTCCGCTCGGCGCCGACCGCTTCTACAATCTCGTGAAGCACGGTTTCTTCACCGACGCTGCGTTTTTTCGCAACGTACCGGGATTTATCGTGCAGTTCGGTTTGAACGCTGACCCGGCGGTCAACAAGGTCTGGCAAAGCGCCAATATCAAGGACGATTCCGGAAAGCAGAGCAACGCTCCGGGCACGATCACGTTCGCCACGGCCGGCCCGAACACGCGCACGACGCAGCTATTCATCAATTTCGGCAACAATACGTTTCTGGATAGCCAGGGCTTCACTCCATTTGGCAAGGTGACCTCGGGCATGGACGTCGTTCAGAAATTTTACAGCGGCTACGGCGAGCGCCCGGATCAGGGTGCGATCACGTCGCAGGGAAAAGCTTATCTCGATAAGAATTTCCCCAACATTGACATGATCAAGTCAGCGACAATCGTCTCGCCGGCTGCGAACTGATTCCGCAGTAGGCGGATCAGGCGGTATTTCTCTCGTCGGACCTTTTGCGTGATCTCCCAGCCCGCATGAGCGAGACTCAAGTCAACGAATTCGACGGGCGCCCGCTCGCAGCGGCTCGCGCCAGCGAGCGAATGCTGAGCGCCACGTCCGTTCTGGCGGGCTTGGCCGTCGCGAAACTGCTTCTCCAATTTTCCGGCATTCGCCACTATGGTTTTTTTCGCGACGAGCTCTACTACATTGCCTGTGGTGAGCATCTCGCCTGGGGCTATGTAGATCAGCCGCCGCTGATCGCTTTGCTCGCGTGGTTCTCGCGGCATTTTTTGGGGAATTCGCTTCTTTCCATTCGTCTGCTTCCCGTGCTGGCGGGCGCTGCCGTTGTATTCCTGACTGGGATGCTGGCGCGCGAATTCGGCGGAGGCCGCTTCGCGCAATTTCTAGCCGCGGCGGCGATCCTGTTTGCGCCCGCGTATTTCGCCTTCGACAGTTTTTTTTCGATGAACGCGTTCGAGCCGCTTTTCTGGCTGGTCTGCGCGTGGATCGCGGTCCGCATCGTACGAGGGGCCTCGCCGCGGCTCTGGCTGGCGTTTGGCGCGGTCGCCGGCGTGGGGCTCGAAAACAAGCACACCACGGCGGTGTTTGGTTTTGCGATTGTGGCCGGGCTGGTGCTGTCCGGCGAAGCGCGGGTGTTTCGTTCTCGCTGGATCTGGATCGGCGGACTCATCGCGCTGGCGATATTTCTGCCGAACTTGCTGTGGGAAGCGCGCCATGGCTGGCCGCAGATTGAGGTCGTACGCAACGCTCAGCTTTACAAGAATATTTCCATTTCGCCGCTGCGCTTTCTTGGTGAACAGATCATATTTTTGCATCCCATTGCGTTGCCGGTCTGGCTCGGCGGTTTGGCGTGGTTTTTCTGGGCGCGGGCAGGAAAGCGCTTCCGCTTTCTCGGGTGGACGTATCTGATCGTGATGGCGGTTTTCATATTCCTCGGCGGAAAATCCTACTACGCTCTGCCGGTCTATCCGCTGCTGATGGCAGCGGGCGGAGTCGCGTTTGAGAGGTTCTCAGAATCGAATAGCCGGCGGTGGCTGCGAGCCGCTTTTCCGGTGCTGCTCATCATCGGTGGATTGATCGCGTTGCCATTTGGCGTCCCGCTTCTTCCGATCGAAAGTTTCATGCGGTATTCGGCGCTTCTGCCGGCCGCAAGCGTGGTGAAGACCGAGCGCGACGCCGTGTATGCGCCGCTTCCGCAGCTCTATGCCGACATGTTCGGCTGGGACACGATGGCCGCGACAGTCGCGCAGGTTTATCAAGGCCTTCCGGAGGCGGATCGCGCCGATTGCGGAATTCTGGGTGGAAATTATGGCGAGGCCGGCGCGATTGATCACTACGGGCCGGCGCTCGGTCTGCCAAAAGCGCTCAGCGGGCACAACAGCTATTTTTACTGGGGACCGCGTGGTTATTCGGGCGCTTGCATGATTATTTTCGGAGAACGCTCGGACGAGTTCATCAAATTGTTCGGGGACGTCCACCTCGCCGCGACCAGTTCCAGTCCCCACGCCATGCCCAACGAGCAGAGCGTGCCCGTGTACCTGTGCCGCAAACCCGTCGCTCCGCTTGCGGTCCTGTGGCCGCGATTCAAAATGATAATTTGAGAATGCCGCGGGAAAGGAACTGTAAAGACTTAACACAGAGATCACAGAGAGCGCACAGAGTGCGCGGAGGAACCAAAGCAGAGAAGGGAAACTAAGGGGACAGCTAGGAGATTCAGAAGTCGCAGAGTGAGGAACGAACCTACTACGGGGCGGCGAGGCGAATGGTTTACTTCAAAGGCCCGCGGCGGGGGAAAAGCGCATCGCGTTCCAGGCGCCCCGCGTCGAGTCCCGTGTCGGCTAGTTTTCGGCTGACTCGCGATCCGAAACTCCGCACGATGCACAGCAGAACGCATTCGCTCGTCAAGATTGGTATGTTGCCTTCTCCGACCGAATCCCGCGAAGGCGCGATTTCCTCTGCCTGCTTCAGCACGGCCACGAGGGCGGCGGAGGGCCGCAGCGTCGCCGCGGCTGGCGCGGTTTTCCGAAGTTTGGTCAAAGGGAGCCACGCTTGCCACCGCTTCCCCTTACGGCGGAAATCGTCGTAGAACTCGATCCAGGAGTGCCACCTCTCGGGGCTGATCCGGCAGATGCCGCGTAGAAAGCTCTCGATTTCCTCGCGGTCCTCGCCTTCCCAATAGACCGCCAAGCGTTCCCAATTGCAAATGTACATCCCAGCGAGCAGATCCGACACTTCGATTACCTGTGATGCGCGGCTATTGGCCAGCATGGACGCAAAGGTCTCCGCACGCGCCAAATCCAGGGTCAGCCGGCGAGTGGCGGATCGCAGATACCCGCCGCCATTCGCCGGAAGGAGCCGGGAGTAGGAGGCAGCGGCAGGTTTGCGGCCGAACAATTTCATCGCCTGTGTTTCACCCCGGCACATAGCTTATCAGATTCGAGCAGCGCGATTTTTTCGGCGGCTGCGCTGTTGCCGTCTGCTGCAACCGCACTGCCGAATGAAAATTCGCGTTTCCTCCTTATGCCTTCTTTATGTGTTCCGGTGGAAACTAACATTGGGGAAGTATGCACTCTGGATTTGTCGCATCAGCTTTTTGGATTTGACCATTCCAAGATAGGCACGATACCCTTTTGGGGGAATTCAGGGTCGTCTGCTCCGTTCGCGCAAGTGGTACAACATAAGAGTTTCGTTCGAGAAAAAGTTCATTCCAAATTCGAGGGAGCCTTGATGTCCAACGAACTTCGCAATTTCCTGGCGCACACATATGGCGAGCTGGAAGATCTGAACATCAAGGCAAAAGACCAGCGCAAGAATCGCGTCGAGAGCCACAAGCTGCAGGAAGAGCGGTTGAAGTACCTGACCGACGAGAAGCGCATCAAGGCTGTGACGCTGTGTTTCAGCGACCTTGAAGGCCGCTTGCACATGCTCGACTACGACAAGAAGTTCCTGGTCAAGAGCTGGGACAATCTGACGTTCGACGGCTCCTCGATCCGCGGCTTCACGGCGCAGCGCGAGAGCGACCTGCGTTTGGGCATTGATTGGAGCGCGTTTTACTGGGGCCCATCCGATTTCTTCGGCTCCGGCAAGGTGCTCGTTTTCGGCGAGGTCATCGAGAAGAAGGGCGGTCCATACGCCGCCGATATTCGCGGCATCCTGAAGGCGTTTGCCGAGGCGAAGCACAAGAGCGACGGATACACGCTGAACGCCGCAAACGAGATCGAGGGATTTCTCTTCGCGGGGAAGGATGCGGAGAAGCACTACTATACGACCAACAAGTTTGAGTACGTCAACACCGGCGGATACTATCACTCGCTCCCCGGCGACCCGCTCCGCAGTTTCATCGACACCGTGGCCGAAGTGCAGCGTGCCATGGGCTTCCAGAACGAGAAGGACCACCCGGAAGTCGCGCCCTCGCAATTTGAAATCAATTATGGATACGGGGAAGTGGTTGCCGCCGCCGACCAGATCCAGCTTTATAAGTTGGTCTGCCGCCAGGTGGCCACCAGCCTCGGGATGACCGCATCGTTCCTTCCGAAGCCGGTTGTAGGCGTCAACGGAAGCGGCATGCACACCAACGTCTCCATCATGAAGGACGGCAAGAACCTCTTCTGGGACCCGAAGGGCGAGGATATGTTGTCATCGGTAGGATGGTCATTCGTGGATCGTATCCTGACACACGGGAACGACCTCTGCCTCGCGTTGAATCCGAGCGTCAATGCTTTCCGCCGGCTCGATCCGCACTTCGAGGCGCCCAACCAGATCATCGCGTCGGCAGTTGACCGCGGATCGATGGTCCGGATTCCGATCGGAAACGACAAGAGCATGCGCGTGGAAGTTCGCTCGGTCGCTCCGGATGCCAATCCGTACCTGGTGCTCTACTCAATTTTCAAGACGGGAATCGACGGGACCACTGCGAAGATTGCCAATCTTCGCCAGGCGAAGCGATACCTGCCCGACAACATCTACACGGCGCTTGAGGATTTCCGAAAGTCGGAGTGGATGACGACGCTGCTCGGCGAGGATGTGAAGGGCCGCTACGGCGACCTGAAACAGGCTTCCGCCGACCGCTGCGCCCGGCTGCTGGGCACGGTCGTGAAGGGGCCCGAGATTCAGTTCCACCACGAGGTTTACAATCAGTTCCTCTGGAACCAGTTCTAAGGCTCCAGAGCGCGACCGGAAAGCGAAAAACGCCCTGGCGCGAATCTCAGCCGGGGCGTTTTCTTTTTCGTGCCTCTCTATATCGATCTCACCGGCATTTTCACCACGTCATCAGTCCGCAGAACTTCCTTGACGACAAATCCCTCCGCGAATTTCACGCCGATCATGCGCCCGTACTGACGCGCCTGCAGGCTCATGCGTTCTTCGAGCTCGTCGAGCGGGAGCGACACTTTTGACTTCCGGTCACGTTTGCGCGGGCGAAACTGCGACTCATAGGCCAGAATCGCCTGGCGACGCTGGTCGTACTGTTTGGTGATGTCCACGGCGAACGTCGGGCGCACATCGGCGTAGGCCGCCGCGTACAGAATCTTGAATGGTCGAAACGCTCCGCCTGGCAGCGGATAGTTTTTCAACCCTGCTATGAAACACGCTTCGTAGCCGAGCCGCGCAGCCGTGTAATGATCCGGATGGCGGCCTTCCCAATAAGGGAGGATGACGGTATGCGGCTCGAACTCGCGGATTACCTCGGCGATCGCGGCCTTGTTCTCGTCGCTCATGATCAGGTGCGCGTCCGGCAGACCGAGATTCCGCCTCACTTTGGCGCCCATGATTTTTCCGGCGCGAGCGGCTTCCTTGAGGCGCGTTTCAGGCGTTCCGCGCGTGCCGGTCTCTCCCCGCGTAAGATCGAGAATGCCCGTGCGGTAGCCCGCCTCGGCCATCTTGATCATCGTGCCACCGCAGGTTAGTTCGACGTCATCAGGATGCGGAGCAATCGCCAGCAGATCGAGTTTCATTCGCTCTCCATTTTGGAGCGACAGCCGGGCCGATGACCCCTACATCGAATGCAGCGCGATGCGATTGCCTTCGCTATCGAGAATGACGGCGCGAAAGCCGTGGTCACCGATCTTGTGTTTCGCGTGCACTACTTTGCCGCCATGGGATTCAGTTTGCGCGATCGCGTCATCGAGCCGGCCGGAGCAATTGAAATAAACGAGCGGGCCGGCGGCGCCGGGATGATTTTCCGCGCCCTCGGGCAGATATAAGCACCCGCTGGAGTCCGGGCTTTGGCCGGGCAGAAGTCCAATAGCGAAGCCCGGGTATTCCTGCTTCTTGACTGCTTGGCCGATTAGCGCGGTATAAAAGCGGATCGCGCGATCGAGGTCGCTCACCGGAATATCGCACCACACAATTTGGTTTGGCACGGCTCATCTCCTCGTTAAATGTTTGCCAAGCGAGTTACGAAGCATAGGGCAACTGAGTTTCGCGTGTCCAGCGGCAAGTAGGTTTCAGGCGCAGTCGGTGAGTACGGACGTTTCCTATCGCCGGTCCGCCGCCGGGCGGTCATCACCACCTAAATGCGGGGGTGTCCGGCGAGGCCCGGCTAATGCTAATGTGTGCGTCTGGATTTTGGAGGAGTTTTCAGTGCCGCAGAAAACATTGGAAGGACAGGTGGCTCTTGTTACCGGCGCGGGCAAGCGCATCGGCCGGAGTATCGCGCTGCGCCTGGCTGCCGAGGGCGCGTCGATCGCCGTGAACTACAGGACGTCGAAGACTGAGGCCGAGTCCGTCGTGCGCGAGATCGAAGCGCTCGGCGCGAAGGCCGCTGCGATTCAGGCGGACGTCTCGCTGCGCGCGGAAGTGGCCAAACTTTTCGCCCGAGTCGAGAAGGAATTCGGCCGGCTGGACGTCCTCGTCAACAACGCCGGAGAGTTTTTTGCCGCGAAATTCGAGGATCTTACCGACGAGCAGTGGGACGGCATCATGAACGCCAATCTGAAGTCGCAGTTCTTTTGCGCGCAGGCGGCAGCTCCAATCATGAAGCGGCAGGGCCGCGGTCGAATCATAAATCTCGCGTCGCTTGGCGGTTTACTCGCGTGGCCCGGTTATACGCACTACTGCGTTTCGAAGGCTGGCGTCATTATGCTGACTCGCTGCATGGCGGGAGCGCTCGCGCCTGAGATTTTGGTCAACGCCATTGCGCCTGGCACGATTCAATTTCCGGGCGAGCCTCCGGACGCGGAGTATATCCGTCGCGTCCCGTTGCATCGCACCGGAACGGGCGACGACATCGCCGCCGCCGCCCTCTATCTTGCAACCTCAGACTTTGTCACCGGTCAGGTGCTTGTGGTTGATGGCGGGCGGACGCTCGTTTAATTCTTTCAAACCCAAGGAGCGATTTGATGGAAGCGAAGAACCCATTTGATCTCACTGGCCGCGTGGCGATCGTTACCGGCGGCAACGGCGGTCTTGGCCGCAGCATGGCGCTCGGCTTCGCCAATGCCGGTGCGTCCGTAGCGATCTTCGGACGCAACGAGGCGAAAAATGCAGCGGTGCTCGCCGAGCTTCAAGCAGCTGGCGTCCGCGCGTTGGCATTGCGCGTGGACATGACGAACGATTCGGAGCGCGACGCAGCTTTCGCGCAGGTCGAGAAGGCGCTAGGCCCGGTACACATCCTGGTAAACAACGCCGGCGCGGGAGTGTTCAAACCAGCCCTGGCGGAAACCAGGGAAGGTTGGCAGGAGATCTTGGACATCAATCTGACGTCCATGTTCCTGATGTCGAAGACGGCGGCGCTTTCCATGTTGAATCGGAAGGCGGGGAAAATCATCAATATCGCCAGCATGTACTCGTTGTTTGGATCGGGTGGGGTTCCCGCGTACAGCGCTTCGAAAGGCGCCGTGGTCCAACTCACCAAATCGCTCGCGATCGAGTTTGCCCCGCACCATATTCAGGTGAACGCGATCGTTCCGGGGTTTTTCGAGACGGAGTTGACCGCGCCGATAAAGGCGATGCCTCTCTACCGGGAAGTTGTTCAGAGGACGCCCGCAGGCCGCTGGGGCAATCCCGACGAATGCGCGGGAGCGGCCGTGTTTCTCGCTGCGCCGGCCTCGGATTTCGTGACCGGTGCGTCGCTCGTGGTTGACGGCGGGTACTCGGTCTACTGAGCAGTCCAGTGAGCCGCAAGACGAAATTCAAGGAGCGCGCATGCCGACGCTGATCGAAAAGCCGACACGCATCGAAGCTGCCGGCACGAAACCGAAAATCATCGAGGAGTTCGTCGGGCGCGTGAACTCAAAGACCGGAGCGCTGAGCGTCGCGCATATGCGAAGCCCCGCCGGGTGGCTTGAGCCGGGGCAGACGCCGGAGTTCGAGGAATATACGATCGTCCTGAAGGGCTCGCTGCGCGTGACGCACAAAGGCGGCAGCATAGATGTGCGGCCGGGGCAGGCCGTGATCGCGCATCGCGGCGAGTGGGTGCAGTATTCCACGCCCGAAGGCGCGGAATATATCGCTGTCTGCCTGCCGGCGTTTTCTCCGAGCACCGTGCATCGCGATTGATTCGGCTGGCGCTGACGCGATTGTTATTTGCAAAAGCTCCTTTCTCGAATATTCTATTTGTGTTTGGGGGGTGTACAACAGAGTGGCGGATTCCTCGACTGTAAAGGGCCTGACTCGATTCGGCAGTACGCAACGCCACGATGCGTGGTGGGCTGAGAACCTACCGTTTATCATCGTTTTTGGCAGCTTTCTCGTTTACGCCACCTGGCGGGCGTTCGAGAACAACTTCTTTTGGGCCGATCCATACCTTTCGCCCTTTTATTCTCCACTGATCGATCCCCATCACCATTGGTGGCCTTTTTCTCCGGCGTTGTTGATTCTCGGTGGCCCGGGTGGCTTCCGTTTGACTTGCTACTACTACCGCAAGGCGTATTACCGCGCCGCTTTCATGGACCCTCCGGCTTGCGCCGTGAGCGAGAGTGGCGGCCGGAAGTATCGCGGTGAAACGTCCTTTCCGTTCATTCTTCAAAATGTTCACCGCTACTTTTTCTATATCGTGACCGTGGTCCTTTGCTTCCTTTGGTACGACACGGTTGTGGCGTTCCGATTTCACGGCAGATTTGGAATCGGCGTCGGCACGCTGATCATGCTGGTGAACGTCATCTTACTAACGACTTACAGTTTGTCCTGCCACTCGCTGCGGCATCTGGTGGGGGGTAAACTCGACTGCTTTTCGTGTACGGCGCTCGGGCCGCCGCGTCACACGGCCTGGCGCGGTGTGACCAAGCTGAACGAACACCATATGTTCTGGGCTTGGATCAGCATGATCTCGGTGGCGCTCACCGATTTGTATATCCGGCTCGTTTCGGCCGGCGTGATCAGGGATTTCCGACTGCTGTGACCGACGCTTCCAAATACGAAACCCACGAACACGACGTATTGATCATCGGCGCGGGCGGCGCGGGACTCAGAGCCGCGCTCGAGGCGCTGGCGCAAGGCGCTAAAGTCGGTGTGGTGTGCAAATCGCTGCTCGGCAAGGCGCACACGGTGATGGCCGAGGGCGGACTAGCCGCGGCCATGGCCAACGTGGACAAAGCGGATAACTGGCGCACGCATTTCCGCGACACGATGCGCGGCGGAAAGCTTCTCAACAACTGGCGGATGGCGCAGCTCCACGCGCAGGAAGCGCCGGACCGCGTGCGCGAACTCGAGCAATGGGGCGCGCTATTCGATCGCACCGAGAGCGGCGACATTTTGCAGCGCGCGTTCGGCGGCCACACATTCAAGCGGCTCTGCCACGTGGGAGACCGCACCGGTCTCGAGATGATTCGCACGCTGCAGGATCGCGGCGTGCAAATGGGTTTCGACGTCTTCATGGAGTGCACGATCACGAAGCTGCTGACCGACGGCGACCGGGTTTCCGGCGCATTCGGCTACTGGCGCGAGTCAGGTCGCTTCGTCACGTTCAAGGCGAAGTCAATCGTGATCGCCACGGGCGGCATCGGAAAATCGTGGAAGGTCACTTCGAATTCCTGGGAGTGCACGGGCGACGGAATGGCGCTCGCGTACGAGGCCGGCGCCGAGCTGCTCGACATGGAATTCGTGCAATTCCATCCGACGGGAATGGTATGGCCGCCGGGGGTGCAGGGAATCCTGGTTACCGAAGCCGTGCGCGGAGAAGGCGGCATCCTCAGAAATAAAAATGGCGAACGCTTCATGGAGAAATACGATCCGAAGCGCCTGGAACTTTCCACGCGCGACGTAGTGGCCCGCTCAATCTACACCGAAGTGAAGGAAGGGCGGGGAACTCCGCACGGCGGAGCGTTTCTCGACATTTCGCATAAGGACGCCGAATACGTAAAGCGCAAGCTGCCCAGCATGTATCACCAGTTCAAAGAACTGGCGGACGTGGATATCACGAAAGGGCCGATGGAAGTCGGGCCGACCTGCCATTACGTGATGGGTGGGATCCGAGTGGACGCGGAAACCGGACAATCGTCCGTGCCGGGGCTTTTTGCCGCCGGAGAAGCGGCGGGCGGGCTGCACGGCGCGAATCGGCTGGGGGGCAATTCGCTCTCGGATCTGCTTGTGTTCGGCCGGCGCGCGGGACTGGCCGCCGCGGAACACGCGAAAAAGACAGCGACGCCGTCGCTCGACAACGCGCAGATTGAGGAAGCCGAACGCCAAGTGCTTGCGCCCTTCGACCGCACCGACGGCGAAAATCCCTACACCATTCACCACGATTTGCAGGATGTGATGCAGCGGCTGGTCGGAATTTTCCGCACGGACGAGGACCTCCGCCAGGCGCTGGCTGAACTTGAAAAACTCAAGGAGCGCGCAAAGAAGGTGCGCGTCGAAGGATCGCGCCTGTTCAACCCCGGCTGGCATTTGTCGCGCGACCTGCAGTGCATGCTTACGGTTTCCGAGGCGTGCACGTACGCCGCGCTGGCACGCACGGAAAGCCGCGGCGCGCACAGCCGTCTGGATTTTCCGAAGACCGAAGACGCGTGGGGGAAAAAGAATCTCGTGATCGTGAAAAAGAGCGGCGCGATGACGTTGCTCGAAGTGCCGCGCGGCCCCATGCCGGCCGAGCTGACTCAGATTTTGGCCGAAGATCAATAGCGAAGCAGCGAAGGACGGAGACTCGAGATGGCAGACGCAACCTTGCGGGTGTTCCGCGGCGACCGGGAAGGCGGGAAAGCGGTGGACTATAAGGTTCCCGTCACCGAAGGCATGGTTGTGCTCGACGCCATTCATTCGATACAGGCGCACCAGTCGCCGGACCTGGCGGTCCGCTGGAATTGCAAAGCTGCGAAATGCGGCTCGTGCTCGGCGGAAGTAAACGGCAGACCCCGGCTGATGTGCAAGACGCGCATGGATTCATTGCCCTCCGATCAGCCCGTCACGGTGTTTCCGATGAAGGCGTTTCCGGTGATCAAGGATCTGGTCACCGACGTTTCGTGGAACTACAAAGTGAACAAGAAAATTCCGCCGTTCCAGCCGCGGCCGGGCGTCGAATGGAAGATGTACCAGCCCGACGTGGACCGCGTGCAGGAGTTCCGCAAGTGCATCGAGTGCTTTCTGTGCCAGGACGTCTGCCACGTCTTGCGCGACCACGATAAGAAGGAGCAGTTCGGCGGGCCGCGCTTTTTCGTCCGCACGGCGGGGCTTGAGATGCACCCGCTCGACGGCCTGGATCGCACGCGCATGCTGAAGGAAGAGCTGGGCATCGGCCTCTGCAACATCACCAAGTGCTGCACCGAAGTTTGCCCCGAGGAAATCCACATCACCGATAACGCGATTATTCCGCTGAAGGAGCGCGTCGTCGACGAGTTCTACGATCCCGTCACGATGATCGTGCGCAGGATTTTCGGCGCGAAGAAGATCTAGCCCATCCGCGGCAGTTGAATCTCTCCGCTCGCCAGTTTCGCGATCAGATCGCGGTCCGCCTCCAGGAAATTCAGCTCCGGCAGCGATTTTGGCTCGCGCCATTCGATTCGCTCGAACTCCAGATTCTGTACGTCGCCTGGCGCAGCGCTGGCCGCGAAGAATACCAATTCGAAGGGTTCGCCCGATTGCCGATATTGATGCTGCACGCGGTGCAATTCAGGCCCGATCCGCGCAACGACGCCCAATTCCTCCCGCAGCTCGCGCGCGAGCGCGGCCTCGAGCGTCTCGCCGGGCTCGACCTTGCCGCCGGGAAATTCCCACAGCAGCTCGAATCTGGAGCCGCGCCGCCGCTGGCACACAAGCAGCTTGCCTTCGTATTCGATGAGCGCTGCGACCACGGTAAGCACGGCTGAACTCCAGCGAGAGTTGCGTCTCGTTATGTTGCCAAAAATAAAAACGCGCCGGAGAGCCTTCGCTCCCCGGCGCGCTGGTTAAGTTCAGAATCGGCTACTGATCCGCTTGGACCTTCTTGAGCGGTGGCTTCGGCATCTGCCAGATCAGCTTCGAGTCGTCGGCGGTGTGCGGGAAGAATTGCGCCGACTTCTTGCCGGAGGGCAGAAGGACGATATCCGCGCGGCGGTTGTACGCCAGCCAATCAGCACGCTTGTCCCTGAGCCTCGCCTTTGGCGGAGCGTTGGGGTTCGTGCTTTCGAGTGTGCCGACGGAGGCCTTGTCCAGCGGCTGCTCCTTGCCATAGGCCGCGGTCTCTACTTTGTCCGCCGAGATGCCCTGGTCAACGAGGTACTGCTTGATCCGCTCGACGCGGCGTTCGCTCAGGTCCTGGTTAAAGGGCTTCGAGCCGCGATCGTCCGCATGGGCTTCGACCGATAGCTTCGCATCGGGATCGTATTCCAGATACTTCTTGAATCCGCCGGCCAGGGTCGCGAGAGCGAGTTGCTGGCTGCGGACGAGTCCGATCTGGGGATGCTTCTTGTCGGGATAGTCTGTGGGATAGAACACGCTCTGGAGCGTGACTGCCGGAATCGGCTCAACCGAACCGGTAATGTGCATTCCCGCTGTTTGCGTGGACGATCCGCCGCAGACGTTCGTGGCGTTCAGAGTGAAGTTTTTCGTTTCGTCAATCGTGCGTGGCGCTCCGCCGTCCGGAACCTGCGATGAATCCGCCGGCTCGGCCTTCACGGTCTCATTGCCGTTCAGGTCTACCTTCTGGCCATCCACGGTCACGCTGTCGGCGTTCGAGGTCGTCCAGGTCACTGTCGAGGAATCCTGCGTGATGACCTTATCGCCGATCTTGCGGTAGTGAACCTCGGATGGGTTCGCGTTCAGGCTGGCAACGACGGTCGTATTGACGTTGACCGTGCTCGTTCCGGTCACTTTTCCGCCGGGGCCGGCCGATGTGAAGTCGTAGGTGGTGGTCGCGTGCGGTGAGACGGATTGGCTGCCGCTCGTCGCTACCGTGCCGATTCCACTGATATTGGCATCCACGGTTTCGGCCGTCTGCCAAGTCAGAGTCGAGGATTGGCCGCAGTTGATGTTCGCGGTCGAGGAACTGAAGCTTCCCGTAACCGGGGCCACAGCGATCTGCGCGCTGGCAATTCCGACCTTGAATCGCGGCACATCCTTGAGTTTCTCGCCGCGGGGCCAGTCAACTGTCTTCTGCATGTTCTTGGCCATGTATACGACGACCTTCTTGTTTGCCACGACGGTCACATCGCCGGACCATACATCCTTGCCATGGTGCGTAACGGTGAGGTGGTGCACTCCAGGAGGCAGCAAAAGGTTTTGGTGCCAGATCCAGTCAAAGTTGAATTCGTCCACGTGCCCGACGAAGTATCCAGGCGTGGTGCCGTTGGAAAGGACCGCGGCGCGCTCATCGCCCTTCAGTTCCACATCGCCAAACGGACCGGCGACGGTTCCGCCATAAGAGTCGAGCTTCACTTCGAGCGGCGTGGACTTGCCCGCTTCGATCGTGACGTCCTGCGTGGAGATTTTGTAGCCGTAGTTGACCACGACCACAGTATGTTTGCCCGGGCTGAGGGAAATGTCATGGCTTCCTTCGCGGATGGCGTTTCCATCCACGAACACGTACGCCTGCTTCGGCGTAACCTTGATCTTCAGCTTCCCATCCTGGGCGAAGCCGGAGGTCGCAACCAGCGCGATGGCTATCGCAAGGGTGAAAAGGTATCCGAGTCGTCGCATCTGTAGTCTCTCCTGAAAGATATGTAGGCGAATTTAACGATGCCTCTCGCGCCCTTACGAGAAGCATAGGCTAGGACCACAAAGGTATCTCCGTAAGCCTCTTTGTGTCAACACGATTCAAAGGAAAAGCGAAGGGCTGTGCAGTGTGCAAAACGGGACATTTCGCGAGCCGCCAGCGTGCTACCCGAACCTTGAGTGTTGGCCACTCTGCTTTATACTGTCGCCGATGTTCAGCGACGCCGTCCTCGACCATTTCCGCAACCCCCATAACGCGGGCGATCTTCCCGACGCCACCGCGACTGTGGAAGTGACGAATCCTGTCTGCGGTGATGTGCTGCGCCTCGCTGTTCGGCTTGAATCCGGCCGCATCGCCGCGGCGCGCTTCAAGACGCAAGGTTGCGTTGCGGCAATTGCGTCGAGTTCCGTGCTGACCGATCTCCTGAGCGGCAAAACGCCCGCGGAAGCTCGTACCATTACGCCCGAACATATATCGGACGCCCTCGGCGGGCTGCCGCCCGCGTCGTTTCATGCGGCGCAGCTTTGCACCGATGTGGTTGCCGCGCTCGTTCGAAAACTCTAAACCAGCGGGGAATTGCGCATCCTAATGCGCGTCCGCGTGACCGAGCGCGCGCTCTAGTGTCGCGGAATCGTTGATATTGAGCATTACGCCTTCCTCTTCCGTAGTAACTTCGCCGACATCCGGAGCGTGCGCCCAAACCACCTGCCTCGCTCCCACTTCGGACGATGCCTCCAGCAATTCCTGATAGAGGCTCGCGCGAAAAATCGCGGGATGGCCCCGCCGCCCGTGATAGGTCGGAACCACAATCGCTTTCCCGCTGGAATCAAATTCCTCGACGAGCCTCGCGATCAGCTCGGAGGAAATGATCGGGTGATCCACGGGGCAGAGAATCATCCCATCCGTTGCGCCTGCGGGCAGGCTTCGAATCGCGGCCTGAATTGAAGAGAGCTGCCCCTTCGCCCAGTCCGCATTCACGACGATCTCCGCGGAGTGGGCGCTCAATTTTTCCCGGATCTCTTCGGCATGCGCGCCTACGACGATTCGAGTCACGCCGACGCGCTTGTGCCGCGTTACTTCGAGCAAGTGTTCGACAAAGGTCTTTCCCCGGTAGGGAAGCAGCGCCTTGGGAGCGCCCATGCGCCGGGATTCTCCGCCGGAAAGTATGACCGCGGCAAGCGGTCTGGTATCAATCGGCGCGGCAAGCGGTCTGGTATCAATCGGCGCGGCAAGCGGTCTGGTATCAATCGGCGCGGCGAGCGGCCTGGCGTGTTTGACCGCGGCAAGGTCCATACCCGGGTCAGTCGTTGTGAAGGTTTGCGGCGTGGGCGAGCTTCACGGACTTGTGCGGCAAGTTCCGGGCGTTGCGGCGCACGGCGATCAATTCCGCCGTAATGCTGACGGCAATTTCCTCCGGCGCGAGCGCGCCGATATCGAGACCCACGGGCGCATTCACCCGCTCGAACTCTTCCGCGGAATAGCCCTCGCGTTCCAGCGCCTTGTAAACGGAAAGCACCTTGCGCTTGCTTCCGATCATGCCGATGTAGCGCGCCTCGGTTCGCACGGCCCACGCCAGCACGCGCATGTCGTCCTTGTGCCCGCGCGTCACGATCAGGAGGTAGCTCGAAGCATTCGGCTTGATCTTCTCGAAAGCGTCTTCGTAGGTGGTGTAGAGTTCGCCCGCCATCGGGAATCGCTCGGCGTTGGCAAACGCCTCGCGGTCGTCGGCAATGGCAATGCCGAAGCCCACGGCGCCTGCCGCTCGCGCGACCGCCGACGAAACGTGCCCGCCGCCGAAGATATAAAGCACCGGCTGCGGCAGGATCGGCTCGACGAAAATCTCGAGCGTGCCGCCGCAGATCAGGCCGGCGTCATATTCGGCTTCGTGATTCAGGTTGAACGTCATCTTCCGCGGCTGCTCGATCTGCATCACTTCTTTCGCCGCCGCCCACACGTCCGCTTCCACGCAGCCGCCGCCGATCGTTCCGGCAATAGAGCCGTCTTCGCGAACCAGCATTCGCGAGCTTTCGTAGCTCGGAATCGAGCCGTTGGTGTGGACGATCGTCGCGAGCGCGCCCCGCTGGCCCGCCCGCCGCATCCGCACGATCTCTTCGAATAGGTCCATGCTGTTTTCTTGAGCGTACGTTGCCCCGCCCGGCATGTCAATCTTCGGCGGCTTTGGTGTTTTCCCTCCGCTTTGCGCTTGATTTTGGCGGATCTGCCCCTGTGATATTCTGGCTGGCGTGAAGCCACTAGTCGCCGGGATGGATCATTTCCAGATCGCCGCGCCCGTGGGGTGCGAGGCCGCCGCGCGGGAATTCTACGGCTCGATTCTGGGCATGGAGGAAATCGAAAAGCCGCCCGTATTGCGCGCGAGGGGCGGCTGTTGGTTCCGGTGCGGACGCGAGCAGCTTCATATCGGCGTTGAACGCGAATTTCGCCCGGCCAAGAAAGCGCATCCCGCGTTCGCCGTCGTCGACCTCGACGAGCTGCGCCAGGCATTGAACGCTCGCGGCATTAGAACCGTCAACGATGATGCGTTGCCGGACACCCGCCGTTTCTACGCCGAAGATCCCTGGGGCAACCGCCTCGAATTCGTCGAGAGCTTGAAGTAAGCGCTTCAGATTTTCGCCGCTTGTCGGCTGGACACCGCCCGGGCGCGGTGCTAATTTAGCCCGCGTTTCAATCGAGCGAGGACTTCTCATGAAGGCAGTCATTCTCTCCGAGCACGGCGGTCCGGAAGTTCTGCGCTATACCGACGTACCGGAACCGGCGATCGGCGCGCGAGACGTTCTGATTCGTGTTCGCGCATGTGCGCTGAATCACCTCGATCTGTGGATTCGCAAGGGACTTCCCGGCAGGAAGGTCCCGCTTCCGCATATTCCGGGCAGCGACATCTCCGGTGAAGTCGCGAAAATCGGCGAAGGCGTGTCGAACGTCAAGGTGGGCGACCGGGTCTTGCTCGCGCCGGGGCTTTCCTGCGGCCAATGCGAGCAGTGCATCGCCGGCCGCGACAGCTTCTGCAAGGAATACACGCTGTTCGGTTCGACTGTTCCGGGCGGCTACGCGGAATTTGTGCGATCGCCCTCGGTCAACGTCATCCCGATTCCCGGCAACCTCACGTTTGAGGAAGCTGCCGCGATTCCGCTGGTTTTCCTCACGGCGTGGCACATGCTGTTTACGCGCGCGCAGCTTCGCCCGTCCGAAGAAGTGCTGGTGATCGCCGCGGGCAGCGGCGTAGGCAGCGCCGCGATTCAGATCGCGAAGGCCACCGGCGCGCGCGTGATCGC